>OLWB01001373.1_pt1 | contig 22964 bp, 39 predicted proteins | sample 1673331 | NCBI WGS metagenome assembly OLWB01 (sample SAMEA3178943, study PRJEB25190) | human gut metagenome | biome: human gut; feature: human-associated habitat; material: faeces | place: Austria | collected 2013
GGCCATGGAGGAGTTGCTCGGCTTGGAAGGCGAAGCCGCTCAACAGTATTTTGACGGATTCGACAACCTGATTTTGCAACAGCGCGAGACGTTTTCCTTTACGAAACGCAGCCGCCGGCCGCCGCTGGATCCGGTGAACGCACTGCTTTCATTTTCCTACTCTCTGCTGGCCCGGGACTGCGCCGCCGCGCTTGAGGGTGTGGGGCTGGACCCATATGTAGGATTTCTGCATCGGCCGCGGCCCGGGCGATCCAGTCTGGCACTGGACTTAATGGAAGAGCTGCGTACAGTTTTTGCCGACCGGTTTGTGGTGACATGCATCAATCAAAAACAGCTGACCGACCGGCACTGCAAACGGCAGGAAAGCGGCGCCGTGTTGCTGACAGACGAGGGGCGCAAGATCTTCCTGCAGGCTTGGCAGCAACGCAAACAGCAGATGATCCAACACCCGTTCCTCAACGAAAAAATCCCTTGGGGATTGGTACCATATGTGCAGGCGTTGCTGTTAGCCCGCACGCTACGCGGAGACTTGGACCGATACCCGCCGTTCTTCTGGAAATAATCGCAAACCTTCCCGCCGACTGTTCTGCATGAGTCGATTTGCACCATGGAAAGCCCTAAACCCGATTGGCGCCTGAAACGGAGGGGATTTTATGCTGGTTCTTGTCACCTATGATGTGAACACTGAGACAGACGCCGGACGCAAACGATTGCGCAAAGTGGCCAGGGTATGTGTCGATCATGGACAACGGGTACAGAATTCCGTATTCGAATGTCTATTGGACGCCGCACAGTATGCGGCATTCAAGGCCAAACTAACCGCCCAGATCAATCCGAAAACCGACAGCCTGCGTTTTTATTTACTGGGAAACAACTATAAAGGGAAAGTTGAACACATCGGCTGTGCGCCGCAGTGGTCACAGGACGACATATTGCTGGTGTAAAACCATCAGACGCAGATTTTCCTACAGTGCGAAGGATATGTGCGCAGATTTTGGCAGAGACCTTCGCACCGCATACAGACGCACTTTGGAATCCCTGCCAAGAGGTTTCAGTGCAAATTGCACAAAAACTTTTCTGGGATTACAAGCAAAATACCTCTATGTTGTGAATTATTATTATTTTCAGAAAACCATGGCGATTTTTTCGTCATATTTGCCGTCACCCTCCGCATGGAGGGTGTGGATAGAAATAGTTGACTTGCAAGAGGAGCTGCGGGCTCGACAGGGTCACCCTCCGCATGGAGGGTGTGGATAGAAATTGGATATGCCCGGAGGGGTATGCTTGGGCGCTCAAGGGTCACCCTCCGCATGGAGGGTGTGGATAGAAATTCGTGTCTTGCTAAAGTTTCACCTTCGCCATGTGCCGTCACCCTCCGCATGGAGGGTGTGGATAGAAATATCGACAACGGCGCGTGGGATGCCACAAAGGCCAAGTCACCCTCCGCATGGAGGGTGTGGATAGAAATTATCATTATATCCTTTCTCATGTCAGGGGGGCGGGAGTCACCCTCCGCATGGAGGGTGTGGATAGAAATAAGTCTGCCGTATCTCTTGGTCGCGTCAAATACGGTCACCCTCCGCATGGAGGGTGTGGATAGAAATACTGTAAAGGTCACGTTATACGTGGTTGGCGCCGTCACCCTCCGCATGGAGGGTGTGGATAGAAATACCTCTTATTCCCGCTTTGCGCATCTCCTCTAAAATGTCACCCTCCGCATGGAGGGTGTGGATAGAAATACCTATTAATTGTTCTCCATCACCTCGCTCAGATGTCACCCTCCGCATGGAGGGTGTGGATAGAAATAATTATTGGTGCAAAATATTTTTCTTCGGCTTTTTGTCACCCTCCGCATGGAGGGTGTGGATAGAAATCGTGGAGGTGATCGCATGAACACGTATCATCCTATGGTCACCCTCCGCATGGAGGGTGTGGATAGAAATGTTATGGTTGCGCCGCAGTCCGCGCACATCAGCCCGTCACCCTCCGCATGGAGGGTGTGGATAGAAATATGCTCCCTGCGCAGTGGGAGAAGTTTGAGACGGATATAGACAGGTTGATGCGCAAATGATACACGATCAGGACCGGTCGGGGTGGTTCGGCGCGTCGGACACAGGGATAATCATGCGCCGATGGGATACAGATACCTTTTACAAGTGGTGGCTTGAAAAACTGGGGCTTGAAAAAAGTACATACACAAATAAGTACATGGCAGCGGGCAATGCCTATGAAGGCCGGGTGCTGGACTATTTGGGAGTAGAGAAACGGGACAGGCAGATCCGAATCCCGAAATATCGGATACGCGTCAATCTGGACGGCGAGACGCGGGACACAATTCACGAGGTCAAGACGCACAAGGATGAATACAAGCTGTCCGTGGGGCATTGGGGTCAGGCGCAGGTGGAGATGTTCGCGGCAAAAAAGGAACTGGTCATCAATTCGTATCGTATGACGGATGCGGAGTATGCAAACTTTTTTCTTCCAATCGATCCGAAGCGGCTACGTGAGCACCCTGTCCCGTATGACTACCATTGGATTACGCGGAAATACCTGCCGCGGATCGTAGTTCTGTGCGAGAGCCTCAAAAAAGGGGCCATGCCGAGTTTAAAAGACGTGCCGCGTCTTGTTATCCCGGAGTGGTAAAACGAATTTGCAAGCGTGAAACGGAGCGTTACAGGTGGAAGGACGAATTATACGGAGCAGCGGCAAAGTCGCCGTAGTGGAGTTAAAGCAGGAGCCGCGCGGTAAAATACTGGACAAACTGGTGACAATAAAGATCAAGCGTCCGCGCCGCAGTTTGGACGCAAACGCGTATCTGTGGATTCTGTGCGATAAACTGGCGGCGGTTCTGGGCAGTACAAAAGAGGAAATATACCAGCATGCGGTACGGGAGGCGGGGCGCATGATTGTAGCGCCGATACCAGCGGAGGAAGCAGACCGTTTTATCCAGTCATGGGAGCGGCGCGGACTGGGTGCGCATGGTACGCGCATGGGCGGTATGCGCACGGACGGGCGTGCCAATGTCCTGCTGTATTTCGGGTCGTCGGAGTATGACAGCAAAGAGTTTTCGCGGCTGCTTGACTATATCATAGCGGAATGCAAGGAACAGGGCATAGAAACCCTGCCGCCGCGGGAATTGGAGGCTTTGTATGCGAAAATGCCTGATTACCGGGCGCACTGACCGGTTGGAGCGGCATCATCTGTTCGGTGGCGCTTACCGAAAAAAGAGCGACCGGCTGGGGCTCGTGGTGGATTTAACGCACGATATGCACAATGAGCCGCCGTATGGCGCGCACCATAACAAGCAAACCATGCTTGCATTGCACAAATACGGTCAGGCATTGGCAATGGAGCGGTATGGTTGGGATATAGACAGATTCAGGGAGGAGTTTGGCATGAACTATCTGGACGAACAGGACATGGGATTGAAGCCGGAACGGTTTCTCCCGCAGATATGGGGGTGGGCTGACTTGTGCCGAACAGGGTCATAAAAGAAAGCATCTGTTACAGCGATGACTTGGATCAGCTTACGGCATTTGAAGAGACAGTATTTTACCGTCTCATCGTTCGTGTGGACGATAACGGACGGATTGACGCGAGACCCGGATTTTTGAGATCAATGCTTTTTGCGACAAAGCAGGGTGTCACCGAGAGGAATATCAAAGAAGCAGTTGCCCATATGGCGTCAGTAGGATTGGTCAGGCTCTACGAAGTAGACGGGAAACCGTTCCTAATGTTTCCAAAGTGGCATTTGCATCAACGGATACGAAACTCAAAGGAGAAGTACCCTGCCCCGCAGGAAGAAAAGCCCAGCGCATCCATTTCGCCGCAAGTTGCGGCGAGTTGCGGCGAGTTGCGGCCAGAATCCAATCCGAATCCGAATCCAGAATCCAAATATATATTGCCCAAAATGGGCAATAACGAGTTTGATCGATTTTGGCAGGCGTATCCGCGCAAGGTGGCGAAAAAAGACGCGCTGAAAGCGTGGTCTGCGCTGAAAGTTGATGAAGCCCTCGCGGATGCAATCGTCAAAGGCGTGGAGGCATGGTCGAAAACGCAACAATGGATGCAGCATGCAGGCCAGTATGTCCCATATCCGGCTACGTTTCTGCGCCGCGCACAATGGGAAGAAATACCCCCGGCGGCAGGCTGGAGCAAAGACAGTGCACAGGACTATTCACAGGATGAAGACGAGTTTGACAGGATGGTGATTGAACGTGCTAGAGCGAATAAGGACGCTCTCATGCAGTACGGTAGAAGTGAATGACGGGGATTATCAGGACGAAGACGGCTTTTGGGTATGCGGCAAATGCGGTACGCGTAAGGAGGGCGAATATGAATTCGTCTGGGGGTTAAGCCGTGTTCCGGTCATGTGCAAGTGCCGGGCCGAGGAGAGCGAACGTAAGCGAGAGCGTATGCGCCGGATACAGGATACGGTGAAGCGTCAGTATGTGATTGCGGACGGTATGGAAGATATTGGGTATCGCAACCGGACATTCGCAGCGGACGATTCAGCGGACAGCGGGCAATCCCTCATTTGCCGGGACTATCTGGCAAATTGGGAAACGCATCAAAGGACAGGCACCGGCCTGCTCCTGTATGGCGACGTGGGAACGGGCAAGACGTTTTACGCCTGCTGTATCGCCAACGCCCTGATAGATAAGGGTTGCGATGTGTATGTGACAAATTTCCCCGCTCTGCTGGATAAACTGCAATCCGGAGAGCGGTTCCGCACAATGGATCGCATACGGGATGTGGATTTGCTGTGCATTGACGACTTGGGCGTCGAACGCGACACGCCAACCGCGATAGAGTACGTATACAAAGTGATTGACACCCGATACAGGTCGAGCCGTCCGCTCGTAGTAACTACGAATCTATCCGTACATGCAATGCAGAGCGCGGATACAAAATATTTGCGTATCTATGACCGGGTGCTTGGCATGTGTCAGATACGCGCCAGATTTTCCGGACCATCCCGCCGGATACGGCGCGCGGATAAAACGCCCATAGCTACCCAACCCGAATTTCCGTGGAGGTGATCGCATGAACACGTATCATCCTATGCGAGTATTTGTAATCCCGATGCGGCTTCCGGGCCTGAATGAGTACATAGACGCGGAGCGGACGCACCGGCAAAAGGCGGCGAAGTTGAAAAGGCTGGTACAGCGGGATATATCGGCGTGTATCCTCGATCAGCTCGGAGGGGCGGCGTATGACTGTCCGGTGGATATTGAGTACACATGGTACGAGCCTGACCGACGGCGCGACAAGGACAATATCGCCTTTGCCAAAAAATTTATAAACGATGCGCTGGTATCATGCGGCGTACTGCCAAACGATGGCTGGCGCAACATCCATACCATGTTTGATATGTTTAGCGTGGACGCGACCAATCCCCGCGTAGAGGTAATGATCTCTCCGTGCTATGACGAGGAGGCGGAGGCTTGACAATCCTGACGTATATCGTCACGGCGGCGACAATGATCGGGACCATCGCAAACAGTTTACAAAAGCGCTGGTGTTTTTACGTGTGGGCCGTGACAAATACATTTTGGATGATCTACAACATGACGATAGGACAGTATGCGCAGGGGTTAATATATTGCCTGAACCTGATCCTGTCCGTGGTCGGGCTGGCACGGTGGAAGCGCAAGGACGGGCAGTAGCCGCTTTCCCGCCCTACAGGGCAATTTATGCGGACAGGCATAAAAGAATACCCATAAAGGCAAAAGACAATTTGCATACGGCATTTTAAAGGAGATACGGAGGTATATAGAGCATGGCGAACCTGAACATAGTGACATTGCTGGGCAGGCTGGCGAAAGACCCGGAATTGCGCAGGACGCAGAACGACATACCGGTCACGACGTTTTCTGTGGCGGTCAACCGTCGTGGAAAAGATCAGGGCGTGGATTTTATTGATGTAGTGTGCTGGCGTAATCAGGCTGAGTTTGTGTGTAGATACTTTTCCAAGGGCATGGCTATTTTCGTGGAGGGAAGCATACAGACCCGCACATGGAAAGACAAGGACGGCAATAACCGCAAGGCGGTAGAGGTAGTCGCATACAATGTGCAGTTTGCGGAGCCAAAGCGCGACGGCGGCCCTGCCGTGTCTCCTGACTATGAGGAGATCGCGGATGAGGATGATTTGCCGTTTTGAGGTGGTTGGCTAGATGAATGAAATAGACAAAGCTCTGTTCGGCGACCACGAGACGGCGAAGCGGCTTACGGATGCGGGGGTGCTGGTGCCGTGTCCTGGATGTGGGAAAAGCGACACGAAGATTCGCTATGTATGTGGTGACCATTTTGTAGCCTGTGTTGGATGTGATTGGACGGGCCCGATGAAAAGCTCGGAACGGGAAGCCCGCCTCGCCTGGAACACCCGCGCACCGATTCTGAGCGCGGAGGAAATAGAACGATTGGAGGCCCAGCCATGACGCGGGAAAAAATCATAAAAGAATACGAGGGCGCAGTTGTCGCTAGTGGCTTAGCCGCTGCCGCTGGAAACGAGGAGGCAGCAAAGTCCTATGAGCTGTTCAAGGCCGGTCTGAATGCCCTCCGCCCCGTCAGCCGGGAGCAGGTGGAGAAGGTGTGGAGGGGAGAGTGGTTACATGACCCTGAAACAGGCTATGAACATTGTGACAAGTGTTCACACACTATTTCGCTGGACGATTATCTGAATAGGAAACCACCATTATTTTGCGAGATGTGCGGAGACGCAAAGACGGACGAGGCCGTGGAGATGGTGATGGAGAGATTGGAGGAGCTGAAAGATGCTGACTAAAGAAATCTGCGAGGATTGCGGCAAACTGTTTCTTGCTGGGCCAGATACGTATTTGTGCCCAGAATGCCGGAAAAAGCGGTTGAGCGAGTATGCCAAACGCCGGAAATTGAACGAGTTAGGCGCAGCAGCCAGATGGGGGAAGAAAAAGGAGGCGTTGAAAGATGGCAAGGGCGATTGATGCGGATAGGCTTAAAGATGCAATTTACGTGGACTTTTGGGAACATTTTACACAGTGTCACGACAGCGACCAAACAGCTCTGATTGACATGGTAATGGACGATATTGACGAAATGCCCACCCTCACCCCGCCGAACGAGCCGTCGTTGCTTGAGTTTGATGTGGTGGACACAACAACCGGAAAATATCCAGACTGGGAACGTATTGCCAGAGAGGAAACCTGGGCAAAAGGACTCGTTTACTGCGACATGGACGGCATTGCAATTCAAGAGGATGGATCTTTGATTCTGCTCGATGAATGTGGAAATTGTGTGTCGTGCCCGCCTGATAGGTTTGAGATTCGCCGCCGCCCGCCGGAGGGAGAGGTATGAAAGAGCGCATATATGGGATTGACTGCGACGTCACGCAAGAGCGATTTCCCGACGGAAAGCACAGCGTATATCGTTTCACTGTGCCCGGTTGGCTGGAATGTAAGGTAACTGGCAAACGCGCGGCGAAGAGAGTTATACATGGGAGGCTTGATCCTGCCGTGAGAAATACGTTGGGCATTAAATGGACGCCGGAGGGAGAGGAGGACACCTGATGAAATGCGAGAGCTGCACCAAATACGACGACTGCCGCACTGGTTCCGGCCTGACATGGCCGTGCGGGGCGTATCGGCCCAAGACGGGAGGCGGGATGGACATTGAGAAACTGGTAGAGGCTGTGAAGTTATGCGGAAGCACACCGAAAGTAAACCAGTGCGAACAGTGTGCATATTGGGCCGGAGGGGACATGAGCAAGTGCATCCCAAAAATGACAGCTGAAGCCGCCACGGCCCTGCAATATCTGAGAGAAGGTGCTGATGAGGTCAACACTGCGCTACGGGAACAACTGGCCGAAAACGAGAAGCTCCGCGCCGAGAACGCAGAGATGGAGAAACAGCTCAACGAGTTTTCCGAGTTTCTCTGTCGTATGACCGGCAACCTGCTCAGCAAAACCAACTACACGGCGCGGGCGATGATTGAAGCGGCGGAGAACTATCAGCAGCGCGTGTGCGATGACTGCGACAGAGTTAAGGTTGTCGCCAACGATGAACTGATAGATGAGTATCAGGCAATTCAGGCCGACCTCGCCCGCGTGACGGCGGAGAGGGATGCGGCGATCAAAACCGCACAGAAATTAGACAAAATTGTTGGTAGAGTGTGGGGGGAGGAGGAAGATGCGTATGATGACAAATCAATATTGTGCTGACTGTCAGTGGTTTTCTCCGGAGGACCATATATGCATGTCAGATCAATCGGAGGTTTTTTTAACCCATGAAACAGATACATGCCCCTACTGGGAGGATTATGACTATAACATGTACGGAGATGTACCGCAAAGAGATGGTGGAGGTGCGTAATGGACTGGATTAGAGTAAATAGATTCCTGCCAGAACCCTTTGTGGGCGTACTTTGTTATATGCCAATGGAGGATCCGTTCCCAAGGGTACACGAGGGATATGTAGATCGTGAGGGGATATGGTATGTGTGCGGTTTCCGAAGGGATTATGGAGAAGTAACGCATTGGGCGGATATGCCCGAGTATCCAGAATAAGGAGGCGACCCCATGAAACTATCCGAATTCCGGCGACGCATAGACGCGCTGGCCGATGCGCAGACCCCGCACAGCGACCCAGAGGTCACAGTACGAGTATATCGCAACGGTGTTGGCGGTACGCCGACAAGCCCTATAATATCCGTATCTCCGGGGTTTGACTGGGACAGCGGTAAGGTGATTATTACAACTGAGGACGTTTTATTTTGCAGGAAAAGGAGGCCGTCACATCGTGCTACCTAGTATAACGTTATTGCGCGTTCCTACGTCAGAAGATTGGCAAGGGGTGAAACGCCGCGCATTGGTTACTGTGGGGAAAACCATGATAACGGAACCAACCCCAGAATGGAAGCGCAAAATGCTTCGTGCAAGACACAGCCCTATACGTTATTTGATGTATTCCTTTTACTTAAAAGGAATACCATATTGGGTATCAGTGCATCTGGTGCGACATGTGCATGCACAGCCATATGTTAAGAGCCAACGAAGCGACCGACAGTGCGAGTATGAACGAGGCGCCGCGCCACAAAATACGCCCGTCGATATGATTTGGGATATTAACGCCGAGGAATTAATGGTAATTGCTAATAAACGACTCTGTGCACAAGCAAGCGATGAGACACGAGAAGTGATTGCTCAAATGTGCGATCTAGTAAAATCGGCATGCCCTGAAATGGGTGATTATCTTGTGCCTATGTGCGAATATCACGGAGGTGTATGTCATGCATACAGAGGGTGCGGAAAATGTGTACAAGGCTGATGCTGGTAAGCCAAGGCCAACACTGGTGCCAGTAAGTCTTATAAAAGCAGTAACGGCAATCCGCGAATATGGGTGCTCAAAGTATCACGATCCTGACAATTGGCGCAAGGTGGAGGCGCAAAGATACCGAGATGCGCTTTACCGCCATTGGCTGGCTTATCTTAACGGAGAGCGCAACGATCCAGAGAGCGGTTATCCACACCTATGGCATCTGGCCTGTAATGCGGCGTTTTTGATTGAGATGGAGATGGTGGCAAATGATAATACCTGATAAGGTGCGAATCAGCGGCATTGATTACACAGTTGAGCATAAGGACGATTTGAATGATGGTGAGAAAGTGTTGTATGGACAAGTAGACTATGGTAAGAGTACAATCCATCTTAATTCTACAAACCAAAACCATCAATTTGAGTGCGTTACTTTGTGGCATGAAATTTTACACGCAATATCTACTCATACAGGTTTGGAGCTGGGGGGTGAAGCTGAAAAAATTATAGATATTTTTGCCCACGGTATTTACCAGGTGCTACAGGATAACGAAGGATTATTCAGGGATAGAGCCAAATGAGTGAGTGGATAAAGGAGGCGGCGGGATTGCGAACGTACATACCGGATAATTACGGCATCAGCAGGGCGCGGTATAGGGAGCTGCTCAATTTTTGCCTGCAATATAACGACTGGCGCAGGCAGGCAGGAGATATATACCGCAAAAACATTGAGATGGTAGAGGATTGCGCCCGACAGGCTGATCCCGCAATAGCCGAGTATCTTATCAAGTCCGTTACGCAGGGTATACCGTACGAGTGGATGGATGTGCCGATGAGCCGTAAGCACTTTTATCTGCGCCGCCGAAAATTCTTTTTTTTGCTGGATAAGAGGCGATAAGAGGCGGTAAAAGCCGCCCCGTCATAGGATTAGGGCGGCAGTCTATTATGTGTCCTTATTATCGTACTCTTCAATTATTGGTGCAAAATATTTTTCTTCGGCTTTTTCCCGGGCGTCAATAGCAGCCTCCAAATCGCAAAAACGTCCTAGAGTGATGCTTTTGCGTCTAACTGTGATCTTGGCAATCCAACATTGTTCGCGCGTGCTCCAATATACACCTCTTATCCCGGATTTGCTGTTGCGGTTGGCCGGCCGATCTGGTCTTATAGCTGATACAGTGGTGCCGTCATAATGCCCCATTACATTTTGCGCTACTTTTGCGCGTGCTGTATCCGACAAGAGGCAACCGCAACTTGCAACTTTGCCGCTCAATAGCGCTTTGCGAGTAGTTATAATGGTATTGCCACAGTCGCATCGGCAAAGCCATCCAAGCCGATTCCCGTTTGCAGTCGGTTTTTCTAGATCGGCTTTGCGGATCACAACGAGCCGACCGAAACGGGCCCCAGTCATATCTTTAGCGCGCTCTCTAATCGCGTCTTTGTGCGCACATCCACAGCTGCGGGTGCCGGACTTACTAGTCAGGGCACTCCGCAGGACTGTCACTTGTGCGCCACAGTCGCATTGGCAGCGCCATCGACGCGTTACTTTGCCGCTCGGAGAGACATATGGTTCCGGGTCTAACCCTAAGACTACAAGCCGACCGAAACGGCATCCAGTTAAGTCTTTTGCGGCTGGCATTAGGCGCGATCCCAGATGTAGCCATTAAGATAATAGCGCTTATTGTTGTACAGGTCTCCATCACGGTCTGAGTTATAGTCGGCTGGATAGATTGCGTCGGCGGCGTAACCAGCAAACGAGGGCTCATATTTCTGCCGCTCCTTCTCGGCCCTGGCGAGTTCTATGGCTTTTGCTCGGCTGATCTGTTCCGCACCTTCTGGCAGGGCTGCTTCCATTTCTGGGCTATCTGCCCATAGCAGGCTGTAGGAGTTCCTAAAATCTCTGTAGTAATGTACATAATACTTTTTCATTCTGATACATCCTTTCTTTATCTTTCTTTGGCGAGCTTATAAACAGCGTACTGATTTAAGCTCACGCCGTTTTCCTTGGCAGCTTCCGCTAATTCTTTATGGAGTTCTTTGGGTATCCGCAACATGAGTTTACCGCTGTATTCTCGTTGTGTTTTACATTCTGTTGCGTCTGCGGGGGCTTCGGTGAATGCGATTATTTCTTCGGCTGTGGGCTCCTCTGGCCCTCTGGTGTCTGCCATAAGTTATCACCTCTTTTTTAGGATTACTTGCATGTGTTTTCCCTCTCTGCTTGCTTATATAATATCATATTTGATAGCTTATGTCAATACCTTTTTGCAAAGTTTTTATATTTTTTTTGCCCTGTCCATTTGGAGGGGGCTTCTTTTTTGCGCAAAAAAGGATAACTGCGGGGCACAACCATTGCTATATAATTATATTAGATAAATGGGAGGGAAGGACACCACATGATTGACGCGGCGGGGCGTTGTGGTGTAATAGCGAGGTGAGGATATGGCGCGACCCAAAAAAATAGTGGATGGCAAGGAGCTGTACAACATCCCTGATATGGCAGCAAAAATAGATAAGTATATTGATGAGTGTTGCGCAAAGGGAATAATCCCTGTGCTCAAGGAGTGCTGCTTGCTGTATGGGTGGAGCTATGACTATATCATGGAGCTGCGGCAGATCCCAAAAGATCGCCCGGAGACACCTATGCAACAGTCACAGCGCGAGCAGTTATCCCAATCCGTAAAAAATCTGCTTGGTTGGAGAGAGGTAATGTTGGAGCGGGGAGGATGTAACGGCTCTATAGACAGGACGATGGCTGTATTTTGCCTAAAGCAGTTGGGGTGGACGGATACGCTCCAAACCCAAAACGATACGCACATACACATCAGTCTGACAGAGTGGGACGATGGAGATTAACTTCAGGGTCACGCCTAAGCAACGTGAATTTATGCGGGCCGATGCGTTCGAGGTGTTGTTCGGCGGCGCGGCGGGCGGTGGAAAGTCATACGGGCAGTTAATAGATGCGATTGTGTACGCTATGCGGTATAGAGGGAGCAAGCAGCTGATTCTGCGCCGCACCTATCCGGAGCTGGAAAAGAGCCTGATCCGCGTTGCTAAGGATTTGTACCCGCGCACGCTGTACCGGTATAGTCATTCGACGCACACCATGACGCTGGTTAACGGTAGCATGATTGATTTTGGGTACTGCGCCGGTGGAAATGACGTATACCAGTACCAGAGCGCCGAATATGACGTGATCCGCTTCGACGAGCTAACACATTTTTCTGAGCAGCAGTATACATATTTATTGTCCCGGTGCAGGGGCGCCAACGATTACCCCAAGCAAGTCAAGAGCTCTACCAACCCCGGTGGAGTAGGCCATACATGGGTTAAGGAGCGGTTTGTGGACATAGGCGCGCCTAATACAGTGCACATGGCGGATCACGGGACACGAGCATTTATCCCGTCCCTAATACAGGACAATCCCATACTTATGCGCAAAGACCCGGAGTATCTGACGCGGCTGCAAAACCTTGGCGAGAAAGAGCGCAAGGCCTTGTTATACGGGGATTGGGACATATTTGACGGTCAGTATTTTTCGGAATTTGACCGCGATATCCATGTGGTGCGGCCCTTTGAGCTCCCGACGCACTGGCGGCGGTACCGCGTGTTTGATTATGGTCTGGACATGCTGGCGTGTTACTGGATCGCGATAGATGATCGCCGCCGTGCCGTCGTGTACCGGGAATTATACGAGCCGGGTCTGATTGTGTCGGCTGCAGCGGATAAGATATTCCACGCGACGCAGGAGGAGATATACCAGACGATCGCGCCGCCGGACATGTGGAATCGGCACAAGGACACGGGCAGGAGTACGGCGGATATATTCCGCGAATATGGGATCCCCCTGACAAGAGCATCAAATGACCGCGTGCAGGGCTGGTACAACCTGAAAGAGTGGCTTAGGCCATATGAGGATGAGCAGGGTATGCCGGCGGCAAACTTGGTTATATTCAGCTCGTGCCGGAATTTGATACGGACGCTGCCTGCCGTCCAGATCGACGAGCACAACCCAAACGACGTGGCGACGGAGCCGCACGAGCTGACACATGCACCGGATGCGCTGCGGTATTTTATCGCGGGGCGGCCCGTGCCAAACCGACCGCCAACGCCGAAACGACATTATAATTTTGCAGCAGAGCGGCCCAAACCGAAACCCTCCGGATATGGGGAAAGGATTGTGAGGATATGATATACGCGCTATGCGCCTTGGTAGTGATTGTGCCCTTGCTTGTACTGTATGCGTACAGACTGGGTGAGGGCAGTGCGCAGCCCGCGGGCGAGACGGTCAAAAATGTGGCGCGTAAAATTGCCGCGCCGAAACGGAAACCAAAACTGTCGCGCGAGGATTTGATCGCGCAGAACATAGAGCGGTATAACGGCACTGCGGACAATCAGGTGAGTTTGGAGGATTAGCGGATGGCGAGGGACCGGGAAATTACAACTACGCAGACCTGGGACGACTATCAACGGGGGCTGGACTATCTGCGGCGGCGCAATTATTTTGACGATATGGACAAGGCTAACCGCTTTTACGTGGGCGACCAATGGTACGGCCTGCAAGCGGGGGCCGAAACGCCGCCGATGTTTAATTTTATTAAACCGACCGTCAAGTACAAAGCATCCGTTGTAGGCCAGAACGATTTAGAGATCGTGTATAACCCTATGGATGTGACGGGCGCGGAACGGGAGCTGTATGACGCAACATGCAATGCGCTCAACCAGCTCGCGGCGCAGACCTGGGAGCGGCTGAAACTGTCCCGCGTGCTGTGGGATGATATCAAGGACAGCTTTGTCATGGGCTCGAAATACCGTTATTTTTATGTGGAGGACGGGCAGCAGCAAATAAAAATGACGGAGATTGCGCCCACAAATATATTTTTTGGTGATGAGCAGAACGCCAATATCCAAGAGCAGCCGTATATCATCATATCCCAGCGCCGCCCGGTGCAGGACGTGCGCGAAGAAGCGCGGACACTGGGCGCAAAAGCGGCAGATGTAGAGAGTATCCAGCCGGACACGGATACGGACAACGAGCTGGGCGACAACGCCGACGAGGAGGTCAATCAGGGTAACGAGCGGTACGGTAAGTGTACAACTCTGGTGCGCTTTGAGCGCAAAGACGGCGTTATGTATGTGTCGCGCGCAACGCGGACAGTCGAGTATCAGCCTCCGACGGCAATAGAGGGGATGACGTTGTATCCCATAGCCGGTATGCTGATTGAGAGGATTAAGGGCACGGCGCGGGGCATGGGAGAGGTCCTGCCGCTGATCCCGAACCAGATATCCGTCAATAAGCAGTTGTACCGGATCGAGCAATCGCTCAAACAATCGGCGTTTCCGCGCCTTGTGTACTCGCAGGATATTGTCGAAAACCCGGAAGACATAGATACGATTGGAAAACCATTGAGCATTGAAAACGGCAATGCAGGAGATATCCGCAACTATATCTCTTATTTAAGCGCAACGCCAATGTCATCGGACGCGTATTCGTGGGTGGACCGCATTGTAAGCGTGACGCGCGACCTTGCGGGCGCAGGCGATGCGGCGACCGGCGCGGTAGACCCGACAAAAGCGAGCGGTACGGCCATTCTTGCGGTGCAGCGGTCTGCGGAGCTGCCCGTGTCGGAGGCGGTAGAGGCGTATATCCAATACCTAGAGGATATAGCCCTTATATGGTACGACCTGTGGAGTACATACGCAGTAGATGGGTTACAGGTTGCGCAGTTTGAGACGGAGACTGGCGCAGAAGGATCTGTGATAGTACCCAGCTTTGAGCTCCAAAATATGAAAATAAACGTACGCATTGACGTGTCTCCGACCGCGCCGTTTGACAAGCTCGCGCAGGAGCAGAGCGTCGAAAACCTGTTGGCAGCGGGGCATATCACGTTCGAGGAATATGTTGAGCTACTTTCCGAAGGATCGGCCATGCCGAAACAAAAACTGTTGGACTTACTGGCGGAGCGTCAGCGGCAGATAGAGGCGCAGGCGAGAGACCAGGCGGCGCAGACCGCTCCGGTAATGCCGGATATGTCCAGCGCGCCGACTGATACTGCGCAGATTATGTCTATGGAGCAGGCCATGCCGGTGGCACAGATACCTACAGATGGTTTGCCCGTTATGGGTTAATCATAGATTCGCAGGAACGCGTAAAAATCCAAAGGAGCAAAAAACATGGATGAAAACATGACAGGCGTAAACGTGCAGGAGGTCGCCGCCCCTGCGGAAACTGCTGTTGCGGCTGAAAGCGTGAATCAGCCTGTGCCCGATGCGGAAACCGCTACGCCAGATGAAGCCGAGGGCAGGGTCGAGGATTCGGAAGTCGCGACCGAACAGCCGACGCAGACAAAAGAAGAAAATGCAGCGTTTGCCGCCATGCGCAGACGCGCGGAACAGGCCGAACGCGACCGGGACGCCGCAAGGCGGCAGGCGGACGAGTTGTCCAAGCACGCGGAGGGCTACGGCAAGCTGCGGCAGACGTTGGAGGGCGTGTTGCAGTCCCCGCTTCCAGATGATCCGGACGCAGCGGTGGACGCATTTAACGCGTCGCAGTGGGGCGTGTCGCTCGACGAGGCCAGGACGCGCCGATTGGCAAGCGAGGAGAAGCAACTGCGTGCGCTGGAGCAGAACCCGGCGTACAAGAAGCTCCTCGCCGAAAAAAAAGCGTTGGAGGCGAAAGCGGCAGAAGCGGAGCGCCATATGATTCTTGCCGCGATCCAGCGGGACGTAGACGCGATTGCAAACGCCTACCCCGATGCACAAATAAAGCGCATTGAAGACATGGACAACGATACTCGCGATGCCTATGTCGCGCTGATGCGCACAAATAAGTATCGTGGGAAACCCGTAGAGGCGTTTGCGCTGCTGACCGGGAGAGAAGCTCCGGGCAAGAAAGCCGCGCCGCCCTCAACCGGCGCGATCAGGAGTACGGTAGTCGAGCAGCCGAAGGACTTCTATACCCCTGAGGAGGTGGACAGGCTAACGGATGCGGACTACAAACGCAATCCCAAACTTCTGGACATTATCCAGAAATCTATGACCAAATGGAGGTAATCAAGTATGGCTTATAACAATTTCAAGCCCACGGTTTGGAGCAAGCATATCCAGCGCGAGCTGGAAAAAGCAACGGTGTTGCAGGAGGATTGTAACACTGAGTTTGAGGGCGAGGCCAAGAAAGGCGAGCGCGTCAAGATTCTTGGCGTTGCGCGTCCTACTATCGGTACGTACACCGGGCAGGACATCGGCGCACCGGAGGATGTGCCTGACACTGCGGTATATCTGCCGATCGATCAGGCCAAATTTTTCAATTTTGGCGTGGACGATGTGGACAAAGCACAGAGCGTAGAGGGCCTCATGGCCGCACTGATGGCTGAGAGTTCGCAGGCGCTTGCGATTGAGCGTGACAGGTATATCGCATCCCTTGCAGTGGATGCGGGCGGGTTCTCGGATTCCACGTCCGTCACGACTGCCGATGCGGCGAAAACTGCGGTGGACGCTGCGTTCGTCTGGCTTTGGGAGCACGACGTAAAGATCGGAGACGATGTAGTCATCACGGTTACGCCGTGGTTTTACAGCCTGTTTAAAGATAAGCTGACTACTGTTGCGACGGACAATATGGAAATCCTGCGCAAGGGGCTTGTCGGTACATATAACGGCGCGCGCGTCAAGATTTCCAATCTGCTTTACAGCGACGGGACGGACGACTATCTCATGGTCCGCACCAAAAAGGCCATCGCCTTCGCGGGCCAGATTAACGAGACCGAGGCGTATCGGCCCGAAGGTCTGTTCAAAGACGCGGTCAAGGGTCTGGACACCTACGGTGCAAAGGTTGTACGCCCGAAAGAGCTGTATGTAATTAAGGCGCACAATTCGTAAGGAGGTATAAGGGATGGCAGTAGCGACAATTACGGCAACCAAAATTGGCAAGTGGAACACGGCGACTACCCTCGGTACGGCGACATCGGTCAGTACGGACGGCGGGTACCTGGAATGGGACGATTCGGACGATAAGCTTGTCCTGATGCTTGCAGCGGCGGCGCAGGCGACCGTTACCGCGAAAGCGGGAGGCGGTATACAGGGTGTAAACGATCTATCTGTAAGCGTCCCGGCAAGCGGGAGCGTACTGCTTGCGCTGGAAAGCGGCAGGTTTAAGCAGGTGAGCGGGAGCAATAAGGGGCGGCTTGTGCTCGAAACGACTGCGGCGGTTAGCGTAACGCCGATTATAATGCCCTAATCAGACGGGGGAGGGCGCGTCCCTCCCCCCTTAAAACCAAAAAAGGCGGTGCGATAAGCCATGACATGGGGCGAACTCAAAAGCAATTTAATTAATTTGGGTTTTGAATCGGACAAGGCATACGGGGAGAACCCTAAACTTTTTATTCAGGCCGTCAACCGGGCCATGTCTCTGATTGTTGGCACAGTGCGATTTACGCAAAAAAAGACGACGGTTACAACTACTTTGGAAAAAGAAGAAATTACGGTAGAGGCTGAGCGCTTCAACCGGATTCTTGCGATAAAGCGGGCGGGCGAATCGACGCCAGCAAACTACACTATTATAGAATACAATGTCGTCCGGTTTAACGAACCGGGAGAATACGACGTGTTTTACGCCGTATTCCCGCAGAAAATTGATGAATCCACGCAGGATACATATGCGATAGATATGCAGGACGATCTGTTGCAGCTCGTGCCGCTGCTGGCGGCGCATTATATCTGGTTAGACGACGACGAGCGCAAGGCGGTCATGTACTGGAACGAGTACGACAGTCTGAAGCAGGAGATTATGATGCGGGACGCGTCGTCGCAACGCGTCCGCGTCCGCGTCGAAACGGGGTGGCAAAGTGGCACAGCTCAAAGTACCGGCGGAGCCTAAAAAATATCAGGCGACATACAGCGGACTTGCGGGGGTTGATCTGTCCAGCGAACAGCGAAATATCTCTCCAACCCGTGCAAGTTCCTGTATTAATATGTACAAGCGGTATCAGGACGGATTCACGGATTTTATCGAGACGAGGCCGGGGCTACGCGTCCTACACGACTACGGCAGCCGGATAAACGGCATATATTTCTTGGAAATTCCGCAGTTGTTGATGGTTGTACATGCTGGGACATCTTTGTATCGGTCCATCGGCGTGGACGGTACGCCACAAGTGATCTACAGTGGTGTTTTAGATGTATATTCAACAGCGTTCGTTCACGAAAAATCCCTGTATTTTCTGGACGGCGAGCACTATCTCAAATATGATGGGACAACCTGTGCGGCGGTTACGGGATATACCCCCACGACATCCATCGGCAGAACGCCGGAGGGCGGCGGCACGACTTACCAGAGCGTCAACATGCTCACGAACAGGCGCAAGAACAGCTTCCGGGGCGACGGAGAGAGCAAAGAGTATCATCTTGACGCGACCGGGCTTGACGACAGCACGGTCACGGCGACAGTGGACGGTACAGCGACAACCGCCTTTACGGTCAACAAGCAGACAGGTGTCGTTACTTTTACTTCGGCCCCGTCCATGCCGGGCGGCGGTGACGATAACGTGATCATCGAATTCGGCGTTTCGGTCACAGATAATGTAACACCCTGTACACGGACTATTCCGTTTGACAACAGGTTCTTTTATTACGGGAATCCGTCCTACCCGAATGTGTTTTGGCACTGTGAGCTGGATAATCCGGCCTACATATCTGATGTTGGCTATGTCAAAGTCGGGGACAGCAATAGCCGGATTGTAGACATGGCGGTACAGGATGGGAGCCTGATCGTGCTGAAAGACGGGAATCAGGATGCGTCGTCCATTTTTGTACATACGCCTACGTTGGACTACGATTTGGGCCGCGTATATCCATCCAGTCAGAGCGTGATTTCAGAGGGCTGCGTCGGCGGCGCGCGTTCTTTTCGCGACGACCTTGTGTATATGTCCGCGCGCGGCGTAGAGGGAATCACATCGCCCACTGTCACCAACAGCGAACGCTCTCTGAAACATCGCAGCACGCTTATTGACAGCGCGCTTGCAGCGGAAAGCCTGTCAAGCGTGCAGACGGAAGAATGGAATGGCTATTACTGCGCTCTTTTCGGGGATACCATGTATCTCGCGGACAGCCGGGGTACGTACAGCGCACACGGCAGTTTCGAGTACGAATGGTTTTACTGGACGGATTTAAACATAGGGACGTCGGCGGGCCGTGTGCTTAAACAGTACGAGGGAGAGCTGTATTTTGGTACGGATGGCGGCGACCTGTGCGTGTTTGACGGCGACAAGGACGGCACCAACCCTATCTATTGCGAATGGGTATCACGCGCAGAGAACGGCGATACCAACGCCATGCTGAAAACAGTCAAGCCTAAAGGCGCATACGCACTTTTAAAAACAATGCCAAATTCGCTTTTCAAGATTGCGGTTGAAACGGACAAGTCAAGCAGGCATGATATTGTAACGGTGCGCATGTCTGGCTTCTCGTTCGCGGATGTGGATTTCAGCTCCATGTCGTTTACTACAGACAGTGACAATATCGTACAACTGCCAATCAAAGAAAAAAAATGGAAGTGGCTAAAAGTCCACCTGTATTCGCCCGATAAGCGGTTTGGAATCGGGCAACTCAACTATGAATACACGGTAGGAAATTATATCAAATGAGGTGAACGGGTGTTATGACATTTACGCAGATTTCAAAGGATATGAGCATCATCCAGAAGCTGGCGGACAATCCGACGGAGACGGCGTCGGAGCTGAAAGCGAAGTTTGACGAAGGCGGCGAGGCGGTGAAGGACTACCTCAACAGCGTGCATCTGCCGGAGCTGGAAAGCGCGGTAGAAGGGCTGGAAAGCGATATAGCGGGGCTGGAAACGGCGGTGGGAGACATCCCGGCGGTAGTGGACAACCTGACGAGCACATCGGCGGCGGACGCGCTGTCCGCCAATCAGGGCAGGGCGCTGAATACGGCGCTGTCGGGCAAGCAGAAGACGATCACGGCGGGGACGGGAACGCCAAGCGGCGGTTCAAATGGAGACATCTATATCAAATATATATAACGGGGTGAGGACATGGCCCTACTGAAAGAAACGACGGTCACAACGAGCCAGAACGGATACAGCCTGATCCTGCGCACGTATGAGGACGCTGTGAACACGTCGGCAAACACGTCCACAGTTCGGATAGAACTGCTGCTGAAATCGAACAGCGTCCGCTTTGTGGACTACAGCTGTTTGGGAGAGCTGTGGCTGGACGGGAAGCTGGCGTACTCGAATGAAGCGCAGTACGCATTCCCGTCGCTTGGCTCGACGATCACAATCACGAGCTGGACGAAAACGGTGGAGCACAACAGCGACGGGACGCGGAGCATAACGGTCAGCGCGTGGTTTAAATGCGCGAGCGGCACATACTCGGCGGGCAGCGCGGAAGTGACAAACGGCTCGATGGCGCTGACGCCGATAGCGCGGACGCCGTCCGCGCCCACGTCGCTGACGGCAAAGGCGGGAAGCGATAGTACGTACTATGGGGGCGGAACGATCACAATAAACTGGAGCGGGGCGACAGGCACGGTAACGGGGTACGAGTTGCAGTACGCGCTGCGGCCGCAGGACGGCGGCGCATGGGGGGCGTGGACGGCGCTGAAAACGGCGACGGGAACGTCGACAACGGACACGAAAAGCATGATGTTCGGGCAGGCGGTAAAATATCGAGCGCGCGCAAAGAACGGGAGCCTGGCTTCGGGGTGGAAGGAAAGCAATACCCTGACGCGGACAGGCGGGGTGTATCTGCGCGTGGGCGGCGAATGGAAACAGGGGACGGTATACCGGAAGGTAAGCGGGAGCTGGAAGCAGGCGGCGGAGGTGTACCGGCAGGTAAACGGCACATGGCGGCGCAGCGTGCCGTAAAGGGGTGAATGGGAATGGACGTAGTCAAACAGGCAGTGGAGACGATCAAACGGATGTACAACCTGTCGCTTCTGAAGCTATTGGAACGGCTGCCGGTGGAAAACGGGGGCACGGGCGGTGCAACGGCGGAGCAGGCGCGGGAGAATCTCGGAATACATCTGCCGCTGGCGGTAGAGGACGGGGGTACGGGCGCGGACAGTGCGGCAGGCGCGCGGGAGAATCTCGGTATACAATTCCCGTTGCCCATAGCAAATGGGGGTACGGGCGGCACAACGGCTTCGGCGGCTCTGACAAACCTGGGACTGCCCGTGACGTACGGCACGTGGACGCCGAAGTTAATCGCGTCGGGCGGCGGCATGACGTATACGACAAGCTATAGCTATGCGTATTATTACCGGATCGGAGATCTTGTATATATTACGCTGTATATGAAGGTCAATGTAACGGCTGCCGGTACGAATTACGCGCGGATACAAGGGCTACCCTTTACGCCACGGAGCGGTTTTTATTACGCGCTGGCACGCGCTATGTTTGCGACGGGTTCCTATAACAATAATACGGACGGGGCCAGCGCCTTTATAAGTACTGCGACGAACACGATCCATATTCAGTCGGCAAACGGTACGGGCGCTTTAAAGTGGAGGACAGGCGATACATGGGTCGGCTGGTCCGGCTGTTATGTTAAAGCTCAATAAAAAGACGAGGTGAAATAACATGAGCGTATATGATGATTATGTGGAAAAGCTGGCGCAGTCTGAAAAGGCTGGACAAGAGGCGATTAACCTTTCCACAAAGCAACAGGCTGAAAATATTGATCTGATGCGCCAGCGCGCCGTAAAAGAGCGGGAAAACGCCATGCGCGGCGCGTACACAGATTACAGGAATGTGACAAATCCATATGGCTATTCCTCAGAAAGCGCATTTGGGCGGGGATTGTCCGGTTCAGGCAAGGGCGAATCCTATCAGGCGAATGTATACAATGCGTACCAGAACGCGTTGAATTCAGCCCGATCTGACTACAATACGCGCGCGGGCGATCTGGACATGGCCCTGAATAATGTGTATACGCAGGCAGCAATGGACAGGTTGGGGCTTACGCAGGATAGGTATGCAAATGAGGGGAGCGCTCTGTGGACAAACGCCGATCTGGAACGTGCACTTGCCGCTGATGCGGAGGCAAAGCGTCAGTTTGAATTGAATCTTGCTTGGCAGAAGGAACAGGCGGCTATTGCAAACGACCAGTGGGAACGGCAGTTCGCGTTACAGCAGCGCGCGGCAAGCTCCGGCGGCAGTAGAAGCAGCGGCAGTTCTTCAAGCTCGCAGAACGACACATTTGACTATTTGGTAGGGCTGTTCGATCAAAATAATCCCTACAACAATTATAATTCTTATATTGGATCCGGTGCAAATACGAATCCAGTTTATAACACAAAAAATTGGATGGCACAGACGTTGTCCGATAATGCTGGAAGTCTTACACCTGAACAGTATAGGGCGCTGGTAACTACTTATGGTTTGAGCGAATATATTTAATGAGGTTTTGTTATGGCTGATTTAATCAAAGCGGCAAGAACACGAATCAAAAAGAAGCAGGAAGAAACACCTTCGCAGGTTGATCTCATAGAACAAGCGCGTATAAATAACGCCTATAACGGAGGTGTGATTCGGCCCGCTAATATTTCTGTACCAGAAATGACGGTCGCGCCGTCTGGCACATACACGCCAACCATCAAGCCGATGTATGCAAACGCAAATAAGATAAAGCCTGCACAAACACCGCAGACGAACACGATTAAGCCCGT
>OLWB01001379.1_pt1 | contig 22910 bp, 17 predicted proteins | sample 1673331 | NCBI WGS metagenome assembly OLWB01 (sample SAMEA3178943, study PRJEB25190) | human gut metagenome | biome: human gut; feature: human-associated habitat; material: faeces | place: Austria | collected 2013
ACAGCCGCGCCAGCGGAGACCTGTTGTGTTCCCATCGTCAGGGGGCGTGGCAAATGTGATGAAAGCTGAGTTATATAAATAGGAAGCGTTTGCAGCTTCCTGTTCAAAATCAGATACCATGCGCTGGCAGTTTCGGCTGCCAGCGTATTCATGTGGCTTTGAACAAACACGATGACAAACTTGACAGATTGGAGGAAATATGCTTTATGGAAAAACTTATTACACGAAAAGAAGCAGCAGAAATTTTAGGTATCAGCATTGCAACGCTGGACGCGGCCCGTAACAATGGTCTTATTTCTTATGTGCAATATGTGCAGAATGGCTGTGTGTACTTTACCTCAGCGGGCCTTCAGGAGTATATCGCAAAATGCACCCACAGAGCAAAGCCAGCAGAAAAGAACGCAACTTATCGTAAACCTCGCAGAGCTGGAGTGTGAGCCGGTCCGTATCCTTGTCGAAATCATAATGGTCTGATAAAACATAGATACAGCGCTGGAGTCTATTCTTAGGAGGTGACGGAATTGGCCAAACGGCAAACAATAATTCCTCAATATGGCACAGTTATGAAAAGAGGTGTCCTATATTATAGGACCAGAATCAAAGACGCGAATGGTAAGCTCGTAGCTATCTACGCAAAAACACCTGAAGAACTATATAACAAAGAAACGCTTGCGTTGGAACAGATTGAGAATGCTACTTTTCATCGGAAAACGCCCACAGTTGCAGAGTATTGTGAAAAGTGGCTGCTGATGCAGTCGGTTCATGTACGAGCTACTACTTTGACGGATTACACCTCAAAGGTCAGGCGGCATATTATAGCGGAATTGGGAGATAAACGGATGGGAGAGGTTAGTCTGGATGATATTCAACTTGCCCTTGTTCCGGTTTCCAAGAAATCTGCATCGGTTTATAAATCTGTGGTGATCCTTTACAAGTCTATCTTTCGCGCAGCGATGGAAAGCAGGATCATTGACCATAACCCAACGATTTATCTGACAACAAAAGGTGGCGGTGTTCCTCAAGAGGAGCGTCAGGCTTTGACAGATGAACAGGTGGAGCGACTTTTGGATGCTATCCGAGATTTGCCGCCTTATGTCTTTGTCATGATCGGTTTGTATGCGGGTCTGCGCCGGGAAGAAATTCTTGCTCTGCAATGGGATTCAGTATATCTGGATACGGATACTCCATATCTGACGGTAAGGCGGGCATGGCATACAGAACACAACAGACCGGTGATTTCGGATGAATTGAAAACCAAGGCTGCGGAGAGAAATATCCCCCTTCCTGTTTGCTTGGCTGAGTGTTTGAAAGCAGCAAAGGAAACTTCGACTTCGGAGTATGTGGTTTCAAACCGGGATGGCGAACCGCTGTCCTACACGCAGTTTAAGCGACTTTGGCAGTATATTGTTACGAGGACGGTCAAGGAGCGGAGCTATTATCGGTATGAAGATGGAAAAAGAGTAAAGCATACTGTCACACCTGTCTTGGGAGAAAAGGCTGCTCATAACGGAAAAGTGGTTTACAGTCTGGACTTTGAAGTAACACCCCATCAGCTGCGGCATACTTACATTACCAATCTCATTCATGCATCGGTAGATCCCAAAACGGTTCAATACCTGGCAGGCCATGAAAGCAGCAAGATTACCATGGACATTTATGCAAAGGTTAAGTACAACAGACCAGATGAGCTGGTCAGATCAATGAACTGTGCGTTTGCAAGCTGGGATGCAGCACAGTAATAACAAATAGGAAATGAAGAAGGAGCGAGGCAAGGATGTCTCGCTCTTTGTTTTACCTCAGCCGTATCTTTGATTAAATCGAGGCTTTCTGATAAAAAGAGAGTGTAGATACGGAGACTACACATTATCAAGAAAGGACGATCAAAGATGGCAAAAAAGAAAACACAGATCCCGAAGTACGGGACCATTACATTGAAAGGAATCCAGTATTACAGAACCAGGATTACGGATGCAGATGGCAAAGAGTTGAGTTTGTATGCCGCAACTTGTGAAGAATTGTATGAGAAGCAGTTAGAGGCCCGGAAGCAGGTGGAAGAAATTATCTTTCACCGGCAGCACCCGACAGTAGCCGAGTATGGAGAGAAGTGGCTGCTGATGCAGTCGGCAAAGGTGTCTGCGTCTACACTCAGAGGTTATACGAGGGATATGACAAACTATATCATCAAACCTCTGGGAGAGATGTATATGGAAGAAGTGACTGCTGACGATATTCGGCTGGCGCTTGTTCCATTGTCAAAGAAATCGGAAGGCTTATACAATAAGGTCAATATGCTACTCAAGTGCATTTTTTATGCGGCAGAGAGAAACCAAATTCTTGAACACAATCCCTGTGCGGGAATATCCGGTAAAGGCGGAAAACCGACAAAAAAGAAGGAGGCATTGACAGATCAGCAGGTAGCCGTGCTTCTGGATACAGTCAAGGGACTTCCTCCATATTTGTTTATTATGCTCGGTTTGTATTCCGGTCTGCGTCGGGAAGAAATTCTTGCACTGCAATGGGATTGTGTATTTCTGGACGAGGATACACCTTATCTATCGGTGAGGCGGGCATGGCGTACAGAGCATAACAGACCCGTGATTTCTACGGTGCTAAAGACTCCGGCGGCAAAAAGGGATATTCCGATACCGAAGTGTTTGGTGGATTGTCTGAGAGAAACGAAAGAAAATTCCATATCAGATTATGTGATTGCTGACAGCAAAGGGGAGCCGCTGGCTGCTTCGCAGTTTCAAAGAGTGTGGCAGTATGTCGTTGTCCGCTCCACTAAGCCCCGGAACTATTATAAGTATGTGAATGGGCAGAGCATCAAATACACGGTTACCCCAACGCTGGGCATGACCCAGAAAAATCAACCCAAAATCAGATATACGCTGGACTTTGATGTAACCCCGCATCAGCTGCGGCACACTTACATTACCAATCTTCTCTATGCTGGTGTTGATCCAAAGACCGTCCAATACCTTGCCGGACACGAAAACAGCAAAACAACTATGGACATCTATGCAAAAGTGAAGTACAATAAACCAGAGGAGCTGTTTGGGGTAGTAAATGGTGCGTTTCATCAGGCTATTGCTGAATGAAAAAATGCCGTTTTTTATGGTCCGCACACCGGATAACTGAGAGGCAGAAAGCCGGAAAATCCCGGAGTATCAAGGGAAAACAGCTCAAAAACTCGCGCAGTACGGTCTCAAAGCCGCTCGTCGCGCTCCGCAGTTCTCAAAGAGATAATCATCCGCAAGGATTTTTCTCGAGGGACGCAAAAGCGAATCTTTCAAACATTTCCCCGCAGACAAGGCATACGCCGTATGCCCCGCCTGCGGGTTTTTGTTTTAAAACAAGCATCACCCCCGCTCCGCAAAAAACGGAACGGGGGTGATGCTATTTATAATTCTATTTTACTCCGCAATTTCTGCACTCAGCAGGTCTAAAATCGCGTCTTCCGCGTTCCAGAAGTACGCGTTTTCACCGAGAAGCACCGTGATGCCCGTGCGGTCAAAATAGGTGCGCACGCCGTCTGCCATGCCGCAGCAGGCGACCGTCTTGCCTTGCTTTTGCAGGCTTTCACACAGCTCCAAAACGGCCTGCGCGCCGGAAACGTCAATATTCGGCATGCCGCGCAGGGAGAAGATCACATGGTCGTAGGCGGGCATTTCCGCCATGCGGCGGTTGAATTCATCCACCGCGCCGAAGAACAGCGAGCCTGTCACGTACACAACGCCGGTCGTCTCCAGCACCGGCGGCTTGCCTTCCACCGTGCGCAGCTTATTCGCGTCAATGTCGGAGAAGCTTACGCCAATCTGGCTGGATTTTGCAATGTACAAAATCGCAGAGTACGCAACACCGAGCAAAATCGCGACCGTCAGGTCAAAGATCACCGTCGCGAGCATCGTGACGAGGAACTGGCTGATGCCGGATTTTAGCTTGTGGCTGAAAATGTAGCGGATGCCGCCCCAGTCGTTCATGCGCCACGCCGTTACCATCAAAACGCCGGCAAGTGCCGCAAGCGGCAGGCGCGCCATCACGCCGCCGAGCAGAAACATGGAGGCGAGCAGGAAAACGGAGTGGAACACGCTCGCAAGGCGCGTCTGCTGGCCGGATTTCACCGCTACGCTCGTGCGCGCAATGGCCGCCGTAGCCGGCACACCGCCGAAAAGCGGCAGCAGAATGTTGCCTACGCCCTGCGCGATGAGCTCTTGATCGGCATTGAACGGCTCGTTTTTCATTCGGGAAGCCGAAGCACCGCACAAAAGGCTTTCAATCATGCCGAGCGCTGCAATCGTCACAATGGGCGAGATGAGGTTTTTCAGTATGTCAAGGTTCAGGCTGCCGAGGTCAAGGCGGTCAGCGAGCATCAGCGTGCGCGGAATGTCGCCCACCGTCGCAATGGAATCCATACGGAACAGGGCGGAAACGACCGTTGCCAAAATGATGCCCACAAGCGAGCCCGGCACGCGTGCGCCCCACTTTTTCGGCCAGACAATCATCACGACAACGACAAGCAGACCAATCAGCATCGCTTGGAGGTTCGGATGAAAGCCGAGGCGCGCGTAAGACGCGATTTTTGCCAAATTCGAGCTGCCCTCGGATGCAGTGCCGAAGAGATTATCGATTTGCCCCATCGCGATAATAATCGCAATGCCGGACGTAAAGCCCATGATGACGGGCATCGGGATGAAGCTGATGAGCCGCCCAAGCTTAAAAATACCGGCTAAAAGCAGCAGTGCGCCCGCCGCAAAGCACGCGAAAAACACGCCCTGCAAGCCGTAAGACGCCACAATACCCACCAAAACGGCGCTCATTGCGCCTGTGGGGCCGGAAATCTGGAACGAAGCGCCGCCGAGTACCGCAATGACAACGCCCGCAATAATCGCCGTAACAAGACCCGCAGCTGCCGTAGCGCCGGAAGATACGCCGAACGCCAGCGCAAGGGGCAGCGCCACCGCGCAAACAGTCAGGCCCGCCATGATGTCTTTCATCAGCTTGGCGGTGTTGTAGCCCGAAAACTCCTGCTTCAGGCTCGTTAAATAGTTTTTTATCATGTTTCCCCCCAATAAATTGATTTTTCCGCATAATTTGCCGCTTTTTTGCCGCAGCCTATTAACTATACCATTAGGAGCCGCTTTAACGCAAGGAAAAAGATACGCCGTTTTCTCGCGCTTTTCTGTGCATACAGCCCGCGTGACACACCTTATAAAAATCTTTACTTTTTATAGTAAATATGCTATACTTTGTACAAAAGCAAATGCGAAAATTCCTTGTTTTAATCCAAACAAAGAGGTATGAAAATGAACGTGAAAAAAACGGAAAGAGACGGCATTGTCCGCGCCTATCCCGAAAACGGCAAGCCGCTCGCGTGGTCTGCGTCGTCCGGCGTAGAGCTCATCGAAAAAGACGGTCTGTATTTTAAAGACTTGGAGAAGACCGGCGAGCTTCTCCCATATGAAGATTGGCGTTTGCCCGTTGAGGAGCGCGCCGCAGACCTTGCATCCCGCCTGACAACAGAGGAGATTGCGGGCCTCATGCTCTATTCGCCGCACCAAGCGGTGCCGCCCATGGCGTTCGGCCCGTTCGGCGGTACATATAACGGCCAAAAGTACGCGGAAGCAAATATCCCTGCGTATACGCTTACCGACCAGCAGAAGGAATTCATGAACAAAGAGCACATCCGCCACGTCCTTATGATTACGGTAGAAGACGCGAAGACTGCCGCAAAGTGGAACAATGAGCTGCAAAAGCTTGCCGAAAGCATGCCGCACGGCATCCCGGTGAACATTTCCTCCGACCCGCGCAACGGTGCGCGCGGCAGCGGCAGCGTAGAGTTTAAAACTGCCGGCAGTGACGTCAGTAAGTGGCCGGAGGGTGTCGGTTTTGCCGCGTGCTTTGACCCCGAGGTTGTCCGCCGGTTCGCGGAGGATGCGTCGAAAGAATACCGTGCGCTCGGCATCACCACGGCGCTCGGCCCGCAGATTGACCTTTGCACCGAGCCGCGCTGGATGCGCTTTGTCGATACGCTCGGTGAAAATCTTGAAATGACAAAGAAAATGGTCAAGGCGTACTGCGACGGTATGCAGACCACCGAGAATTCCGAAAACGGCTGGGGATATGACAGCGTAAACACCATGGTCAAGCACTGGCCGGGCGGCGGCACGGGTGAGGCCGGCCGCGATGCACACTATGCCTACGGCAAATACGCGGTTTACCCGGGCAATAATTCCGAAGAACACAGGAAACCGTTTACGGAAGCGGCGTTTAAATTAGACGGCCCCACCGGAAGCGCCTCTGCCGTCATGCCGTACTACACGGTTTCTTGGGGCCTCGACACCAAAAACGGCAAAAACGTCGGCAACTCGTACAGCGAGTATCTCATCAAAGATCTCCTGCGCGAAAAATACGGCTTTAAGGGTGTCGTTTGCACAGACTGGGGCATCACGCAGGATCCCGCACCCATTATGGATACGTTTGCAAGCCGCTGCTTTAATATGGAAAACATGACCGAGGGCGAGCGCTGCTTCGTCGCCATCATGAACGGCGTAGACCAGTTCGGCGGCAACGCAGAGATTGCGCCCATCATGGAAGCGTATCAAATCGGCTGCGAAAAGGTCGGCGAAGAAGCCATGCGCGCCAGAATGGAGCGCTCCGCCGCGCGTCTGCTCAAAAATATTTTCCGGTGCGGCCTGTTCGAGAACCCGTATCTCGATCCCGAAGAGTCCGCCAAGATTGTCGGCAACGCGGAATTCTGCGCCCACGGCTATGACGCACAACGCAAATCTGTCGTCTTATTAAAGAATCGCAATCACTGTCTGCCGCTCCGAAAGGGTATTAAAATCTACGTGCCGCAGCGCAAGCTCCGCACCATGAAGGGCTTCATGCGCAACGATATTCCCGCCCACACGGAAGACCCCGTGACGGACGAGGTGATTTCGAAATACGGTGTGCGCGTCCATACGCCCGAGGAAGCGGACGTGGCGCTTGTCTTTGTGGAAAGCCCTGCGTGCAACGCGTATTCTACGGAAGACGTCGCAAACGGCGGCAACGGCTACCTGCCCATCACACTCCAGTACCGCCCCTATACGGCGGTGAACGCGCGCGAAGTGAGTATTGCGGGCGGCGATTTCCGCGAGAATTTCACGAACCGCAGCTACCGCGGCAAAACGAACATTGCCTATAATGAATGCGACCTGGATAACATTCTAAACTGTCGCGAGGCGATGGGAGACAAGCCCGTCATTGTCTGCGCAGCGATCAACAACCCAATGGTCATGCATGAGTTTGAGCGTGAAGCGGACGGCATCGTCGTCGAGTTCGGTGTTTCCCGCGCCGCGGTGCTCGACGTCGTCTTCGGCGATTACGATCCCACCGGCCGTCTGCCCGTGCAGATGCCGAAGGACATGGACACCGTGGAAAAGCATTGCGAAGACGTTCCGTTTGACCTTGAAGTGCACGTGGATGAATTCGGTCACGCCTACGACTACGGCTTCGGCATGAATTATGAAGGCGTCATCGAGAAATAAGGAGTGACATCTAATGAATACAGTAGAAAAATGGGGGCTTTTTGAAGTTTCCCTCAAGGGTCCGTCTGCGGGCAACCCGTTTACGGAGCAGTCCGTTTCCGCCACGTTCCGCAGCAAAAACGAAATCGTCACGGTAGACGGCTTCTATGACGGCGACGGCGTTTATAAAGTGCGCTTCATGCCGTCTTTTACGGGCGATTACATCTATGAAACGGTCGGCAGCTTCCCGGAAGCGGAGTCTGCCGGCGATTTCACCGTAACGGAGCCGACCGGCAATAACCACGGCCCGGTGCGTATTGCGAACACGTACCATTTCGCCTATGAAGACACCACGCCGTACTATTCCGTCGGCACCACGTGCTACGCGTGGGCGCACCAGCCGGAAGAAGTGCACAAGCAAACGCTTGAGGAGCTCGATAAGGGCTACTTCAACAAAATGCGTTTCTGCGTCTTTCCGAAGCACTACATCCACAATTTCCGCGACCCGGAGACCTTTCCGTATGAGGGCACCCCGGTCGATAATTCAAACCTCACCGAAGAAAACTTCTCGTATTTCGTCGATTTTTCCGGCAACAACTGGGATTTTACGCGTTTTAACCCCGAGCATTTTCGCCGCATGGAACGCTGCATCGTAGAATTGCAGGAGCGCGGCATCGAGGCCGACATCATCGTCATGCACCCCTACGACCGCTGGGGCTTCTCCGTCATGAACCGCGAGCAGGACGACCTCTACTGGAACTACGTCATCGCGCGCTTCTCCGCCTACCGCAACGTGTGGTGGAGCCTTGCAAACGAATACGACCTCATGCGCGCCAAGAAGCTTGAGGACTGGGAGCACTACGCAGACCTGCTCTGCAAAAAAGATCCGTACAACCACATGCGTTCCATCCACAACTGCATACCGTTCTACGACCACACCCGTCCGTGGATTACGCATTGCAGCTTGCAGCGTCAGGATCTCTACCGTCACGTGGAATACACCACCGATTACCGCGCGCGCTACCAAAAGCCTATCGTGTGGGATGAAATTGCTTACGAAGGCAATATCGATATGGGCTGGGGCAATATCTCCGGGCAGGAGCTTCCCCGCCGCTTCTGGGAAGCTTCCATGCGCGGCGGCTACGCAGGCCACGGCGAGACCTTCGTGAACCCCGAAGACATCTTGTGGTGGAGCCACGGCGGCAAGCTGCACGGCGAAAGCCCCGCGCGCATCCGCTTCCTGCATGAAATTCTCACGCAGACGCCCGGTCTCGGCTTAAAGCAAGGCCCCGGCGCATTCGATGAGACCGTCGCCGTGCCGGACGAGATGATCCCCGTCACCGGCTACGAGATTCACTACTACGGCTTCGGCCGCCCGAGCTTCCGCGATTTCGTAAAGCCCGCGGGCGAAAACTGGCGCGTGGAGATCATCGATACGTGGAACATGACCATCACCGATGCCGGCGTGCACAGCGGCAAGTTCCGCATTGCGCTGCCGGGCCACGAGTACATGGCCGTGCGCCTCACGCGCGTGTAAACATTCATAAAGCGTATAAATTTAAATAAACCGTAAAAGAGGGCACCCGCAGCGCTGCGCGGTGTCCTCTTTACTTGACAGAATCTTTCCCGCGCCGTACAATAAACTCAAGATAACAAAGAAATATTCCGAAAGGATGACTATATTTTGGCGAATAAAAGAAAACGCCCCGCTGCTATGCGCGAGGAAGAGCGGCAGGCACAGCGCGCAGCCGCCCGTGCGGAGCGACGCACAAGGCGAGCCGCAGAGCAGGCCGCACAGAATGTCCCGCAGAAGGCGGAAGCCCCGAAAGCGCCGCGAAAAGCAGGCGTGCCTCATAAAAAGAAGATCAACAAGTTCCGCGTGGCGGTTGTCTGCACTGCCGCTGTGCTCGTGGCGCTCGTTGCCCTCGGCGTGGCCAGTGCTGCCGGTGTGCGCACACCCATCAGCAGTATCGCCGCAGACGGCGAACCGGAGTTCTTCTCCACCGTAAAACCGCAGGCCAGCGCTGCACCGGCAGAAAACACCGCTTCCGCTGCGCCTACGCCGTCTTCCGCTTTCGACGGCGCGCTTTTCATCGGCGACAGCATGACGACGTGCCTGAAAAACTACGTCACGGACGGCGCAGGCAGCACCACCGCTTTGAGCGATGCGGAATTCATGACCCGCAGCGATTATTCGTGGGACGAAGCGCAGGACGAATTAAACGGCGGTGAGGGCGGCCTGTGGCTCGACGATGACACCGCTCTCACCGTCACGGAAGCCATCGACCGTTTCTCCGCGACGAAGCTTTACATTCAGCTCGGCAAGGAAGACCTCACGTATAACGACGTCTCCGACGTCACGTCCACTGCGCAGGCAGTTATTTCCGCGCTGCAAAAGAAGTACCCGAACCTTGAAATTACCGTGCAGGCTGTTACGCCCATGCTGGAGTGGATTGACTATCAGGGGCTCAGCAGCGGCACCATCGCGCAGTATAACGAAGCGATGCAGACCTATTGCACGGGCAAAAAGAACCTGAAGTTCTTAAACATCGCCGCATTCTGTACAGAGGGTTACCTTCCCACGGAGTATTGCGCTGACCCCGAGGGCTTGTGCATCCACTTAAACGACGAGGGCTGCGCCATTTGGGCAGATTATCTCCTCGGCAACAAAACGCCGGAGCCGTCGCCCACCCCCACGCCGACCCCCGATCCGAACGGCGACAGCACCGATAACACCGATAACACCGATACAACGGACACCGCCGGCGACACCTACACGGATGATTCCGGCGATTATACGGACGACACAGGGGATTACACCGATGATACGGGCGACTATACGGATGACACCGGTGATTACACAGAAGAATAACCTACAAAATATGGTATGCAAAATGTTTGGCATACCATATTTTGCTTTTTTCAAAACTTATTGAAGTTTTTTTAAAAAAAGGCTTGCAATTTAGAAAGAGATGTGGTATTATAACAAAGCCGTCAGATGAGACGGCAAACAGAATAGTTGGTGTTGATTACAACGAGGGTCCACCTGTTCCCATACCGAACACAGAAGTTAAGCTCGTTTGTGCTGAAAATACTCGGCTGGCAACGGCCCGGGACGATAGGTTGGCGCCAACACTTAGAAGAATCACAGAAATGTGGTTCTTTTTTATTTTTCAAAAGCCATAAGCTCCCTCTGTCAGAGGGCTTTTTTCATTTACGCTTGCTTTTAGCTGTCCGCGCAGAAAACTTGAGCAAAACTTTATTCCTTCAACAGGTTTTACTTCACGACTTACCATATTCAGCAAAACAACGGGAAAAAATGTTTTCCGCGGAAACATAGTGCCAAGGAATATTGACATATTCGTGAATTTATTGTAAAATTTTTTGGAGTTCTGCTTTTTCCCAATCACGGGAAAAACGATAGATAAATGGAGGGGCGGAGACCGGCACTTTCCTGTGTGGCCGCACGCGTACCTCGAAGAAAGGTAAGTGTTCAAAAAGTGGAAAAAACCCTGATTTGTCTGGGCATCGCTCTGGTCGTCGGTCTGCTGATGTCCCGCTTGGCAAAGCTCGTACATCTGCCTGCAGTCACGGCGTACCTCGTCGGCGGTCTGCTCATCGGTCCGTTCTGTCTCGGCGCGCTGAACATTCCGTACATCGGCTTCAATTCTCTGGAGCAGGTGGAGGGCCTCAGCGTCATCACGCAGACGGCGCTCGGCTTCATCGCGTTCGCCATCGGCAACGAGTTCCGCGTCTCGCAGCTCAAAACGATGGGTAAGCAGGCCATCACCGTCGGCATTCTGCAGGCGGTCATCACGACTATTGTGGTCGATATCGCCCTCATTGTCCTGCATCTCATCAATCCCGCCCTCCTTTCGCTGCCCTCTGCCATCACCCTCGGTGCCATCGCCGCGGCTACGGCCCCAGCGGCTACGCTCATGGTCGTGCGCCAGTATAAGGCAGACGGCCCGCTCACAAAGCTCCTGCTCATGGTCGTCGCCATCGATGACGCTGTGGGCCTCGTGCTGTTCTCCGTGTCCTTCGGCATCGCCGGCGCGCTCGAAATGGGCAGCATCAGCGTTGTCAGCGTTATTTTAGAGCCCATTATCGAGATCGTGATTTCCCTCGTGCTCGGCGCACTTTCCGGCCTTGCGCTCAACTGGTTAGAGACCTATTTCCACTCTCGCAGTAAGCGTTTGTCCCTCACGGTCGCCTTCGTACTTCTCATGGTTGGTATCTCCTCCATGGAATTTGAGCTCGGCGGCGTGAAGATCGGTTTCTCTCTGCTGCTCGTCTGCATGATGACCGGTACGGTTTTCTGCAATGTGTGCAGCGCTTCCGAAGAGCTGATGAGCCGTTTGGATCGCTGGACAGGCCCCATCAACATTTTGTTCTTCGTGCTTTCCGGCGCGGAGCTCGATTTAAATATTTTGAGCAACCCGCTCGTGCTGCTCATCGGCATCATTTACATCGTCTTCCGTTCGCTCGGTAAGATCTCCGGCTCTTACATCAGCTGCGCTATGACAAAGTGCAGTGACCACATCAAAAAGCATCTCGGCATCACGCTTCTGCCGCAGGCCGGCGTGGCGCTCGGCATGGCGCTCACCGCTACGTCCCTTACAGACGGCAGCATCGTGCGCAACGTCGTGCTGTTCTCCGTGCTGGTGTATGAGCTCATCGGCCCGTCTCTCACAAAGCGTTCCCTGCTTGCCGCAGGCGAAATCAAGCCCGAGGGCAAGACCAGCGCCCGCGAGGAGAACAAACCTGTAAAGCCCATTACCCTCAAGTAATTTCATAGAATACAAAACGCAGGAAGGCAAAGCGCTTTCCTGCGTTTTTTCGAAAAAAGGGAGTAAAGTTGACGAATGTCAACTTTACTCCCTTTTTAAACGTCTGATGAAGTGAATTTGCTTAATTTAAGCGTATGTAGAAAGAACAACAGTTAACTTAACATTTCCGTTCTTTCCAGCGTTTGAACTGGCATAAATTTCAAATGATCCCGAAACGTTTTTCAAAACAAACGAAGCGGCACCACCCAAACTTATTGTGCGCGGACCAATTTTGTTGCCAGCACTATCAAGGGCGTATTGGAATCACTCCTATCTTAGAAAAGACAAAATTAAATTTTAATTATGCAGGTGTTGAGTATATAGAGCAATAACAAGTGTGCCGGGTAGGCGATATAATGAAACCATTGGCAGTAAGCTTTTCCTTTTTTTTCGTTGTAACTTATGAGCAACAGAATACCAATTAGTGCACATGCACATTCAAGGAAGAAAGATGAGGTGTCATAGCGAGGATTTAGCCATTGGAACGGAGCGTCTAAAGAACCTGTAAATTGTTTGATAAAAGCATAGTATATAACAATAAGGATACCTAAAGAAATAACGGAAGCCGTTTTGTTGTGACGCCGGTAAAGAACATAAGGGATGATAATGCAAATAACAGCAAAACCTCCACCCTCAACGTTTAGAATTTCTGCTAAAAATACAAGGAGTAGAACGGGAATCCAAGCTGCCCATGAAAAAATTTGCTTTTTAATAAAATCATAGAGTAAGCAACAGACAGCACCGAGTAATAGAGTAAAAAGAATATTGTTGAAGGCGAATTTTACAAAACCATATCGCAATGTGAGATTATAAGGAACTTCGGCAATGATAGCAAATACTAAAAGGCGGAGACAATAAAAAAGTGCATTATCCGTATGTATACAGCCTTGCGCTATACCGAAAGCATAAATAGGAAAAGCAATACTACCGATACATTGCAGCGCAGTGACAACGGGGTAAGAAACATCAGGTTCTATATTGAAATGAGTCAAGAGTATAGTTTGAACAGGTACAGCCGCGTAAATATGCCCTAAAATCATTGAAAATAAAGCAGTCCATTTCAATTTACTCCAAGTCACGAAAAAGCCTCCTTTTGCAAAATTAGGAATTTATTTATTCTGTGTATTTTATACCATAAAAGAAAACTTTTGTCAATGATTTTAAATAAAGTAAAAAACTTTTATTTAAATATTCCAAAAATCAATATAAACAAAATTGATTGAAGCTAAAAATTTGCCTTGAAAGCAGGGAACAAATGTGCTATTATGGTGAAAAGAAATTCTTAGGGGGCGTTTTGAGTGCGCGTTGTGATTGCGATGGATTCGTTTAAAGGCAGTTTGTCTTCCATAGAGGCAGGCAAGGCCGTGGCAGAGGGCGTACGCCGCGCAGATGGCACAATCGGGTGCGTGGTGTGCCCTGTGGCGGACGGCGGCGAAGGCACGTCTGCAGCGCTCACAGAGGGCCTGCACGGCGAAACGGTGCGCGTGCGGGTCACGGGCCCGCTCGGCGAGAAGGTCACGGCGGAATACGGCGTCAAAGGCGACCTCGCCATATTGGAAATGGCACAGGCAGCGGGCCTGCCGCTCGTACCCCAAGATAAGCGGAACCCCATGAAAACCACCACCTACGGCGTGGGCGAAATGCTGCGCGATGCAATAAATCGCGGCTGCAAGCGGTTTGTCCTCGGCATCGGCGGCAGCGCAACGAATGACGGCGGCGTAGGCATGCTGCAAGCCCTCGGGTTCGATCTTTTGGATAAAGACGGCAACCCCGTCCCGTTCGGCGCAGAGGGGCTGCGCGTGCTCGCGAAAATCGAGAACAAAAATGCCCTGCCTGCGCTCAAAAACTGCGTCATCCGCGCGGCGTGCGACGTCACAAACCCGCTGTGCGGCGAAAACGGGTGCAGTGCCGTCTTTGGTCCGCAAAAGGGTGCTACGCCCGAAATGATTCGCGAAATGGACGGCTATATGCGAAATTACGCCGCATTGACGAAAGAACTGTATCCCGAAAGCAATCTTGATACCACCGGCGCAGGCGCGGCGGGCGGCCTCGGCTTCGCACTCGGCGTGTTCCTGCACGCAGAGCTCATGCCCGGCATTGAGATCGTCATGGAGGAAACGCACTTAGAGGAAAAAATCAAAAATGCCGATTTCGTCGTGACGGGTGAGGGCAGATTGGACGCCCAAACCGCCATGGGCAAAGCGCCCGTAGGCGTGGCGAAGCTTGCTAAGAAGTATCACAAGCCCGTCATCGCGTTTGCGGGCGGTATTGAAAAGGGCGCGGAAGCGTGCAACAAAGCCGGCATCACGGCGTTTTTCCCCGCCGTGCGCGGCGTGACGACATTAGACGAAGCCATGCGCCCCGAAACCGCGGCGGAAAATCTCGCCGAAAGCGCAGAGCAGGTCTTTCGGCTTCTTACCCTGCGATAAGGAGGTACGGTATGCACGATATTTGGAACCCGTGGCACGGGTGCGTGAAGTGCAGCGAGGGCTGCGCACACTGCTATATGTATTTTCTCGACAGTCAGCGCGGGCATAACGGCGCGGAAATTTACCGCACAAAAACGGGCTTTCACTATCCCTTGAGCCGCGACCGCGCAGGCAACTACAAAGTAAAAAGCGGCGAGCAGCTGCGCGTGTGCATGACGTCCGATTTCTTTTTGGAGCAGGCCGATCCGTGGCGGCGTGAAGCGTGGGAGATCATGGATCAGCGGCGGGACATCTCGTTTTTCCTGCTCACAAAGCGCCCAGAGCGCGTAGAAAAATGTTTGCCGTATAACTGGGGCGACGGTTGGGAGCACATCTTTTTCAACGTCACATGCGAAAATCAGCGCCGCGCGGACGAGCGCATCCCCATTCTGCACAGCCTTCCGTTTAAGCACAAGGGCATCATGACAGCGCCCTTGCTCGGCCCCATAGAGATTGAAAAATACCTCGCGATGGGGCAGATTGAGCAGGTTATCTGCGGCGGCGAAAACTACGACGGCGCGCGTCCGTGCGATTACGACTGGGTGCGCTCGCTGCATAGGCAGTGCGCAAACCAAAACGTCACGTTCTGCTTTATCGAGACGGGCACAAACTTCATCAAGGACGGTCGGCGGTACTTCCTGCCGAATAAGCGCGTGCAAAGCGAAATGGCGTATAAATCCGGCATATCGTATCAGGGCAAGCCGATGAAATTCAAGCTCGAAGACGATTACGGCCTGTTCGACGCCGGGCGAAAATACGAAAAATACTTCGGCCCCCAGTGCGAAAAATGCGGCAGCCGCATGATCTGCAACGGCTGCGCAAGGTGCGGTAAATGCACTGTGCTGGAGGGAAAATAGAAAAGAGGGTTTAGCTTTGTGTTGCTAAACCCTCTTGATTATTTACTCAAAGTGATTTCAAAATCACAAGGAGTAAGATTTTCACCCGCGTACTTGACTTTAAGAATGACATAACCATCAGGAATAGTTTTACAAACTGGATTACTTTTTGAGTAGTTTTCGGGATAAATGGTGATGTCTTCATAGCATCGATGTTGAACGTCGTTTGCATCATAGACAAGCAAAGAATAGAGCAGGGAAGAATTTTCATTAAATTTTGTTTCGGGTGAAAGACAGACAGATAAAAAACTGTGGTTACCGATTTCAATTTGTTCTGATTTACCGTAATAAACAGTGGTATATTCTGAATGCAACTCACAATCTGAAATCTGTAATGTTTCAGACATATTTGTGGATTTGCAGCTTGTCAAAAAGCAAAACAAGAGTAAGGTTAGAATAAAAACCGTCTTTTTCATATGGATAATTTCCTCTCTTTGAGTTTGATACCTTTAAACTAGTTTTCGCTAGTCCCATGTCAAATCAAATTCTCCATCAGTGCCATCAGGTATACTAATGCTGTTGGAAGGCAAATTTTCATATTCATATTCGCAAACGGTTTCCTGTGCAATGGGTCTTGAAAATAGAAAGAATAGCAAAATTGCAAAGGAAACACCGATTAAGAAGCCTAACAAGAGGACAACAATAATGTGCGCGGGACGTTCAAAGAAACGTTTCTTTATTTTAAAAAGCAGAGATTTGCGAGGGGAAAGCGGTTCGGTCGAATGTTCGGTTGATAATATCGATTTATCAAGTGATGATGTGTCGAGTGGTTCAGCTTTGGGTTCGTTTAATAAATAATCAATAGGAACTTGATAGAGCTTGCTGATTTCAATTAGACGTTTTGAAGGTGGAACACTTGTCCCCAATTCCCAGTTAGAAACAGTTTGTCTGGAAATTCCAAGCTTTTCTGCTAATTCTGATTGAGTAAAGCCGGATTTCTTCCGTAATTGATATAGTTTTTCGTATAATTCCATGTTGTCTTTCCTCGCTTTAATTCTGCACAAAATCAGCCATAATGTAAACCAAATTTAAATGGCAGATGTGCAAATTTTGCTTGCGTTTGTGTTTTTTAGCGAAAAATAAGTTGTATATGCTCGGATAAAACAAAAGGGATAAGAACTTTGTCGTTCTTATCCCCGGTAATTAACCGTTTACTTCACTTTCCCCGTCTTCTTTCGTCCCGTAAAAATCGAAACGCCGAAGATGACGAAAAGCAGCAGCACCGCAAAGCACATCCAGCTCACAAACACCGCCGTGCTCTTGCCGCTGAACATATCGTAGTAGCCTTTCAGGTAAATGATGACCACAATCAGAGGCAGAATGTACTGCATGTAAAGGCGGATCCAGTGCGGGAACTTAATGCCCTCGCCTTTGTTCGCTTCCTTGAGGAAATTCTCAAAGCCCCAACCGTTTTTGCGCACGCAGAACAGTACGAACACAAGGCTGCCCAGCGGCAGCAGATTGGAAGAAACAAGGAAGTCTTCCATATCCATAATGTTGCTGCCCTCACCCAGCGGCTGAATGCCGGAAAGCACGTTAAAGCCGAGAATCGCCGGCAGGGAAAGCACCGTGATCAGCACAAAGTTCACGCCCACAGCCTTTTTGCGGCTCCAACCGCCGATATCCATGAAGAATGCGAGAATCTCCTCGAACACCGCGATGATGGTCGAAAGCGCCGCAAACGACATGAAGATGAAGAACAGCGTGCCCCAAATTCTGCCGCCCGCCATGTTATTGAAGAGCGTCGGCAGCGTGATGAACAGCAGCGACGGACCCGAGCCCGGCTCTACCCCGTAGGCAAAGCACACCGGGATAATGATGAAACCCGCCATCAGTGCAACAAACGTGTCCAGCAGCACAATGTTCACCGCTTCGCCCGTAATGCGCTTTTTGCGGTCCAGATAGCTGCCGAAGATCTCCATGGAGCCGATGCCGATGGAAAGCGTGAAGAACGCCTGCGACATCGCCGCAAACACCGCGTTGCCGAAGCCTTTCTTTGCCACTTCACCGAAGTCCGGCACAAGGTAGAACTTGATGCCTGCCGCGGCGTTCGGCAAAAATGCGGAGTTCACAGCCAGCGCAATCATCAAAAGCAGCAGGGCAATCATCATGACTTTCGTCACTTTCTCAATGCCCTTTTCCAGGCCAAAGCCGCATGCACCGAACGAAATAACAATGGCGACAATCGCCCAGAACGTCAGCGTGCCCGGATTTGTCAGCATATCGCCGAACACGCCCTCTACCGCCTTGCCGTCCAAGCCGACAAACGTACCGGTTGCCTCCATAAATGCGTATTTCAGCATCCAGCCGCCCACCATGGTGTAGAACATCATCAGCAAAAAGCTGCCGAGAATGCTGATCCACTTCATGCGATGCCATTTCGTGCCCTTCGGTTCCAGTGTATCGAGCGCTTTGCCCATGCCCATGCGGCTGCCGCGGCCCACGGTGAATTCGCACACCATAATGGGCAGACCCAGCGCCACAAGGAACACAAGATACATCAGGATGAATGCTGCGCCGCCGTATATGCCGGTAATGTACGGGAATTTCCACACATTGCCGATACCGATGGCGCACCCGGCCGAAACTAAAATAAATCCCAACCGAGAACCGAATTTTTCTCTTTCTTTCATACGTTTTCCTCCCAAATTTTTTTCCCCTGTATATTTTAAAGAACGCGTATTTGCGTTCTAATCGGGCGAGGTTATGTGCGGAAAGCGTTCCTTTGCCGCACAACTTCATAGAACATCACGGTCGCCGCAATATTCCTCACTGCATGTTTTTCAGCATGGCGACCGCATCCCGCACGTATTCCGAGAGCGTCTTGTCCTGTACGCCCACTACGCTTACAGAGCAGCGGTTGACGGGAATCAGAATTTTCTTAGCAACGCATTCGGAAACGGCCGCCGCCATTTTCGGCGTGATCTCGCCCCAAAGCGCGTTTGCTAAGATAATGCCGATGGGTCCCACGATGACGTCTGCCCACGTGCAGTTTACCACAACGGGGTTTTCGCCTGTGGCGGCAGCGACCGCACCGGCGCGCAGCATGGCGCTTGTGGCAAGACTGTTCGTGCCCACGGCAACGACTTCCGCGTCCGGCATGTTCTTTTTAATCTGGTCGGTCAGTGCCGCACCCATTTTGCCGCCCTGGCCGTCAATTACGAGTATTTTCATCAAAATCAACCCTCCGTAGGTTCGTTTGTGTCGCCGTCCAAAACGGCGGAAACGGGAAGTTCGCCATACATCAGCGATGTGCAGTTGATCTGCATATCGCCCACGGTGACGGGCTTGCCGTCCGAATACACCTCAAGCTTAGAAAGCGTCATGCCCGCAGCTTCATAAAATGCACGGAACGTCTTTGCAATGGCTTCCAGAGAAGACGTGGAGCTGGCGGAGTCTAAATATTCCTGCAAAGCGCCGGAAAACTGCAAACGCACCTCCAGCATTTCGCCGCTCTTCGTCGTGGAGACAACCTCGCCGTCTTTAACGTAGTCGAGCGCGTCCAGCGTCACATCCTCCGGAAATGCGCCCTTTTCCGCCATTTTCTGCACGAGCACCGCACCGTCTGCGGGCAGGCTCTTGTAGCTGTACTGGTCAAGGCCGCTGTCGCTCGGCACAAAAATCGAAAGCGACATGTTCACGGCTTCGCGCGTGTCTTCGGAAGCGGACGGCTCCGGAGCCAGCGTCACGTGGCTCACTTCGCTCTCTGCGGCGGACGAGACCGGCGTGTCGCTCTCTAAAATCATGTCCGGCGTGCGCACGTATTTCGTGCCGAACCACCCCGCGCGTACGGCGACAACGCACAATAAACAGATTACGATGACGCCTACGGCCGCAAACGGCATGGCGCGGTCTACATTGCGCTTCAGACGCTTTGCGCGGCTGTTCGCGGTAAAATGCGGGTCTTTCGATTCATTCAAAACAGAATAATACACGCGGTGCAGAAGATCGTCCGGCGTTTCCAGGGTTTCTACCCATTCGCGCAAGTCGTCCTCGCTCATGTTCGCGGCTTTTTTGGCTTTTTCCAGCTGATTTTGCACGGCAGAAGCGGATTTTCCGGTCACGCGGCCGATAAAGCGCGTGTTGTCACTTGCACCGTAGTGCAGCGCCACCGCCGTCAGCAGCGTGTAATGCAGGCGTAAAATGTCGCAGAGCTCTTTCGGCGTTTCAAACGGCATGTCTTTTGAGCGCTGTGCAATCTGCTCGTCCGTCAGCTTTTTTCGAATTTTCTGTGCGTAATAGTCCATGCAGGTTTTGTGCGTTGTGCGCAGCACCCAAAGGCGCTCCTCGCCTTCGCTTTTAAAGGTTTGCGTGTCTAAAAAGTACTGCATAAATACATCGGAAAGCAGCGTAAGCGTCTCTTTGCCGCTTTTTGTGTGCATATAACAGATGCGGAACGCGTCGTCGCCAAAGCGCATCACGGCGCTTTGCAGGGCGTTTTCACTTCTTGTCTGCGGTTTTGCCATTTGCATCGTTTCCTTTCTCTGAGATGAGTTTGCGGCGGCGACGTTCTGTTTTCAGGTCGGAAACATCGCGGTTGATGCCGCTGTGCTGCAGCCACATGGCGATCTCGCCGCCGATGAGCAGAATAAACATGCAGGCATACAGCCATACCATTAAAATGACCAAAGCGGCAAGGCTGCCGTAGATGGTGGCGTAGTTTGCGAAGTTCTCCACGAAAACGGAGAAGATAAACGAGAATAAGACCCACCCGGCAGAAGCCAGCGCTGCGCCGAAAAACGCGTTGCGCAGGGATACCTGCTTGCGCGGAATGGCAATGAACATCAACCAGAAGAAGAACAGCAGCAGGACATAGGACATGATGGGCTTAAAGCGGTTGATGAGCGTCGGGAACGCCGGCGGCATCACCGTGATGAGCCATTCATACAGCATGTCGCCGAAGACCATCAGGCCCATGCTGACAAGCAGCGTCATGACGAACACGACCGTGTATAAAATGGCTAAAATACGCATAAAAATATAGTTGTGGTTTTTGGAAACGTCAAAAACGGAGTAAAGCCCCTTAATGAGCGCCACCATAGCCGTGGAAGCGGACCAAACGCAGGTGATAGCCGTCATGGAAATGAGCGTCTGCGGCGCGTGCACCTCTTGAAATAAGTAACTGACAACTTCTTCCACCGGCGGCGGGAGCATTTGAACGAATGCCACGAGAAGCGAGGTGTCTTCAAACCGAATGACCTGCAAAAGGGCTAAGACCAGCATGAGGAACGGAATGAACGAAATGAGGATCCAGAACGAAACCTGCGCCGCGTAGGAGTCGATGGCGTCGTTATTCAGTTTTTCATAAAACCAGCCGAAGTGCTTTTTCAGCAGAATTTTCACGGCGCTTTCTCCCTTCTCACGCTTTCCTTACGTCTTATCGCGCAATTTGAGAACAGTATAACACAGAAATATAGAATTTTCCAGTGAAAAAGCACTTGACAAAAGAAAAAATGTGTATTATAATAAACTACGCTACATTATAGAGCAGATATGGCGGCATAGCTCAGTTGGCTAGAGCATTCGGTTCATACCCGAAGTGTCGATGGTTCGAATCCATTTGCCGCTACCATCTGGCCCGGTGGTCAAGCGGTTAAGACACCGCCCTTTCACGGCGGTAACACGAGTTCGATTCTCGTCCGGGTCACCAGAAAAAAGAGCCTTGTCAAAAAGACAAGGCTCTTTTTTCAACGAAATAAATCCCTTCGGAATTTGTGAAATTGCCCTTCGGGCAGTGAAATGTTGCTGCGCAACGTGAAATACCTGTGGTGTGTGAACCGCGCTGCAGCGCGTAGGGATTTATTTCATTTCAATTGATGCGTAGCATCAAATTTCACATTTCGCGGCGCGAAATATGTCACTTAAAAATGTCGAATCTTGTCAAATAAAACACGCCGTCTGCGAACCGAAAGCGGTTCGCGGACGGCGCTTTAAAATTTATTTATAAATTACACAAATAATCATTCAAAGTCGTGGGTGTAAATTTCGCTGCCGTCGCCGTTCAAGTAGACAAGGCGTACGTGCACACCGGAGAGACCTACTTCGCTTTCGAGCGTATCGGCGATATCCTCAAAGGTAGAAGCATTTTCTTCGCAGCCTTCTTTTAAAGCATCGAGCACGGACTGCTTTATGTCTTCGTCGGAGAGGTCGTATTCATCTGTGAACTGATATTCATAGACGAGCGCATTGCCGTCTGCGTAGACCTTGATCGTCATGCTGTCATCGGTCTGATTTTCAATTTCGGCATCGATGGACGCTTTTACGTCCGGATCGGCGAGATAATCGGCGAGGGAGGCAAACATGGCTTCCCCGGTGGAGGTCGAAGATTCGGATTCGGAGGATGCAGTGCTGTCTTCGGAGGAAGAGGAGGACTCAGCGGAGGTGCTGCTTGTGTTTCCCCCTACGATAGTTTTGGCGGAGGTGCAGCCTGCAAGCGCAGAGAGCGTGAGCAGACCGGCGAGTGCCAATGCGCAGAGTTTTCTGAGTTTCATTTGATTTTACCCCTTTGTACTCTATAAAAATAGAGAAAATTTTGGCGGATTTTGTTGCCGCCATGCACTCAATATAGCACATGGGTTTACAAAAATCAAGAAGCATACGGCGAATTAAAAATTTGGAGAGGAAAGGAAAAAAGCGGGACGAGGATTCCGGACGGCAAGGCGGTAAAATTCATATTTCTTGGAACAGGCATGACCGAAATCATGCCTGTTCCGCTTTTATCGGCTCATCTTTTTTGACCATCGACCGTTTTGTAAGCTTATTATGCCGTTCGGGCATAAAGGCTGTGTTAAGCAAGAGGACTTTGGGGCGATTGAAACAGCAAAAGACTGGCTTTTACAACGCGGTTGACAAAGTGGATCATTTCCTCTTTGCTGTACTTGTCATAGCCTTCCACAACGACATGCATCAAACCGTTTGACAGATGGGTATACATCATCTCAAGCTCTGTTTCGTCGGCATAGGGCAGCTCTTTCCGCCAGTAAGCAATGCTTTCCTCCTTGGCCAAAGCAATCATCCGCATGAGGACCGTTGCGCTTGTATTCCCCAGAATCAAAACCCGGCAGGCGGCCTGATTCTGATCGACCATATCGTAAATGGCTTCGATCAGTGCTGTCACATCAAACAAATTGACATAGCGAAGGGATTTCTCAAAGGCATCGATGAGTTCATTCTCAATGCTCTCCATCAGGGCAAAGCAATCGCTGTAAT
>OLWB01001393.1_pt1 | contig 22731 bp, 23 predicted proteins | sample 1673331 | NCBI WGS metagenome assembly OLWB01 (sample SAMEA3178943, study PRJEB25190) | human gut metagenome | biome: human gut; feature: human-associated habitat; material: faeces | place: Austria | collected 2013
GCGCGTGGTTTGGGACCATGAGGTCGCAGGTTCGATCCCTGTCACCTCGACCATACGATAGCAATTTTGAGGGAACTCAAGAAAATTGCAAAAGTCTGAAAGAGTATTAATCAATGGATTTTGATTAATACTCTTTTTCTATTCAGTTCTCAAAAATTCTATAAAAAGTTTTAAAATAGTTCTAAAATTTATGTTTTAAAAAATTTTTAGGTTAATGAAAAATGTTTTAAAAAGTTCTAAAAAACTATATAGGACTTTAAAATGCTCTTTCATCTTGGAAAGGAACAAAGATGAAAGAAATAGATTATTATAAAAATAATGAAATATTAGAAAATAGTTATTATCAAATACCACAAGAATTATTTGTTAATAGCTTATATAAAGAAAAATTAAATTCAGATAGTAAAATATTATATGCTTTCTTGCTTGATAGATTATCACTATCACAAAAAAATCATTGGTTTGATGAATATGGCAGAGTATATTTAATATTCACAAGAGAAGAAGTACAAAATAAACTTTGCTTATCTGAAAAGACAGTTACAAAAGCATTTAAACAATTATTAGAAGTAAATTTAATAGCAGAAAAAAGACAAGGTTTAGGAAAACCTAATTTAATTTATGTTGGTAAAATACAACACGAAGAAATAATTAGTGATATTGAACAGGACAATATACAAATCTTGAACAGTAAAAATTACGGTTCTGGAAAAGTAAAAAATACAACTCTTGATACGGAAATTTTACCTACAATCAATCCTCATAATATCAAAACTAATATAATCAATACTGATTCTATCAATCTTCAAAGTAATGAAGAATATATTTCATTAAATGAAGTAAAAGAAAAATGCAAATTAAAGGAATTTACAAAAAAGGAACAAACTATATTAGAAGATGTAATTGAAAGATTGTATTATGCTAATGATTTAAAGGTGGGTAGTGTAGTAATTACTAATTCAAAAATATTATCAAAAATTTCTTTAATAAATAAAGATAACTTAATTCAATTATTAGATATTGCTAAAAATAGTAGTAACATTAAGAATATAACTAATTACTTAATGATTTGTTTATATAATAATTTAGGACATAGCAATATGAGAAACAATAACAAAACTGCTATTTCTACTCGTGAATATGAAAGAAAATATCCAGATGGATTTTTAGATAGCTTATACGCTAACTTCTCATATGAAAATGCAGTAGCATCTTCGTAGAAATTTGCTCTGATATGAAGTTGCGAGGGTGTGCTTTATAGTGCAACTTCACTTGACTCAAAATAACTTGTTTATTTTGAGTCAAGCCTAAAAAATACTTTAGTTATTTTTTAGGAAAGGGTGCAGGATCTCCTGCCACACAGATAAGTTTTGAAAAAAACTTGTCTAGTGTGTTAGACAAGAAAATCTTATCTCGTAAATTTAAGAAGGAGCAAGAAAGAATATATGAGCTATGCCATAATTAGAAATGAGAAATTGACAAGGGCACAAGCTATGGGAGCATATAAGCATAATGAAAGAAAAACAAAAAATCATTCAAATAAAAATATAGATAGCAGTAGAACAGAACTAAATTATTATTTAAAGAAAAATGAATTAAGTTATATAAAAGAGTTTGATAGAATAAAGAAAAAATACAATTTAAAAGGTCAAATAAGAAGTAATAGCAATATAATATGCGAAATGGTATTTACTTCTGACCAAAAATTCTTTGATGAAATAGGATATGAAGAAAGTAAAAGATATTTTACCGAAAGTTATAACTTTATATGCAATTACAAAAATTTAGGTAAGCAAAATATAATATCAGCAGTAGTACATATGGATGAAGATACACCTCATATGCACTTGTTATTTATTCCAGTAGTTCATACAACAGATAAACAAGGAAATAAGATTGATAAAGTATGTTGTAGAGATTTTTGGAGAGGAAAAAATAGTTATAGAGATTTACAAAATGCTTATTTCAAGCATATTTCTGAAAAAGGTTTTAAATTAGAAAGAGGAGAATTAGTTGAAGTAACTAACAGAGAACATTATTCAATACAAGAGTATAAGAAAATTACAAATTATGAAAATACAAAAGAATTATTAAAAAATATCAAATTAGAATTACCTGAAACACCAGATATAAAAGATTTCAAAAAGCTTATGCTAAATAGAGATGAAAAAATAGAAAATGAAGTTATAAAACCTAAAGATGATTTAATAAATAAACTTTATAATGAAAATATATCACTTCATAAAGAGTTATCAAAACAAGCTAATACAATAAACATAGCAACAGAATATGAAAAGAAACATACTCAAATTCTTGAAGATAATGTAAATCTACAATTCAAATGCAAAAAGTTAGAAAAAACATTAGAAAATAAGGAAAAGGAATTAAAGCAACAATTTGAAGATGAAACTTACAAAATAGATTATCAATACCAAAAGATTATAAACAAATTAGAAAAAGAAAATACTTATTTAAAGAAAGTTATTGATAGATTTAAATTTACGGTTCAAAAGTTTATTACTTGGATTTGTCATAAGTTTTCTGCCCCATCTGAAGAAGCATTAATAAGAGATTTTGAAAGAGAAACATATATGGACTTTGATGTTGAAAAACAGCTTAATATAAACAGATTTGATAAAGAACAGCAGGAAGAAGAATTAGAGTATTAAATATAAAGTTATCTGTCACAGCATTGCTGCTGTGACAGATATGGTCCGAATTTTCGGTCTCCTGTTATTAGGAGCGGTTAGTCATTGACTACCAGAGAGCCGTGTGTTACGGTAAATCCCCAATCGCGTAAAAGCCCTTCAAGGTCATCATATGAGTAATCAATATGACCTTTAATTGCCATAAGGATCATCATTGCGCCACTGTTGTTTACCAACTCGTGTTCCTCACCTTTGAGACACACATGAGCTGTCTTGTGAGAGAGCCGTGCCCACACTTCCCATTGATTGTCATGTCCATGCATCTTGATGGAGGTCCAAGGTGATACATACAGGTATTGTATTTCATCAATACCTTCAAGTGTACGTTTTTCTACCTTAGGTCCAAACGGATACCGTGTTTCTCCAATTCCAGCAATAAATTCTTCTGGAAGTCTAGTTGTTTCAATCATATTGCTACCTCCTAATGTTTGCAAAATGTTTTGGCTTACAAAATATTTATATCATATTTAAATAATTTTAGCAATTTTTTTGAAAAAACTATGTACTTTTTTCAAAATTTAGTGTATAATTTTATTATAACAATGAATAATATATATTATAAATAATATTATTTACTTTGGTCTCACAAGGACCAAACCCGTGTAGACGCTGAGCGTCGCAAAAAGCCATTCAAACGAATGGCTTTTTATTATAGTCTCTTACTTTTTAATTGTCTTATGATTCCTAAAATGTCTTTTACATTAAAAAAATACTTTTCTGCTTTTGTCAACGGCATATTATGATCATGTTTATATACAATTTTATCTATAAATGTTAGCATATCGGAAACTTGAAATAATCTTTTTTCCTTATGATCAAATTCTATTCGGTGTTCTACATTATTTTTTGTAATTAGCAATGTATCAATAATAGCACCTAATGCTTCTTGTCCATTATCATAATAGACAACTACTTTTTCAAACTCATTCATGTAATCATTTATAGAGTCAAAAAAATTACTTATTTCAAGTGCTAATTCTCTATTTAATTGAGCTTTATTATTTTTAAATCTCTTATCAATTATAACTGTATGTATTTTTACTTTTACTCTTTTTGAAAAGTAGAATATAGACCAAAAAATATCTTTTCTTTGTTCTAAATCAAAATGTGAATAATCCCCTCTTTTAGCAACCAAATCTGCCAAATGTATCATTCCATCATATTGGGCTTTTTTTAGTCTATTATTTAAATATTCTAAGTCATTAGAAATAGAATCATCACTTTCGTGTATTGTAAATGAAACTCCATATAATTCAGAACTTCCATCTACAAATCCAAAATCTCCACTTTCATCAATGAATATATTAAGTCTTCGTTTTATTTTAATCACCTACTTTTTCGCTATTTTTAAAAAGGTAAATCATCTGCTTCAATTTTGAAAGGCATTTCTTCTATATCAACATTAAAAGCAGTATGCAATCGCATATACCATTTACTATCTTTTGTAAGATTTTGAATTATTTTTCTAATTCTGTCATACCAATATGGCTTGTTTCTATATTTTAATCTTTCAATAATATAGTCAACAAAACTTTCTTTAATATCAACATTGTCATTAATCATAATATTAATATAATTATCTGTAATAAAAATTTGAGTAGGCTCATTACAATCAATATATTTTTCAAATAAGATATCAATTATATCCATTTTATTTGAAAATAAATTTAATATATGCAAACAATTAACAAGAATAGTACCATTTTCATAATGAATATATCCTTCATTAAAATCCTCGTAGTCAACAATTTCTAATGTTTTAGTATTTTCTAAAATAAGATCTTCCAATTTTGTTTTAGTTAATTCCGAAAAATTTGTCCATATTGCTTCTGTAATAAATTTCAATAAAGAAATTATTTGATTTTCATCTATTTTTCCAAATAAATCTTTTTCAATCACTTCACAATATTCTTTAAATTCTTCAGGCTTTAAATTTTTTAGCAATTCATTAATTACTTTATCTTTAGACTTTGTTAATTTATCTCTATTTTGATACAGCAATACTGATAAATCTAATCTTTTATTTTCTGGTATAGTTGTTACTAGATTAGTTGCATATCTTTCTGTATTTGGAAATAGGTCATTGGAAATTTCTAAAAACCAATCTTCTATACTATTTATACTTCTGCTATCCATTATTTCATCTAAAATGACATCATCTAACAAAACTAAAATGGCATCTGCTATTCTTTTGGAATATGTTTGCTTTGAATGACTCATGGGATTTCTAAAATATTCTATTAATCCTTTTGATAAATCTCTAATACCTGCTTGTTTATTTTTTTCAGTTGTAGTAGATAGTTTATTGATTTTTATCAATGGATTTTTCTCTGAAAATGCTTTATTTATTAAGTCAACACCATCATCATCAGCTAAATCTGATTTTTTTCGTATTTCAGTAGCCATACATAATAATGCATCTCTTACTACTTCAGTATAATCTTTATTATTATAATGTGATTTTATTGCATCAGCTAATACATCTTTCATATCTTACTTCCTTTTTTAGTTATTTATTTTCCATCATCCACTTATACAACTCATCTTCTGTAACTTTCCCTTGTTTAAATTCTTTTATCTTACCTTGTGCAATTTTTTTCCAACTATCAAAATCATTTTTCAATTTTTTATTGTTACCACTTCTAGCAACTTCCATAAATTTCTTTTGATAAGCTTTTCTATATTCTAGTAAAGCAGGAATTTTTTCTAAATTTTGTTTATAAGTTTGTTTTGCACCTTTTTCTCTACAACTCTTTCCATCTTCATTTGGCAAATCACAATATAATTCATCTTGTCTAACTGCTGGAATAAAATACCTATCACAATATTGACATTTTTTTATTGGTAAATTAGAATTTTTTACAATTTGTTCTAACACTACAAAAACAATATTACTTAACTTTTCACTCGTATATACATTAGTCATTGGTATAAAAGAATCGTCTTGATCCAGTTCTTCAGTTAGTTTATTTAATGGTTGATTACCATATTTTAAATATTTATCTGAATATGTATCTAAAATAACTTCTATATCACTTGAATATGAATATACATCATTATGATGTGTTACTAAAGATGCAATAAATTTTGAACTTGGTTTGCTATTTTTTAGTTCTTCATTTCCATTTAAATTATATACAAAATCTACACACTTTCTAAAATTATATTGCATATCTGATACATATCCATAACTATCTTCATATACTCTTTTCATTATTTTTGTTAATTCTTCTTCAGACTTATATGTATATATTAATTCCTTATCTGGTACATATTCTCTTAATAATTCAAATCCATACAAATAGAAAAATGTATTATATGCTTTATCAAAGTTTGAAAAGTCTGCATTTAATAAATTTATCAAAAGTCTTCCAAATTGCTCAGCAAAAGGATAAAGAATAGTTGCAGGATGTTTTGGAGCAGAATTTTTTTTGCTTGGCTTTTTTTTATAAAAGTCTTTTTCTTGTATAATTACCCTTTTATAATTAGATAAATCATCATTAAAATCAGTTTTATACATATATAATGGTGTTGAATAATACTCCTCCTTAGAGTTTATATCAAACCATATATAAAATCCTTCATTAAAAGAATATTGAGGTAATTTTCGCATCTTTTTAATCCCCCTAAAAATAAAATGTGAAACATTTCAAAATATTTTTATAAATATGTTGACAAATATAAAATATGATTATATAATCAATTTACAATTTTAAATAGTTTTGACAAATCTCTCACAATATAGTTATACTATATTAAGTAAGTATTGTCAAGGAAAGGAGGTAAAAATATGCAGAATTTAAAAGAAATTGACATTAAACTATACTCAACAGATGATGTATGCAAATTATTGCATATTGGAAAACAAAAGTGTTTGCAATTATTTCATCAAGAAGATTTTCCAAGTATAAAAATAGGCAGAAAGTTTTGGATAAAAGCGGATTGTTTAAATGAATTTTTAAGCCATAAAAGAATTATGGTAGAATAAAAAAGAAAGAAGACTTAATCTAGCACATTAAATCTTCTAGTAAACAGGAAATACCCTGTTCGATATATTTGTAAAATAATTATACTACCAATTTAAAAATTGAGCAAGGTATTTCCTCAAAAAATTTAAGAAATGGAGGAAATATTATGAGTAATAAAGGTTATACAGTCGGAACATATATAATAAAAACAGAAAAAAAGAACTCTGAATTATCTATGTGTCCTATATGTAAGAAATGCAAAGATAGATCTGTTTGTCAAAATAGAAAAAACAAAAAATCAATGAATAATTGCGATAAATGTAGAAAATGTAAAAATGCGGATAAATGCGATAAGTTCTATATTAATGAACAACATAAAGCAACTTTAACAATAGGAAAAGATATAGAAACAGGAGAAGTAATTAGAAAGACATTTACTGCTAAAACACAAGAAGAAGCATTAGATAAAATGTATAAATACAAATTAGAAATAAAAAGGTCTGGTTGTTCTATTGAATTGAAAAGAACAGAAAAAACAATAGCAATTTTAGCAAAAGAAATTGAAGATTCAAAATATAGAATGGGAAAAACGAAAGCAAATGCTTACAATACTAATATGTCAACATTAGAAAGAATTAAAAAGCATAAATTTGCTAATATTCCAATAGAAAAAGTAACTAAAAAACAAATTGAAGACTTTTTACAGGAAGAAAGAGTAAAGTCAAATTCCACTATAAAAAAAGATTATAGAATGCTTAAATATGTTTATGAATATGCAAATTATAAATTATATTTAGTAAAAAATTTATTTGAAGGCATTGATCGTATTGAAAAACCAAAAAGTTTAAAAGAAGATAAAGATGTAGTTGCTTTAACAATAATAGAACAAAACCAATTAGAAGACTATTTAGAAAGTCATTCATCAAGTTATAAAAACATTATTCTTTTGTGTTTATATACAGGGATGAGAATCGGCGAAGTACTAGCATTGAATTACAATGAAGATATTGATTTAGATAATAAAATGATTAAAGTCACAAAAACTTTAACAAAAGATAGAAATAAAAAAACTATTATTGGTCCAACCAAAACTAAAAGTGGAAAAAGAAATATAGAAATAAATGAACTTACAGAAGATATTATAATAGATTCATTAAATAACAAAATAGAAAACAAAAATAAAGTTCTATTTTGTCAAGCAAATAAAAAATTATATGTAGATAATACAATAAATTCGGCATTTAAGCGAATATGCAAAAATGCAGGAATAACAAAACCAGTAAATACCCATATGTTAAGACATACTTTTGCAACTAGATGTATTGAGGCAGGAGTAGACTTGCCAGTGTTGCAAAAATTAATGGGACATGCCAATATTGAAACTACAATAAATACTTATGGCGATATTTACAATTATTATAAACAAAAAGAAACTCAAAAAGTAATAGATTATTTAAAGAGAGAAAGAGCATAAAAGAACATTTAAAATTAAACATTTGAATTTTAGATTAATACTAAAATAAGAATTTTAAAAAAATGTTTTAAAATACCAAAAGTATTATAAAACATTGATAAATAAAAGGTTTGTGGTAGTTTGAAAAAGCTACCACCTCGACCATAAAATGTAAATTCTGTAGAAAACTACAGAAAGACAAAAGTTATATCAAAAGTGCATAAAATACGTTATTTCAAGAGATTGAGATAACGTATTTTTTCCTTCTAAAGTCTTTTAAAATCCTTCTACATCATCAAATTTTGTTCTAGAAAATTTTTCTAGAACAGAAATCTAAATAAAAAATTTCAAAAATAAAATTTATCGAAGAATAAAATACAGTTATATCAAGTGTTTTAAGATTATTTTCTAGAACTTTTCTAGAACAATTTAGATTTAAGTTAGATGAAAGGAGGTCTATAATGTATGAATTCAACCCATTTAAGAAAACAGACAAGCTTTCTTATGAAAGTTTTATACAATTCCCAAGAGAATTATTAAATAGAGAAGAATATAAAGTTCTATCACCTAATGCTATGTTACTATATTCTATTTTGACCGATAGGTTAGAATTATCATTTAAACAAATAGAAAGTAACAAAAAGATACAATTCTATGATGCCAAAGGCGATATGTATGTAATTTTTAAGAGAGAAGAAATACAAGAGAAAATGCATATAAAACGTTCAGCATTAGATACAGCTTTAGTACAATTAAAAGAATGTAATCTTATAAAAGAGAAAAAGCAAGGCAAAAATATGCCAAATATTATTTATTTAGGTAAAACAATAGGAATGATAGAAAGTGAAAAAATAGATAAATTAAGGAGTGTCGAAAATCAGCAGTCAGGAGTGCATGAAATCAACTCTCCTGAGTGTAGAAAATCGACAGTCCATAATAGCAATAATAATAAATATATAAATAATAACAATAAAGGCTATCAAGGAAAAAAGAATACTTATCAAGGCAGAGTTTATCCACCTGGATATTTAGACAAGCTATATGCTAATTATAATTTACCCAATGATAGCGTTGAAAATTATAAAAAATCAAACGAAATCACCAATTTAAACGATTTGATAGAAAATAACGATTAAGGAGGATTTGAAAATGGAAAATGTTAAAGTAAAAGACAGATTTACAGATAAAAAAACAGGAATTGAATATATAAAACAAGGCGATTATTATTTACCTAATTTAGTATTAGCACAAGAAGAAACGAATTATACAATTGGAAAATATGGCAGAATGAAATTGAATTATTTAAAAAATCATAAAAAAGCTGAATATATCATTTTATTTATGGATGGCAAATTAAATAGATATTTACACGAGATAGATATTGCTTGTGAAGATAGAATCAAAACAATTATATCTCACTTAGTAAAACAAGAAAATGTAACTGAAGAACTAAAAGCAACTAATCAAATGGAATGGGTTTGCAGGACGAATTCAATTAAAAATCGTGCTGAAGAAATTGCATTTAAAGAAATAATTTATCTGTAGGAGGATACCAATATGGATGAAATTAGATTATATGAAATGTATTTAAATGAAGCTATTGAAGAACGAAAATCAGGGTTATTAAATAAGAATCCTGAATATCAAAAGTTGAAAGAAAAGTTTAATAACATTATGAATAACTATCCAAAATTACAACTAATTTTAGAAGAAGATAGACAAATGATTTTGGATGAAACTGAATGTAAGATGTTACAAAAGTTGGTTTCAATCTATTTAGAAATGACAGATTTTGAAGATAAAGAAATATTCCTTTTAGGTGGTAAAGAGATGTATTTTTACTTAAAAGATACAGGCGTTATCAAAGAAAAATAAATCACATTTAGTAGCAATAAAAATACTTTTTAGAAGAGATTTCAAATGAGATTTCTTCTTTTTTTGTACCAATTTTTTAAAAATGGGGTTAGAAATTGGCACATATCAGCAAATGAAATATTTAAAGCAAGCGACGCATTTATACTCCCGTATAAATACAGCTTGTCATTTTTTGAAAAAATGAATTGATGGGGAATTTCTTTCCCCAAACCCCATAAAAAATTTTGAAAGGAGCAAATAAAATTATGAGAGAAAGAACAATCAAAAAACAATTTTGGATAAACAAAAACGAAGAAAATTTATTAAAAGAAAAATCTAAAAGAACAGGTTTAAGTGAAGCTGAATTTTTAAGAAGTTGTATTAAAGGTTATAAAATAAAAGAACAACCTACAGAAGAAATAAGAGAATTTACGAAACAAATTTCTGGCATAGCAAATAATATAAATCAAATAGCAACGAGAGTTAATTTAAGAGGATATGCTGGGGCAGATGAACTTGATTATTTAAGAAATACTATTAATAAATTTATTTTAGAATTCCAAAAGAAAATATATTCAAGAGAATAGGAGGTGATTTTAATGGCGGTAATAAAAATAAAAACAATTAAAAGTAATTTACAAGCAGTTATCAATTATGGCAAAAATGGAGAAAAAACAGAACATGGAATTTTAGTATCAGGTATTAACTGTAATGCGGATACTGCTTATGAAGAAATGGCACTTACAAAAAAATTCTTTCATAAAGAAGGCAAAACATTAGGCTATCATATAATACAATCATTTAAAGGATATGAAGTAACACCAGAAAAAGCGAATCAAATTGGAAAAGAACTTGCTGAAGAACTATGGGGAGATAAATATCAAGTTGTTATTTGTACTCATATAAATAAGCAAAATGTCCATAATCACATAATTATAAATGCTGTTTCTTTTGTAGATGGAAATAAATATCATAATTCTAATGCAGAAATTGCATTTATGAAAGAAACTTCTGACAGAATATGTTTAAATTATGGGCTATCTATTGTAAATACTCCTAAAGCTGATAAAGAAAAAGAATTTAGGCAAAAGAATATTGATTATTTTAATCGTAGAGATAAAAATATGCAAAAGATAATAATTGATATGGATGAAACAATAAATTCTGTTAAAAAGTATTCTGACTTTAAATTAGTTCTAAAAGCAAAAGGTTATGAAAATATTAAAGATGGTGGCAAATATCTTACAATGAAAACACCTTATTTTTCAAGAAATATAAGAATTGATAGGGTTTTTGGAGATAAATATTCAGTTAAAGGAATTAAAGAAAGAATTTATGGATATTCGAAAGAAGAATTACCACCAGTTGCAAATTTTAAAAAAAAATATTATAGAAAAGTATATACTGGACCAAAAATAAATAAATTTTTGGTGCAAACAAGCTCACTATATAGATTATATGTGCATTATTTATACGCTTTCAAAATATTACCTGCTAAAAATGAATATAGAGAAATGACACCAGAGTATTATAAGCAAAAGAGAAAAAATAATATAATATTTGAAGAAATTAATTTTCTAGCTAGGCACAAATTTGAGTCTATTAAAGAAGTAGAAAATTATAAAATAGATTTAGAATGTAAATTGCCTAACTTGAAAGGGAAAAGGGAAAATTTATGGAGAAAATATCATAAAGCTACAAATGATAATGATAAAAATATAATTAAAAAGGAAATTAATGAACTTACTGAAAATATTGATATTATTTATGCACAAAGAAATGCTTGTGATAGGATTATAAAAAGATATTATGTAATTAGGGAAGAATATGAGAAAAAAAGTAAAAAAGAAGATAGAGTTCAGAAATTAACTAAAATGGATAAAAAGAAATCTTCAAAAATTAGGTAAAATCTATAAAAAAGAAATGAATTAATCTTATAGGTTGCCCTTTAAGATTAATTCATACAGTTTGTTAATTAGTCCCATAGAATATTTTTAAAACATGTTTATATCCTGGAAATGCTAGAGTTTTTATATCTTTTATTACTTTTTGAACATCATAGTGAACTTTTAATTGCCTATACACAACTTTACTTTTATCGATTTCCAATATTCCATATGGTGCTTCATCCGTCTTCCCAGGGCAACCTAAAGCTCCAGGATTGATGTAGCACTTTTCAGTGCTTTTATTATAAATTGCAACATGAGTATGCCCATATAAATAAATATCTGAATTTACATCTTGAAACATTTCTTCATTTTCTTGTAAATTAGCAATTTTTATGTGTCTTTTAAAATTCATTTCATTATCTAATGGATAATGAACTACATAAATTCTTTTGTTAAATACTTCAATCATATTCTCATTTGGCAAAGTTTTTATAAATTTTTTTGAAATATTACTCAAGTGGCTTTTTATCCATTCATTTCTATCTAATTGTTCTTGAGTGACTTTTACTTTTTCATCATGTACTATTGTTGGCATTCCTTCTATTATATATTTTTCTCGATTTCCTCTTACACATATACACTTCTCCTTTATTTGTAAGATTCTTTGTATTACTTCTTCAGATTTTCCTGCTCCGACCAATAAAATCACCTAAACAAATTATTTTATCTACTTCTTCTTTTTCAAGCATTTTTAAAACACTATTTAAAGCTTCAATATTTCCATGTATGTCTGATATTATACCTATTTTCATATTATTCTCCCTTTTCCATATGTAGCATTATCAGGATTTTTTCTTATCCTTAATAATATTATTAGTCTATTTGTTCTAATTTAATTAATTCATTTTTTCTAAAAAACAACTTTATTAGACAAGGTGATTTTATATCTAAAACTGTTTTTTTATCATATACTAATTTAACATTTTCATTTACTTCGCACCAATTTAGTAAGAAAAATTTTATGGAACCGCCGATGACTTATAACTGCAATTCTTTTTCCTTCATATTCTTTAAGAATTTTATCAAAGAATTTATTCATTCTTTGTCTTGTTTCTTCAGCACTTTCTCCATCAGAAGTTTTAAATTCTCTATCTAATAATTGTTCTTGTGAAGGATCTCTTGTTTTTTTATCTTTCATAAATTCACCCAATTCTGTTAAATTTCCTAATTTTCTTTCATTTAAGTTACTATCTAAATCAATTGGTAAATTATTAGTATTAGCAATATATTTTGCAGTTGCTTTTGCTCTAGTATAGCTACTTGACCAAATAGTGTCAAGATTATTAAGTTCAATATTCTCGCTTAATTTTTTAGATTGTTCTTCTCCTTGTACAGATAATATTTCTTTTTCATTAATCATTTGAGAATCTTCACTTGTATTTCTAATTCCATTTTCATCAACAGTTTCAGCATGTCTAATTAAATAAATAATAGTATCCTCCATCTTAAATAACTGCCCCTCTCATTTTTTATATTTTATATTATACTTTAATTTAATAGAAAAATTGTGTTTTTTTGGATTATCTGTTTTTCATATATTCTTCAATTAATGGTATTCTTGCTTTATCCTTTTCTCTAGTGCTCCCTTTTAAAAATTCATAATACTTTTCCATACTCTGTAAATTATACTCTCCATATTTTTCTATTTTCCAAGCTTCTTTTGTATCAAGAACACATTCAATTTTATCATTAACAATATACCAACCATTTTCTTTTTTCTTCAAATTATAATTACCTTTTAATTCTTTCAAACCTTTTTCAGTTACTGCAATATCTAAATCACCTGCATCTGGATAAATACCACGTAATACTAACGCTCCACTTGATAAAATCCAGTATTCATTTTTATTTAATTTTAAACTTTCAATCAATTTTACTAATTCTTCTTTATTCATTCTTTTTTCCATAATTATTTCTCCTCGCCAAATTAATATTTATATAGGTACTATATTAACATAGTAACAAATAATTATCAACTAAAATGTATATTACTGCAGGGCATTTAGCTTATTTATTTTGATGAATTTTCATCGCAAAAATTTTTTGGCTTATTGTTTTATTATTTCTCAAGCCAATTCTTCTTTTGAAATTTCAGGAATATATCTTCCTTCAATCATTCCATAATCAACACTTCATAGATGAAAATCAAAAACAATAGTTTTACACAAATCTTTGTTGATGATTTCAGCTGTTTGCTTTGCACGAAGTAAATCAGAAGAAATAATTTTGTCGATTTCAAGAGAATTTACTGTAAATAAAATCTAGTTTATAAGATAAAAAGAAAAGTCAGAAATTATTAATAAATAATAACTGACTTTTCTTTGTTACATTAATATAAAAGAATAATTAATTGACGAATGAATATTAATCAATAAGTCTAATAAGAATTCTCTTTCCAACTCGCACATCACCTGGTGTGGCAATATCATCGATTGAGAACGTTGTTTTTTTGTCAGTAGACTTTATGCCAGACTGCTTAAACATACGTCTAATTTCTGAGTTAGACATACCAAGATTTGCTCTGCAAAGTAATGAAAATAAGCTTTCTCCTTCTTTAATTTTAATCTTTTCAAAATCCTCATCTTTAAGTTCACGAGTTGAGAATTTTCTTTCAAAAGATTCACGAGCCATTTCACCAAATTTCATATCGTGATGTTGCATACCAATAAAGAAAGAAGCTAACTGCTTTTTGGCTTCATTAGGGTTAGCTTTAATGAACTTTTCAAGATCATTTAAGTCAGAATCCGTAATAAAAGCAAAACACTTAAAGTAAGGAAGAATTAAATCATCCTTAATGGACATGAACTTTCCAAATTTCTCATTATCATCTTCCAAAACAGCAATTGCATTTCCAAATGATTTAGACATTTTTCTACCATCATTAGATGTTCCCTCCAAAATAGGAGTCATTAATGCAATTTCAGGTTTCATTCCTTTTTTCTCCATAATATCACGGCACTGCATAAAGTTAAGAAGTTGGTCAACTCCTCCAATCTCAATATCAGCATTGAGAGCTACAGAGTCGATTCCCATTAATGGTCCATAGCACACCTCTGCTAAAGATACTGAAGAACCATTTTCCATTCTTGACTTAAAATCTTTTCTCTGTGCAGCCTGTGTAAGAGAAACTAATTGTAAGTATCCAAAGAGTTCAGATGGTGTGAGCTTATTAATCCATGTAGAGTTAAAGCAAATATCTACATTGTCAAGGTTAATAAACATACCTATCTGTTCCTTATAAGTTTTCAGATTATTCATAATATCATCTGAAGTCATAGCGACTCTTTCAGTGCTTCTTCCTGATGGATCTCCAATCTGAGCAGTAAAGTCACCAATAATAATATGAATATTATGACCTTTCTTAAGAAAAGCCTTAACTAACATCATCGGAACAGTGTGTCCAATGTGAATGTTCGAAGCAGTAGGATCAATTCCAAACTTAATAATTAAAGGTCTATCTTCATTAAGAAGTTTTGGAAGAGTTTCAAATCCTACTTCATCACCAACTTTATTTTTGATAATCTGCATCCATTCTGCGCTGGACATATCTTTCCAATCTGCCTCAGCAATTTCAAAAAATCTCCAATCAAATCTTTCCATAATATACATCCTTTCTGTACGTGTTGTTTTATTATACAAATAAGTGAAAACTTATTCATATTACTATAGTTGTTTAAGAAAAAATAGAGTTAATTACATACTCGTCAAGTCTTGGAATAATAATATAATTCAATTTGGATTTTTTTAAAGTCTGTTGTTTTATCATAAAAATAACATTTTGACTAAATTTTCCAAATATCATTGTATCAATTCCTAGAACATTTTCTGCATATTCTATAAGAAATAGTTCAAAAAAAGTATGAATCAATTCTCCTAAATTTAAAGAATCAAGTTTTTCTTGCTTCTTTTTTGGAAGAAATTCAATATAATAATTTAAAGAGATATGTCTCATTATCTTAAAGAATTCTTCAGGAAAGTTATTTTTTAGTTCAGTTTTAAAAATATCTGAACTAAAATAGATTTTACAATCTCTAAAGGTTTTTTTGTATTGATTATTTATCAAAGCTTGTTCTTCATCACTACGATTATATATTACTTTAGGACATAAATCGTCTACCAAAAGAATAAATTTATTTGAAGATAATTGATTGCTAATCTTATTCATAAAATTAAATATTTCTTTTGGTTCAGAACGAGCCCAACAAACTGTTGCAATATTTGCGTTATTATCAATTAAACCACTAACTGACTCAATACAAGAATCTCTTTTTAAAACTTCTATAATATCAGCTATGTAAATATTAGTAAAAGTTTCTATTAGATTCCTTAATTCAAAATCAGAAATTTGTTTTTTATCATTAAGATAATAACTAAATAAATGAAATAATTCTGAGTCAGGATATTTAAGAAAATTTTTAAAAAATCCATTAAATGCTACCATATTATCAAAAAGATGACATGTCTTTATAATAGTCCCAAAAAGCATCATAGAATGAATGTCAACAAGATAATAATTATTTTCCAAGACAACATTATAATGTAAAATATAAAAATTGTCCTGTACTATTTCTTGATATGAAATTACCTTATAATCATTTAAACCATAACACTTCATATTAGGCTTATTTATGGTTAGTGGTTTTGTTCGATAACTTTTAAAGCTTAGTTCTTTTAAATCAAGCCATACATTAAAAGTAGTTGCCTTAATAAACTTAATGTTTATTGAGTTTCTACCGTAACCATATTGGTCACTATAGTTTAGTACATTAACTTTATCATTTTTAAACAGAGATAAAATTTTATCTAAAAATAAATTATCCAAAAATGAAAAATCGTTGTAAATAATTACAAGTAAATCTATGTCACTTTCTCCGTTAAAGTATCTATCGTAATTAGGTGAAGCACGAGCCTCTTCAATAGATGCACTTCCTGTTAAAATTACAGTACTATCATTTCCAATAAGTTTCTCCTTAATAAGCCGTTCTAAAACAAATTCTTTGATTTTAGAATTATCATGAATCTTTAAATACATATTTACACCTCGTTTCGAATTCTCTTGAAAAGTCTGAAATACTACTATAGCCTCTAAATAGTTGGTCAAGATTTTCAATACAAAAATTATTAACTTTCCAATGATTTAAGGCTAAACATAATGTTGCAGCTGCTCTTATATCTAAAAATTTAAAATTTAAGACAGCATCATCTTTGACTGTTACACTTTTACTTACCTCAACATGTAAACTTTCTCTATCGTAATGATATTCAAATCCAGTTAAGAAGGATTCTAACTGCTTCATATACTCATAACGATTTTCAAATACCTCATCAAAAATATTAAAAGATGTACAATAGGTTAAAAGAAAAAGTGAAATCATTGGTTGCCAATCTGAACAAATTTTGGGATAAAATCCTGAATAAACATCAATTGTTTTATCATTTTTAAATAAATCATCATAATCATTAATTATAATGTAATTGTTGTTAATATAGAATTTTAAATTAATTTGATCAAAGAAATTTGACAATACATCAAAATCGAGCCCATAGTTAGCCACAAAATGAAGTTTTTGTTTTTCGAGCAAACGACTCACTATTCTCGTAACCAAAATATTTCTATCTTCTGGAATCGTTATTGTTGTATTTTCTATTTTCAAATTAGGATTACCAATTATTTTAATAAATCTATTTTCTTTACTAAAAATAATTTTATATCCCAACTGCTCAATAGAATTAACTAAAAAGATAATTTCAGGTTCGATTGACACATTTGTAATACATGTTTCTCCTGTATTCAAAAGTGCCAAATAACATGCTACAGATGTTCCAGAAAACGAAGGAAATGGTAATTCGATAAAAATATCATCATTGATACCTTTATATTCAAAGATATATGAATCATCAAATACCTTAACATCAATTCCCAGGGTTTCCATTATTGTAAGATACAATTCAATTGGTCTAGAACCGATGTTGCACCCATTTGGACGCCCCTTCATAATTAGTTTTTTATGTTTATATACCAAAAGAGGTAACATATTCATAATAGACCAACATTTTGACATTTCATTTTCATAAATAATAAAATACCCATTTGAATCATAATTATTAGATTTTATAATTTCATTTATAAAATAAGTATCTAATATGTTAGGTTCATTTTGTATTCTAAGATTACTATGAAGTAATTTTAAAGGGGCTATTCTTGAAAAAGTGTGTTTTGAACCTATTCCTTGATAATGAGATAAGTTCTCAACATTTATTTTGCTAGAGTTAACTAAACAAATATCTTTGTGAATCAACGGTGAAATTTTAATTAATAATTGCTTATATTGCTCAAATAAATCCATTTTATCAAGATCTTCTAAAGAAATCCATTTGTATTCTTTAAAATTTGGATCTAAAACAACATCAGTTATACATGTTACTCCTAAGAAAAAAGTAACTTTCTTTTTAATAATTTTGCCATTTTCCTTACATAAATACACGATAGTATATTTATATTTTTCAGTATCTAAAACAAAATTTAAAGATATACCAGTTTCCTCGAATAATTCTCTTTTAGCAGCAGTAATTTCTGTTTCATCAAATTCAACATGTCCTTTTGGAAAACCCCAGTGACCTTCAGGATGACGTACCATTAAGACTTTCCGACCTATATAAGAAATAGGAATAATGCCTGCGCAAATAACTGTTTCTTGCTTATTTTCAATTTTCAATGTGCTCATTGTATTAATGCCTCCCTTTCTAATAAAAATTGGGTTATTAGGTTGCTAAAATATAATACATCAAAATTATAGCACAAGAAAGTTATTATGTCAATCTTTCTAATAACTAAAACTCTCATATATAACAAAAGAATACAGATTATTCTATATTCTCGTAATTAATTGTATATCTATTATTAAAATATTCTACTTTTGCTGTTGCACCAGTTATAAAAGTATTAAAAGGTCTAACGTGCCCAAAGTCGCAATTAGTCAAAATAGGTACATTATATTTTTTAAATAAATTTTTTAGTAATTTATTTTGATTTTCTAAAAATTCATTATTTAATGTTATTTTTCCTCTACCAATCATAAAACAACAAACGTTATCAAACCAATGGCTTTCTTCCATTACTTCTAAAGTTTTTGAAAGTTGTTCAATATCCATTGCACAATTTTCGATAAACCAGATAATATCTTTATGTTTTTTGTTATACTCTTGCATGTTGTCATACTGTGATTTTGGTAAATCTCGTAAAACATCTAAGCATCCACCAAGAAGAGTTCCACTTACAGTAAAATCATTTAAGCCAGATAATTCTGTTACTAAAGAAGGAGTATCAAGATTATAACCATATAGTTCTTTTCCTTCAATTTTTTTATAGGATTTAGTTTCAAAAAATCTTTGTGAATATTGTTCTATAAAGTGTCCTCTTAACAATTCAATATTATCTTTTATAGTTTGTTCCCATTTTTCATAACCAAATGTGGGAAAGCATGGTGCATAAAATGTGTTCCAATTACTCAATGTTTCTAATAAAAAAGTTAAAATAGAATTATCTGAAAATCCTTGAAAAATTTTTTTATTTGTGTGTCTTTTTATTATATCAAAATCAATATATCTAATAATTTTAAATTGTGTATCACCACCGTTTGCTGAAATAATTGTGTCAATTGAGTCATCTAATAATGCATTAACTAATTCAGTTGCTTTCAACTTATATTCATCTTCTGTATATTTATTTTCTAATGTAACTGTTGTTCCAAGTTTTACAGTTATTCCCATATCATTAAAATTTTTAATCGCATTTTCTAATCTTAATTTATCTCCTTTACTCTGAATCGAATCAGAAGGAGCAGTTATAAAAACATTATCTTTTAAATAATTCATCTTAATCACCCTTTAATTAATTTTATTATCTTTATTTTTGAATTTTATATTAACTGTCAAGAGAACTGATTTTTTGCTCAAATTTTAAATTCTTTATATTCATACCAAAATTTTCATAAAATTTTATAGCATTTTCATTAAATCCCCATACCATAAGTTCTATATTATCAATATTTTTTTCTTTGGCTAATTCTACGATTTGGTTATATAATTTTTTACCAATTCCTTTTTTTGGAGATTTTCGTCAACACAGATATTTTCAATATGCAAAATTTTTCTATTTTTCATAATTTTGTTATTTGATATTTTCTTTATTTGAGAGAAACAAATTCCTATAATTTCATTTTCCAATTCAGCAATTAAATATATATTATTACTATTTGATAGTTCAGTTCTAAATTCTTCAAAATTCATGGGATCAGCGTCCTTATATATATCATTTCTCTCATTTAGATGTAATTTATGTACTTGCATAATTAACTTATGTATGCCTTGAAAATCACCTATTTTAGCTTTTCTTATAATAATTCTTTCATCCATACTTATTTCTCCAATCCATTTTTAATTTTGATACTATAATTGATTATTCTATTAAAGCAAAATGCAAAAATCTTATTTTGTTATTTTATAATATCTATTTAATTACTTATCTTTTTATATTCAAAAATTTTTTACTGTTTATTAAGCCATTCCATATATTCAGCTTGAGTTAATTTTCCTTCTTCAATTTTTTCTTTTAACTCAATATTTTTCTTTTTAAATTCATTAAAATCATTTTCATATTGTCCGTTATTAGGATTTCTTCTTGTTCTTAATAATAACTTTTGATAAACATTCCTATAAATTCTTAAATCATCGTTTTCTTGCATAAGCTTTTGTTTAGTTCTAAAAGGTCCAACTTCTTTACAAGTTTTATCATTTTCATAAATGTTACTACAATACAATTCATCTACTCTGTTGTCTGGAACAAAGAATTTGCCACAATTTTTACATTTTTTAATAGCAGTACTTTCTATTTCAGTCATTTCAAATAATTCAATTATAAACGTTTGAATTATGTCATTGCTTTCAAAACAATATGTATTTAAATAATCTGTATTAACATTTTTTGCAATCTCTTGTGCATCGGCCTCTCTTGTTATAGAAAACTGTGTAAAATCTCCAAAATTATTTAAAGTTAATTTCAAATTATTTGAATCATATAATTTTCTTACTTCAGATTCCTTTTTACTATCTCTTAATATATGTAATCTCTGTATAGGAGTTAAATCATTCAATTCTTCTAAGTCATTTAAATTATAGATATATGTAATATCAGCAATGAAAGTATTTTTATACATTTTTAATTTGTTTTTTAAATTATTTATAACATCATCAATCATTTCGTTATATTCTTTTTCAGAATAATACTGATAAATTTTTATATCAGATAGATGAGTTATTATTGTAATACCATATTTATTAATAAATTCTCTAATACTATTTAAATCTGAAAAATCAGTATTTAAAAAGTCACATAATTGAACTCCTAACTTAATTTTCTCATATCTATTATAAAATTCATAACTTTTATGTTTTTTATTAAATCTCAAATTTTGGTATGCCATAAATTTGTATTTATTAAACCTATTTATAAAAAATTGATTTTTTAAACGTAATTCAAATCTTTCCATGTTACTTCACCGTCACCCTCTGTTATTTATTGAAAATATTTTATTACAAACTATTGACATATGCAATAGCTAATGTTAAAATAATTGTTAGTAGTCATTAAATAATTAGTAAAAACTAATTATGGATAGTTTATATATATTCTTAATTTAGCTATTTGCCAAATTGCAGAAACAAATGCAGAAACTTAAACAGATGCAGTCTACATAATCCACAATTTATGCGTATTTTGTGGATAACCATAGTAAAAGTTGGAGAACACCTCGACCATATTTTGTAACATAGGAAGTCCAACCTTAAATAGGGACATACAACAAGAACATCTTGGAATATCCAAAATGTTCTTGTTTTTTATATCTATTATTTTATCACTTCCAAATTATCTCCTAAAATCTTTTCAATAATAGTATCAGTATTGTTCAAATCAAATGGAACAACATACCCCTGCAAAGACTTAGCCTTTACTCGTAAATTATAATTTTCAGTATTCACATAAATGCTTGATTTACCTTTTCCATTTTTAGCCTCTTGGACCAAATTAGAAACTGGTGAATTTCCGTCAAATGCTATTACTATAGCTTTTCTCCTTTCAAATATTTCGTAATTAAAGCTTTTGTAAATTCCTAATTCTTCACTTTCTGTAGAAATTCTAACTCCTGTAATTTCTTTGTCTTCTAATTTTTCTTTTACTTCTTCATTTACCATTTTAGGTATAATTGCATCTATTTCAAATTTCTTTTGATATTTTTTTGACGCATCTACTATTGCTTTTTCATAACCCTCTAATTTGTGTCCTATTACAAAATATACCTTTTGTGTATCTAACTGTTTTATTAAATTTTCTATTATTTTTTTTCCTTTTTCGTTTATATTTGTTGTTCTTCCTTTTTTATTAAAACTTCCTCCTGCTATGATGACTGGAATTTTATTACTTGGTAATTCTTTTATTTTATATTTTAATACTTTTTCTGATTCTACTGTACTTGTGATTCTTAAATCTCCTTCTTCATCTTTTATTTTTTCTAATTCTTTATCTTCTTGTTCTAAAATTGCTTCTCTTATACTTCTTCCATTTAGGAATTTTTTAAATCTTTCTGATTTCTCTTTAAAATATATATCATTTTCTTGTATTAAATTGTCTTCAACTTCTCTCATTTGCTTAAATTCGCTATCTGTTACACCTAATAAATTTCTTAGTGCAAGTTGTTCGTCAAATGTGTTTGTTCCATAAAATCCATTTCCATCTGTTCCTT
>OLWB01001402.1_pt1 | contig 22665 bp, 25 predicted proteins | sample 1673331 | NCBI WGS metagenome assembly OLWB01 (sample SAMEA3178943, study PRJEB25190) | human gut metagenome | biome: human gut; feature: human-associated habitat; material: faeces | place: Austria | collected 2013
TGAAATCATTCAAAAGCCCATCGATTTCCTGAAGTGCTGATGACATGGATTTCAGCTGGCTGTCATACTCCGTGACACGCATCAGCTCTTTCACTGCATTTCCAACCGCTTCTCCGGCTCCCTGCACGGAATCATTTCCTGTCAGATCCCGCACCTCCTGCAGAGTCTCAAGAATCTTCTTCCCGTTATCCAGCTTACGGTACAGCTTTTCCAGTTCTTCATCCTCTCCCGGATTCAAATTCGCGCTTTCAATTTCTTTAATCTCAAATTCCAGAAAAGCACGCTCTCTGTTTCTCTGTTCTTCATCCATATCAAGAGACTTTAACTTTTTTAGGCTGTCACGATATGTACGATATGCACGATTCACTTTTTCTTTGACCGGATAGATTTCATCTTTACCATATGCATCCAGAATCTCCAGCTGTTTATCCTGATAAAGCAGAGACTGGTGCTCATGCTGCCCGTGTATATCCAGAAGGCAGGAAGCTACTGCTTTCATCTGTCCAACCGTGCAGGTCTCCCCATTAATCTTGTTGATACTCCTGCCATCCAGAATTTTACGTGTCAGCAATACCTGTCCTTCTTCCAGCTCAATCCCCAGTTTGCCCAGTGCTTCTTCAGCTCTTGGATTTTCTACCTGAAACAACAGCTCCACCAGTGCATATGACGCACCTTCGCGGATCATATCCTTTGCAATTCTGCTGCCCAGGATCAGCTGCATGGAACCCAGCAGAATCGATTTACCTGCTCCTGTCTCACCAGTCAGAATATTCAGTCCCGGCCCAAATTCTACTTCAATATCTTCAATAAGTGCCAGATTCTTCACATGAAGATGAACTAACATAATTTCAGAATTCCTTTCAGCTTCTCAGCAACAATTTCTGCCTGCTCTGCATCACGTGCCACACACATGACTGTATCATCTCCGGCAATACTTCCAAGAATCTCCTTCCATTTCAGGGCATCCAACGCAGCCGCCACCCCCATGGCCATTCCCGGCACAGTGCGGATCACAAGCATATTCTGACCTACATCAAGTGATGTCAGTGTATCCTGGAGAATCCTTGTGTATTTGTCTCCCAGTTCCGCAGACGGTTCTGTAAGAATCGCGTAACGGGATTTTCCATCTTTTCCTGCAACTTTCATAAGCTTCAGTGCCCGGATATCTCTGGAGACTGTAGCCTGTGTTACTTTGAATCCTGCCTCATTCAGTCTGGCAGCAAGTTCCTCCTGTGTATCAATATCATATTCCTGAATCAGTTCTATGATCTTTTCATGTCTTGCACTTTTCACTGCATTACCTCCATCACATTGTCACTGTTATTCCATCTTCTGCCGTAATACCTCTACAAAGCTTAAATGATTTAATTTCAGAATTTTCACACTGGCTGAAGCTTTTTGAATCACGATCCTGTCTCCCGTCACGATCGGAATTTCTGTATCTCCGTCAAAAGAAGCAAGCCCCTGTTCCTGAACCTGCCTGCGGCCTTCTCCCAGCTCTACTGTAATAACATCTTCCTCCGGAAAAATAATACTGCGGGTATTCAATGTATGCGGAGCGATCGGTGTCATCAGCGTCATCGCCGCATTTGGAGATACAATAGGTCCTCCACATGAAAGGCTGTAACCGGTAGAACCTGTCGGTGTGGCAATAATAATTCCATCTGCATTATACGAATTAAGATAGACATCATTCACATAATTTTTAAATCTTACAACTCGAAGGGGGCCCTCTCTGCCTATTACAATATCATTCAGTGCAATGTCCTGCCCAATGATCTTATCACCATGCCAGACTGTTCCTGTAAGCATCATTCTTTCTTCGATCTCATAGTCATCTGCGATCAGTTTATCCAGTGCAGCATGTATCGACTGTCTGTCTACTTCAGCCAGAAACCCCAGCGTCCCGAGATTGATTCCCAGCATTGGAATTTTTCTGTAAACAACATCTCTGGCAGCCTGAAGAAGTGTACCATCACCGCCCAGAACCAGAATACACTGTGTTCCCTCTGGAATCAGTTCCGGATTTGTATAATGGTATGCCCCTTCCAACTTACGTTCCGCCTGCTGAACCTGACATTTCTTTCCATTTTTTTTCAGATAAGAAACAATTTCATTTGTGATCTGAAAATCTTTATCTTTATCACTGTTTGTGATGATATAAAACTTATCCATCTCCCCTAGACCTTCCTTAATCCAGTTGACTGTGTGCCTCCTGCACTACAGCCTCAGGTGTTACTTCAAGAGAGGACTGGATCACTTCCCCTTCCGGTCTCTTTTTCAAATGAAGCAAGTATTCAATATTTCCCTCTGGTCCCTTGATCGGTGAAAACGAAAGATGGCACGGCTCCATTGCAATTGTAGACGCATAAGCGATCACTTTTTCAATGACTTCCAGGTGCACTGCCGGATCACGTACAACGCCTTTTTTCCCAACTTTTTCTCTTCCGGCTTCAAACTGCGGTTTGATCAGACAGACGATCTCTCCATCATCTGTAAGGAGGTTTCTCACTGGAAGAAGCACTTTTGTCAGAGAAATGAAAGAAACATCTATCGATGAAAACTGTGCCGGCTCCTGCAGATTTTCCGGAAGTACATAACGGATATTCGTTTTTTCCATACATACCACTCTCGGATCATTACGAAGTTTCCAGTCAAGCTGTCCATATCCGACATCGATTGAATAGACCTTCACCGCACCATTCTGGAGCATACAGTCTGTAAATCCGCCAGTGGACGCACCAACATCCATACATACCTTTCCATCCAGAGAAACGCCAAAATTATTCATGGCTTTTTCCAGTTTCAGTCCTCCACGGCTTACATATGGAAGTGTATTTCCGCGTACTTCAATCTTCACCGTCTCCTTGAACATTGTTCCCGCTTTATCTTCTTTCTGTCCGTCCACATAAACATCTCCGGACATAATATATGCTTTTGCTTTCTCTCTGGAAGGTGCAAGTGCACGCTCTACCATCAAAAGATCCAGTCTTTTCTTCATTCCTGCTCCTCATATTCCTCAATCGCATCAAGAATATCCGGTGCTGAAAGCCCGATTTTGGCTCTCAGACTGGCAATTTCTCCATGCTCTACAAAACGATTCCAGATAGCGATCGGAAGTACTCTTACTTCCGGATGACATGCTTCCATATAAGCTGCCACATGCTCACCAAATCCACCGTTTCTGACATTTTCTTCTACTGTTACAAATAATTTATGATCTTTTGCAAGCTCATCAAGAAGCTCTGTATCCAGTGGCTTCACAAATCTTGCATTTACAAATGTTGGATTTTCACCTTTGTTCTTCAGTTCTTTGCAGACCTGTTCACAGACCTCCGTCATGCTTCCAACAGACAGAAGTGCTGTTTTCTCTCCACGGTAAAGAACTTCACTTTTTCCAAAACGTATCGGGCTGTCAAATTCCTCCAGTCCCTGATATGCAGTGCCTTTGGGATAACGGATTGCACATGGTCCTGCCGCATGAACTGCAAATTCCAGCATTTTTTCAAGTTCTCTTCCATTTTTTGGTGCCATGACCGTCATATTGGGCATCATTGTCAGATAAGACAAGTCAAAATTTCCCTGATGTGTCTCTCCATCTGCTCCTACAAGACCTGCCCTGTCAATCGCAAAGATCACGTGCAGCTTCTGCAGACATCATGAAGCATCTGGTCTACTGCCCTCTGTAAGAAAGAAGAATAAATCGCTACGACTGGTATCACGCCACCCAGGGCAAGGCCGGCTGCAAAACTGACTGCATGCTCTTCGGCAATTCCAACGTCAAATAATCTGTCCGGAAAAGCTTTTTCAAAAGCCTTCAGTCCGGTTCCCTCCTTCATTGCCGCTGTAATGCCGACAAGCTTCGGATTTTCTTTTCCCAGTTTCACCATAGCCTGTGAAAATACATCTGTATACGTCGGTCCTTTCTTCACAGAAAGCTGTCTGCCGGTTTTTATGTCAAACGGGCCAGTTCCATGGAACTGATCCGGATGCAGACTTGCCGGTTCATATCCTCTGCCTTTGTGCGTCAGGACATGAACGATCACTGGTCCTTCCACACGTTTTGCTTCGTTAAAAAGTTTCATCATCTGCCGCATATTGTGTCCGTCAACCGGTCCAAGATACGTCAGTCCCATATTTTCAAAAAGCATGCCCGGTATGATAAGCTGCTTGATACTGCTCTTTGTCTTCCGGATATGCTCAATCATACGGTCTCCCATGACCGGCACCTGCTGCAAAGCATTTGTCACACCTTTTTTCAGTCCGGTATAGATATCTGCCGTCCGGAGATTTGCCAGATATCTGGACATTCCGCCTACATTTTCTGAAATGGACATATGATTGTCATTGAGTACCACAATAAAATTCGTCTTCAGATTCGATGCATTGTTCAGCGCCTCATAAGCCATTCCCCCGGTAAAAGCACCATCTCCGATCACCGCAACGATCGTCTCATCTGTATGATTGATATCTCTTGCCGTAACCATCCCAAGTGCAGCAGATAAAGACATGGAACTATGTCCACTATGGAATGCATCACAGTTACTTTCTTTTCTCTTTGGGAATCCACTCATACCATGAAATTGTCGCAGATTCTGAAATCCATCCTTTCTGCCTGTCAAAATCTTGTGTACATAGGATTGATGTCCAACATCAAAGATCAACTGATCCTTTGGAAAATCAAGAACAAGATGAAGTGCCATCGTAAGTTCTACGATTCCAAGATTCGATGCCAGATGTCCTCCTGTACGACTGACATTTTTCAACAGAAAACGGCGGATATCTTTCGCCAGAAGTTTATAATCCTCTGGCTGAATCCGTTTTATATCATTTGGATCATTAATATATTCTAACATAATGCTCCCTCTTTCTCTCTACTTAGTGTGTTCGATGAATTAAAAATCTTGTAAGATTTGTAAGATAACGATTTCCCACATCATATCTTGCTAAAATCTCAATTGCTTTCTTTGAAATTTCTTCTACATCTTTTGCAGATTGTTCCAATCCCTTTAATGTCACGTAAGTCGTCTTGTGATTCTTCTCATCACTTCCGACTGGCTTTCCAATCTCTTCTTCATCTCCAGTAAGATCCAGAATATCATCCTGAATCTGGAATGCAAGTCCAATATATTCCCCACATTCTTCCATCGCCATAACATCTTCTTTCGATGCCCCTGCAAGAACTGCTCCGATCATCATGCAAGCCTCGATCAATGCTGATGTCTTATTCTTATGGATAAACAAAATCTGTTCCATACTAAGCGGTGTTCCCTCTAGCTCAACATCTGCAACCTGTCCACCGATCATTCCATAGATTCCAGGTTTTCTCGCAAGAATCTTCACTGCTTCAACTACATTCATCATCTCATCTTGATCCGCAAGATCAAATGCTTTCGTTGCAACTTCATATGCATAATTAAGCAACGCATCACCCGCAAGGATCGCCATATCTTCTCCATAAACAATATGACATGTCTTTTGTCCTCTTCGATAATCATCATTATCTAATGCTGGCAGATCATCATGGATCAGAGAATATGTGTGGATCATCTCAATCGCCGCCATAAATGGTTTTACGATATCTCCCTCTCCTCCAAACATCTTATAAGTTTCATTGATCAGCATTGGACGAAGACGTTTTCCTCCTGCCTTTACTGTTGTATTCATTGCAGTTAAAACTGTTTTTTGTAATCCTTCTTTGGGTGGCAGATATTGATCTAAAATCTGTTCAATCTGCTCTACCCTTTCATTCATCTCAGCCTTAAAGTTCATGTTCTTCCCCATTTTCTTCTAATATGATCAGTTCTTTTTCTACTTTATCTAAAGAATCTTTGCACTGTTTTACAAGCCCGACACCTTCCGTATACAATTTTACTGCCTCTGGAAGTTTGATCTCTTCTCCGGAAAGCTTTGTAAGAATCTCATCTAACTGCTCAAATCCCTGATCTATATCAAATTTTTTCTTTGCCATATCAAATTTCCTCTTTCTTAACTTTCCTTAATTTCATCCATTCTCTTGATCTGCTCTGCTTTCGTAATGATCGTTCCATCAGAAATCGTCAATGAAATCTGATCTCCTTCCATCACCTTCTTAACACTTGTCACTGGCTCTCCGTTTGATCCTTCGATATATCCAAAACCATTAATAAGTTTCGCCGTCGGAGACAATCCGTGAAGTTCCTTTGTATACAATTCCAGTTTGTGCTGATAGTCAGTCATCTTGTTCTTCATTACTGCATGGATCTGTTCTTCCAATTCTGCTAAATGCATCTTCTGTTCCTGTAATTGAAAACGAGGATCAAAATTAGCAATTGTAATCTGATATTGTTGCAATTTCATCTGATATCTACGAACCACCTGTTTCAATAATGTTCGAAGCGTATATTCTCTATTGATGATTCCTTCCATCACTTCTCTGATATCTGGAACTGCAAGCTCACATGCCGCCGTTGGTGTTGCTGCTCGAAGATCCGCAGCATAATCTGCAATTGTTGTGTCTACCTCATGTCCTGTTCCAGAAATGATCGGTGTCTGTGCTTCATAGATTGCTCTTGCAACCTTCTCCTCATTAAATGCCCATAAATCTTCGATGGATCCACCACCTCTTCCGACAATGATGATATCCACTCCATATTGATCTAATGCTTTAATTCCTGCAACAATGGTATCTGACGCTCCATCTCCCTGCACTTTCGCTGGATATAAAATAAGCTGGACATAAGGATTCCTTCTCTTTGCTGTACTAATGATATCATGGATCGCCGCACCTGTCCTTGCAGTTACCACTCCGATCTTCTTTGGATTCTTAGGAATTGGTTTCTTCTTCTCGTGATCAAATAAACCTTCTTCATATAACTTCTGTTTTAACATCTCATAAGCTACATAAAGCTCCCCGATTCCATTGAGGCGGATCTCTTGTGCATAAAGCTGGTAACTTCCTCCACGCTCATACACACTGATATTCCCATCAACTACAACTTCCTGTCCATCTTCTAACTCAAACTTCAGCCCATCATATCTTGCATTCGCAAACATAACACAAGATATCTGGCTTCCTTCATCCTTTAATGAAAAATAAATATGCCCGGAAGAATGGTATTTGCAGTTTGATACCTGTCCTTTGATCGAGATTCTTCTCAGAGCATAATCACTTTGAAACATTCTCTTGATATAAGTATTAATCTGTGTTACAGAAAAAACTTTATTCTTCATTCATATCCTGTCCAATCTTACTTAACACACCATTGATAAATGGAGCTGCTTTCTCGTTGCAGTATTTCTTTGCAAGTTCTACTGCTTCATTGATCGCTACCTTTCTTGGCACCTGTTCATCTAATAAGATTTCATATGTTGCAAGTCTTAAAATAGACAATTCTGCCTTTCCAAGTCTTTCAAGATTCCATGCATTTGTATGAGCTGAAATTTCTTCATCAATCTCATCTAAGTGTTCGATCAGATTCTCTGTCTTTGCTGTAATCTCTTTCTGAGTCTTCTCATTAATACTCTCATGTCCATGAAAATATAACTCTACCTGATCTTCAAATTCTTCCTTTTCACAGAATTCTACACAAAATAAAATTCTAAAAATATGTTCTCTTACCTCACTTCTTTTCATTATGATTCCTTTCTGCGATACAAAGACGGAACTGTTGATCAGTCCCGTCTGACTTTGCTTTATATTCTTTCTTACTCTTCTTCTGCTGCAACGCCTGTGACACGGACGTTAACTTCTCTGACCTTTAATCCTGTCATGTTCTCGATTGCTGCTTTCACACGATCTTGAACTTTCTTAGAAATCTCTGGAATACTAACTCCATAGTCAAGTTCTAATGCAAGATTGACTCTTACATGATGATTCTCTACGACAACTTTGACTCCCTTGGACAGATTATTCACTCCAAGTTTACTTACCAGTTCATTCGTGATATTCCCACACATTCTGGCAACTCCTGTCACTTCAGTTGCTGCGATTCCTGCGATCACTGCGATCACATCATCTGCAATTTTCACTTCTCCGAGCACTCCCTGCTCGTTTATCTGGTAACTACTTTTATTCTCCATAGTAAAAGCCTCCTGTATTTCTGCATACTGATATGATTTATTATAGCAAATATGTTATAGTTATTCAAACTTATTTTGTGTTTTCTTTTAAATCTCCTTATATATTTCTATTTTTTAGATTCTTAATCAGATTCTTAAATTTATAAAGTTATAATAATTAATTGCTCATAAAAAAGAACTATACATTTTCTGCCAAATCCTTTATAATATTATGCTGTAAAAATAGCAGTATAAAACTGCTCATCATGCATTATAAAAAGGAGACGAAAGAAAAATGAATCAAGAGAAAAACAAAGGTGCGGAGTACGATTTTTATGGAAAACTTCCGCTGCAAAAAGCGATTCTCCTTGGTCTGCAGCATGTATTCGCCATGTTCGTAGGAAACTTAACTCCAGTTCTGATCATTACAGGGGCTTGTGGTATTGCTTCCGGAACCGAATTTGCAGACGTTCAGATTGCGCTTTTACAAAATGCTATGTTAATTGCCGGAATTGTCACTCTGATCCAGTTATATGCAATTGGACCAATCGGTGGAAAAGTTCCAATCATCATGGGAACCAGTTCAGGATTTATCGGTGTCTGCAGCAGTGTTGCTGGAGTCATGGGTGGTGGAATTCTTGGATATGGTGCGATCATGGGTGCTTCCATTATCGGTGGATTATTTGAATCTGTATTAGGATTTATGTTAAAACCACTTCGAAGATTTTTCCCAGCGGTTGTAACCGGTACGGTTGTACTTTCCATTGGATTGTCACTGATCGGTGTTGGTGTCAATTCTTTTGGTGGTGGAAATTCTGCTAATGATTTCGGATCAATTGAGAACTTATTACTTGGAACTATTGTTCTTGTGATCATCATCGCATTAAAGCATGGAACAAAAGGTATGACAAGTGCTTCTTCCGTATTGATTGGAATTATCGCAGGATATATCATTGCGGGAATCATGGGTGTTGTACTTCCTACAACTGCCGTGAATGCAGATGGTGTAGAATACACAAAAGCATGGGTATTAAATTGGGATAAAGTTGCACAAGCCAGCTGGTTTGCCGTTCCAAAATTTATGCCTGTAAAAATTGTTTTTGATGCAAGAGCGATCATTCCTGTACTTATCATGTTTATCGTAACCGCTGTAGAAACAGTCGGAGATATTTCTGGTGTTATCGAAGGTGGTATGGATCGTGAAGCTACAGATTCTGAGCTTTCTGGTGGTGTTGTCTGTGATGGTATCGGATCTACGATCGCAGCATTCTTTGGTGTTTTACCAAATACATCATTCAGCCAGAATGTTGGTCTTGTTACTATGACAAAGATCGTAAACCGTTTTGCACTGGCTACAGGAGCAATCTTCTTAATTCTTTGTGGGTTATTTCCAAAACTTGCTGCCCTGATCTCTATCATGCCACAGAGCGTATTAGGTGGAGCAGCCGTTATGATGTTCTCTTCTATCGTAATCAGTGGTATTCAGCTGATCACAAAAGAGCCAATGGGTATGAGAAATATCACAATCGTATCTGTAGCACTTGGACTTGGATACGGAATCGGTGCAAACAGTACAGTTCTTTCCGGACTTCCTGAAGGAATTCAGTTAATCTTTGGAGGATCTGGTATTGTACCTGCGGCACTTGTTGCAATTATTTTAAATATTGCATTGCCAAAAGAAGATTAAATAAACTAATAAAAACAGCACTGCATTGGGAATTTTATTCCTGTACAGTGCTGTTTTTCTATATGCTTTCCTGCGTCTATTATCAGCTCATAACACCAATTTCATCCGGTACGATCACATCAGCTTCTGTGCATGCAAGGATATCTTCTACACTATATCCTTCTGCAAGTTCCCTTAACACGAGACCATCTTTTGTAACTTCAAAATAGCAACGTTCTGTTACGATATCTGTTACACAATGAACTCCCGTCAAAGGAAGTGTACATTTCTTTAATATCTTAGACTTTCCACTCTTTTCACAATGGTCTGTTGCTACGATGATCTTCTTCACTCCGGCACACAGATCCATGGCACCACCCATTCCTGGCACCATCTTCCCTGGAATCGTCCAGTTAGCGATATTGCCTTCTTGGTCTACCTGAAGTGTACCAAGAACTGCTGCATCAATATGTCCGCCACGTATAAATGCAAAAGACATCTCATGATCATACACGCTTCCACCTTTGATCACAGATGCAGGCTGTCCGCCGGCATCAATAACATCAATATCTACTTTATCCCAGCTTGGGGTTGGTCCACTTCCGACGGTTCCGATCTCTGCTTCCAGCCACAGATCCACACCTTCTGGGAGATAATTTACACACATCAGCGGAACTCCGATACCAAGATTTACAAAATCTCCATCTTTAAAAAACTTTGCACATCGTGATGCGATCAGCTTTCTTCCTGTCAATCCTGCCATATCACTGACCTCCTTCCGCTTTTGCTTTGGCTCGCTGCCACATTGGACACATTGGTCGTTTCTCACCGGTTCTTTCATAGATCATATCGATCACAGGTGCTGGAACATCGATCTCTTCTGGTCCTAGTTCACCCACTTCCACGATCTCTTCGACTTCAACGATCACCGTATCAGCAGCCATAGCCATCGTACTGTTTGTTGCTCTGGAATTCATTCGGAATGAAATATTACCTGCAGTATCTGCTTTCGTTGCTTTGATTAAAGCAACATCTGCACGCAATGGTAATTCCAGAAGATATTCTTTGCCATCGATCGTTAGTTTTTGTTTACCTTCTTCTACTTCTGTACCAAGTCCTGTTGGTGTCAGACAGCCACCTAAACCTGCTCCACCACAACGGATTCTTTCTGCAAAGGTTCCTTGCGGACTAAATTCTATCGCAAGTTCTCCTGCAAACATCTGATCCTTGGCGATCGGGTTCAACCCAATATGTGTTGTGATCAAACTCTTAACTCTGTGATCTTTGATCAGCTTTCCGACTCCTTGATCCGCCATTCCAGCAGATACAGCGATCGCATCAATGTCTTTGATTCCTTTTTCTAACATTCCATCAATGATCTCATCTGCTGCAAATTCTCCATGCCAGTCTCCAAACATGATCGTCTGTCCATCATGAATTCTTGAGAGCGCTTCCTCTCTTGTTACAACTTTTGACTTCAAAGGCGTGACCTCCCTTCTATGTTCATGGTTTGATCCTGGCTTTATTCTCCTTTGAATTCAGCCTTTCTCTTCTCCATAAAAGCTTTGACTCCTTCTATAAAATCAGAAGATGCCGCACATTCACGCTGTGTCGGAATCTCACATTCATCCAGGTATTTCTTATAATCAGCAAGCCCTGCCTGATAAATCTGTTTCTTGATATTCTTATAAGAAAGTAATGGTCCACTAGCAAATTTCTTAGCAAGTTTCATAACGGTATCATCTAATTCCTCCGCTGGAACTACATCATATACCATTCCGGCATCTTTTGCTTCCTGTGCTTTCATTGGTCTTCCTGTAATACACAGTTCCATTGCCTTCTGAATTCCAAGACTCTTAACAAACAGGTACGTTCCACCGGTATCTGGAACTAGTCCAAGATTCACAAATGCCATAATAAACTTCGCATTGTCTGCGCATACAACAAAGTCCCCTGAAAATGCAAGACTTACTCCTGCACCTGCTGCCGCTCCACTTACACTTGAGATCACAAGCTTACTCATACGCTTCAGACCATCGGTTACATTGCCAACTTTACTGATCAGAGAATCCATATTCACTTCTCCACCTTGTTGGATCAGGTTATAGAAGTATCCAATGTCTCCTCCTGCTGAAAATGCCTTTGGCATTCCTTTTAAAACAACAACTTTTACATTCGGGTCATTCTCACAAGTATCTACTACGTACATCAACTCGTCTGCCATCTGATCATCAATTGCATTAAGATTCTTCATATAGTTCATTGTGATGATACCAACTCCATCTTCTACAACGAACTGCAATTTCTCTAGCTTCATAGGCATATCCTCCTTTAAGTTGTTTTGATAAATATATTGTATCATTTTTTGTACAATTTGTGAAGTCTTTCGACAAAATTAAGGGGTTGACGAATCTCATTTTCTATAGTATCTTATAGCCATAAGGTCATATAACTGACGGAGCACGTGGAATTAACCACATGGAAGTATGATCATTAATCGCCGACCATCTGGACAATCTGTCTGGACGTGCGGCGTTTTTTTATTCTATTTTTACAACGCTTCATCGTTCAGATATTGATCCTGTTAACTTTTTACGTATTTGTCCTAAGTACGTATCATCCATAAGGAGGAATATTATGACAGTTGGTCATGTCCATTCCATCGAATCCATGGGTCTGGTTGATGGACCAGGGATACGAACCGTTATCTTTTTACAAGGATGTGCTCTAAGATGTTGTTTCTGCCATAATCCTGATACTTGGGAATTATCTGGCGGGACCGAATACTCACCGGAAGAACTCGTTGCAAAGATCCGACGATTTAAACCTTATTTTAAAGAAGATGGTGGTGTTACTTTTTCTGGTGGAGAACCTTTATTACAACCTGATTTTTTAAAAGAGACTTTAAAACTATGCAAGAATGAAGGCATTCACACTTGCATCGATACTGCAGGTTATGGACTTTCTGATTATGATGAGATTTTAAATCATACAGATCTTGTTCTTCTTGATCTGAAACACATCCATAAAACGGATTATGAAAAAATGACAGGAAGATCAATGGATCGTTTTGAAGAATTTTTGAATGCTTTAAAAAAACATCAGACTAAGATATGGATTCGCCATGTCGTTGTTCCAGGAATTACTGACAGCGAAGATCATATGGATCAGTTAAAAGCTTATATTCAAACGATTCCTAATATAAAGAAAGTTGAGCTGCTTCCCTATCATTTACTTGGTACCAACAAATATAAAGTTATGGATATTCCTTATTCTTTAGAAGGTGTACCTGCCATGGATAAAAAGAAAACAGAGATGTTACAACAAACCTATTTTGATCATGTTTATTTTACGGAGGAAAAATCATGTTAAACGAATGGAATGGATTCAACGATGGTGTCTGGACAAAAGAAATCAATGTAAGAAATTTTATACAGAAAAACTATACTCTCTATGAAGGAGATGACTCTTTCTTAGCTGATGTATCTCAGAAAACAAAAAAAGTCTGGAATAAATGTGAAGAACTGCTTGCTGAAGAATTGAAAAAAGGAGGCGTTTTAGATGTTGAGACAGATATCATTTCTGGTATCACGAACTTCGCACCTGGATATATTGATAAAGAAAATGAGGTGATCGTTGGACTTCAGACAGATGCACCCCTAAAACGTATTGTCAATCTATATGGCGGTAAACGTATGGCGCACCAGTCACTGGAACAATATGGTTATAAACTAAATGAAGAGAGCGACCGCCATTTTAATGAATACAGAAAAACACACAATGAAGGGGTTTTTGATGCCTATCCAAAACGTACCCGTCTTGCAAGAACTGCTGGACTTCTAACAGGACTTCCTGATGCTTATGGACGTGGACGTATTATTGGAGACTACCGTCGTGTTGCTCTTTATGGAATCGACCACTTGATCGAAGAAAAACAAAAAGATTTAGACTTTGAAGATGGACCTATGACAGAAGACCGCATCCGTCTGCGTGAAGAAATTTCTGAGCAGATCCGTGCCCTTTCTAAAATGAAAGAAATGGCTACATCTTATGGTGTTGATATTTCAAAACCTGCAAAAAATGCGAAAGAAGCTGTTCAGGCGGTTTATATGGGATATCTTGCGGGAACAAAAGAAAATAATGGAGCTGCAACTTCCCTTGGACGTACTTCTACATTCCTTGATATTTATATTGAACGAGATCTTAAAAATGGAGTGATCACAGAAACAGAAGTTCAGGAATTGATCGATCAATTTATCATCAAACTTCGTCTTACAAGACATTTAAGAACTCCTGAATATGACGAACTATTTGGTGGGGATCCTACGTGGATCACGGAATCTATCGGTGGAGTTGGTATTAATGGAAAACCTCTGGTTACTAAGAACTCTTTCCGTTATCTTCATACTTTATATAACATTGGAACTGCTCCAGAGCCTAACTTAACTGTTTTATGGTCTGAAAAACTGCCAGACAACTTTAAACATTTTTGCTCTAAAGTTTCTATTGATACGGATTCTATCCAATATGAAAATGATGATGTTATGCGCCCAGTCTATGGGGATGATTATGCGATCGCTTGTTGTGTATCTGCAATGAAGGTTGGAAAACAGACACAGCTGTTCGGAGCCCGCTACAATCTGGCAAAATCACTGCTTTATGCGATTAATGGAGGAATTGACGAGAAAAAAGGAATCCAGGTTGTTCCTGGAATCGAACCGATCACAGATGACGTTCTTGATTTTGACAAAGTATGGGAAAACTATAAGAAAGTTATGACTTATGTTGCTGAATTATATGTTGATACAGTAAATATCATTCATTTTATGCATGATAAATACGCATATGAAGCCAGCCAGTTTGTTCTTCATGATACAAACTTAGAGCGAATCGCAGCTTATGGAATTGCTGGTCCGTCTATTGCCGCAGACTCTCTATCAGCGATCAAATATGCAACTGTAAAACCAATCCGCAATGAAAATGGTGTAGCAATTGACTTTGAAACCATTGGTGATTTTCCTAAGTATGGAAATGATGACGACCGCGCAGATGCTCTTGGAAAAGATCAAGAACAACGAGTACAAAACCTTACAACAATCTTAGACGGATACTTTGTTCAAGGTGCTCATCATTTGAATGTAAATGTTATGCATAGAGAAACTTTGATCGATGCTATGGAACATCCAGAAAAATATCCAACACTTACGATCCGTGTTTCTGGATATGCCGTGAACTTTAATCGATTATCCCGCGAACAGCAGGAAGAAGTGATTCGTCGTACATTCCATCAGAGTATGTAGATTTTTATGAAACAGCAATGGTGCCTGATTTTTTGATCGAATCAGGCACCATTACTATTCTTCAAACATTTCTCCCTCTATATCACTTATCTGTTCAATAGGGATGATCGTCTGATCAGTCATAACAACTGTATGTTTATATTTATCAATTTTCTTTACACAACCAGAACAGGTAATATATACTCCCCCATCTTTCTTAGCATCTGGTACAAAATACGTGATCTCAACCATTTGTTGTGTACCGATCGTTTCAGCGATCAGATATAACTTTTTATTTAATTCTGCTATAACTTCTTCACTCAACACCTGTTTTGCATCTGTTTGTCTTACAGTTTCTTTAATAGCTGCTTCGTGTCCGGTAAGTGCCGCAAAAGGCGAAAACTGTGCTGCCCTGGCATAAAGTGACATACGAGGGTGCTTCTTTGAAGTTGGATGCGGCAGATTGATAATATCATCGTATTTATGATTGCACTGATCCTTCATAATATTCCTCCATTGACACTGAATACTTACTTTCTATGCTTTATGTCCGCCGATCTGCTCATACGTTTCTTCTTCCTTTGAAAAACTTTCATCCACGAGCTTGTTCGCTGTGATATTGATTCTTCTGATCAGCAGATTTTTATCCACGATCCGATCATATAATTCCATCACTGCATCTGTGATCAGCATGGTAGATGATGTCTTCTTTTTCAGGTTTGTTGTTCCATGAGCGTGTTTTGGAACTTTCCTTCCATATCGATCAATCGTAACAGATCCCTTGTACTTCCTATATCTGTCTGGATCCGTTAGATTTTCTATATCATAACCTACGGTCAATACGATCTGGTCAGTAACAAGTCTCTTATCTACCAGATCAAGTGTCATAAGATCAGTCATTTCTTTTACAACTAACTTTGCCTTATCAAAGTCATAGGGGCAGTGAAGTACTTGCCCGGAGCATACACTGTTGGTTTCCGGTTTGTACGCTTTGACTTGCTCCATAGTACAAGGCTCATAGCCCCAGGCATGATCGATCAGCAGTTCCGCATTGATCCCAAACATCTTATAAAGCAGTTCTTCATTATGGAATTCATTTGGCTTTCCGATGGAACATCTTGCAACATCTCCCATTGAGAAAAGACCGTGTTCTTCCAACTTCTTCGCATAGCCTTTGCCTACTCTCCAGAAATCCGTAAGCGGTCTGTGATTCCATAGCTTCCTACGGTAAGACATTTCGTCTAATTCGGCGATCCTTACGCCATCCTTATCCGGTTTAATATGCTTTGCTACGATATCCATCGCAATCTTGCACAGATACATATTCGTTCCGATTCCGGCGGTTGCTGTAATTCCCGTTGTTTTTAAAACGTCTCGTATCATAGTCATGGCAAGTTCCCTTGCAGTCATCTGATAAGTATTCAGATAATCTGTTGCATCTATAAATACTTCATCAATTGAGTACGGAAAAATATCTTCTGGAGCAATATACTTCAGATAGATATTATAAATCTTGGAACTATATTCCAAATAGTATTCCATACGTGGTGGTGCAACAATATAATCAACCTTCAATGCCGGATCCGCATTTAATTCTGTGCTGTCATCCGACGAACCTGTAAATGTTCTGTTTAAAGCTTTCCACCTGCGGGTATTATTGACTTCTTTAATCTTTTGCACGACTTCAAACAAACGTGGTCTGCCTGGTATTCCATAGCTTTTCAGCGATGGAGATACCGCAAGGCAGATCGTCTTCTCCGTCCGGCTTTGATCTGCAACCACAAGATTTGTCGTTAAAGGATCGCGATTTCGCTCCTTACATTCCACAGAAGCATAGAATGATTTGAGGTCGATCGCAATATAAGCCTTTGTCTTTGTCATTATTCTATGCTCCTCTATTTGCATAATGAATTAACCATCGTAGCGAACCACATCATACAAAACATAAATAAAAAACACAATAGTACAGAACCACACCCAACATTTGATTTCCCATCATCGGATGATTCTTCCTTTTCTCGGTTATGCTTCGATGCATCATCTTCTTTCAATTTGTTATAAAGATAATATTCTCTGGCATTGTCTTTCCAATCTTTTTTCCCATTTCGATCATAATCAAAAAAGGCCATATTGATCACTCCCCATTCCTTAGCCTATTCATATTTTTCTCTATTTACTAGAGCTTGGAAAATATGGGCTTAATACTCCAGCTACATTACTGATCGGCATTGTTTGCAGCCATACTTTCCCAGGACCTGTAAGTATTGTGTTAAACACTCCTTCTCCGCCAAATAACATATTCTTTACACCCGGAACACTTTTGATCTCCATCGTACAACTTGCTGTCATCGCGGCCAAATGTCCAGTGTCTACAACAATCTGCTCTCCAGCCTCTAATTCATATTCCACAACATGACCATCAAATTCTGCAAACATGATACCATGGCCAGATGCTTTCTGCATAATAAAACCTTCTCCGCCAAATAATCCAGCTCCGATCTTTTTATTAAAGAATGCAGATAACTCAACTTCATTCTCACCGGCAAGATAAGCACTTTTTTGTAATATCATTTCCTGTCCAGGTGCAATTTCAAATGCCTTGATGGATCCCGGGAAGCATGAAGCAAAGGCGATCATCCCTTCTCCGCCTTGTGCGGTATAAACATTCTGGAACATCTTTTCTCCTGAAAACGCTCTTCCAAAGATCTTTCCTATTCCTCCATTCGAAGTTGTTTCCATTTTCATATTTGGAGACATCCAAGACATTCCTCCACCTTCTGTAACCATTTTTTCTCCAGATTCCAGATAACAGACAACTACTGGAAGTGTTTCACCTAAAATTTCATATCTCATAATGTTTTCCTCCTTACTCAACATTTGATTTGTTATTTTTCTTTGCATTTACAATATAAATTCCAACACATACAAGTGCGAGTGCAATCAGACTTCCAATATTAAATGCCTGTTTGACTTCTCCCAATACCAATGCTGACAAGATTACACTGCATAATGGATTTACAAATCCAAAGATTGCTACCTTTGACACATCATTATATGCAAGTAATACAGACCAAAGTGTATAGGCAACTGCAGATACAAATGCAAGATACAACACGACCGTAATTCCACCAACTGTTACATGATCTAAATGTCCACCCATTGCGTTTCCGATTAAAAATAATACAATTCCACCAATAAAAAACTGAGTTCCACTTAATATAACTGGTGATACTTTTTTTGAATAGTAATTGATCAATATCGTGGATGTTGCATAGGCTAACTGTGAAATCAAAACGAATCCTTCTCCCATCATCGTAAAGCCGAAATCCAAAGAATTTCCAAGAAGATTGATCACGACAACTCCTGCAAATCCTAAGATGCATCCTGTTAATTTTCTTCCCGTTAGTTTTTCATTTCGTACGATCAAACATGACATTAGGATTGCGATAAAATTTCCTAAACCTGTAATGATTCCACCTTTCACTCCAGATGTATGTGCCACGCCGATATAAAAGAAAAAATACTGTCCAACAGTCTGAGCAAGGCAGACAGGAACTGCATATTTTAGAATCTTTCCATCGGGCAGTGTCACTTTCTTTTCCCGTATAGAAGCAAAAATCAAGACGAAAAGTCCTGCTAACGCAAATCTTATTCCTGCAAATACGATCTGACTGGCTGTGTTTGTCGTATCTACTTGTAACAGTCGATATCCTGTCTTGATCATCGGAATAGCACTTCCCCATAGAATACAGCATAAACTTGCCAGCGCTGCTACAACCCAAGTCTTTGTTAATGTATGATGCTCTGTCTTCATTATCTTTTTATATGTCCTCTCTTGTATAGTACTTTATTTGTATTAATTCTATCATATTTTCATATCTTATCCAATCCATACATTATTGATATTTTTGTAATGATAACAAAAGACTCAGAAGTCCACGGCTCCTGAGTCCTTTAAAATTATCATATATCTATTGCATTACTGCATTCCGTTTGCTGTCTTATATTTATATAGCATTTCGGCATGATTCTGTTCTTCTACCTGAATGTCTGCCATCAACTTTCTAAGATCACTATCCCCAAACATAAATACATTTGTATTATACTCTCCGGAAACCAATTTCTCTGTTCCAATTGCATCAGTTGCAAGAAATGCATCATGCATCTTATCTTCGGACCGGCTCGCTGCTGTATAGATTGCTCTTGGTTCATAGTCTCTTCCATCACTGTCATTGCAGTCACTTGACGGTACTGTTCCATCTAAGACCTGTGTGAGTGAATCGTAATGTGTCTGCTCTTTTTTGTGTAACTGTTCAAAAAGATTTTTAAGTTCTGGATCGATCGCCTGCTGTGCGTATTTTTGATACTTTTCTATGCAGCTTTTCTCCTGTGTTCTTAGGTTTTCAATTGCTGTTCTTTCTGTCTCTTTTAATACCATGATATGAGTTCCTTTCTACTTTGGAAATTTTTATGATGGTATTATCTGCTGTTTGATGCATTTCTATGCAACGAATGGCGAAAATTTAATATTCAATTACATTGAAATTCCATCGTACCATCCGTCTGTAATTCTGCTTGATCAGATAAGTAAAATTCCAAAGTCATAATATTTTTTTCATTCAATTCCAGTTTTTTCACTTGATACTTTACCATTTCACTCATAGAAAATTTACCATCTTCTTTATAGATCGTTGTCAAAATTCCTTCTGTCTTTCCATTGTTGCTTTGTAATCGGATATTTGCAAATCCTCCGGAACTATTTTGCTGTAACAATGTTATCGTTGTTGGTTTTCCAGCTTTTGTTTTTTCATAAAATGTTTTCAATTTCTCACCATGACTTGTCTTGGATGGTTTGAATTTTACTGGTGCATTTTTTGTACTATGTTTTTCTTCCCCAATCTGGGCAACAGGATAACCTTTGGATGTTAATGTATCATATAGCATTTGTAAGTCTTTTTTTGTAACTTTATTCTCATTGATTTTTATGTTTTGACAAATGTCTGAAATTTGCTTAACTTCTTTTTGTGCCTGAGCTTTTTCTCGCTTTGTTATCACCAATGGTTTCCACTTCTTTGTCTTATGATCTGTTTGTTTTGTTGTTTCTTTTATATTTGATGATCTACATGCTGTAAGTGTTATGACACTTGCGAGTAACAAAATAGCTAGCATTAATTTACTACATATATTCTTCTGATATTTTCTTTGCTTTTCTGACCACATATTCTTCTGCCCTTTTAAAATTCTTATGAATAATCCCATATTTCATACCCCTGTCGACGTGCGGAATCATATACAGGTATCATATTCTTTTCCAGTATATTATAAAACATCTCTTTTGAATTACCTTTTCGATATAATTCTTGTCCTGCCCAGATAGAATGGAGATTATCTTTATAACAACCCTTAAATCTGTTATAGATTCCCATATCATCATAAATCATTTGATACATCAGATATTGATTTTGTGCAAAATTCTGAAAAAACGGATTCCATTTTGGTAATCGATTGCTCTTCGATGAATTTAAAGAAGAATCCATTGGCATCAAATTCCAGAGTTCATCGTTCATAACAAATGACCGTGGAATAAAATGATCAATATCGTATTTTTTCTTCTTCACAGGTTGTCCAGTAAAGACGTCTCTGATTTCTTGAACTTCCATGATATCTTGCCAGAGATCTCTTACTTTTTTGAGCTTTCGTACCTTTTCTTCTGTTGGAGTTAATTTATATACCAGACCGGGTACTTCGGGATTATTGTTCTGCAGCCATTTTACCTTCTCGTATTGAATCCATCCTAGAATATTGACTGTATGATCCTGGATCATCTTGATCCAGTCTTGTTGGAAATATACTTCTTTTTTTAACTTGCTGCTTGTTCCTAATATGTATGGAAGAGTTAAGACTTCCTTATTGAATTTCTGAATATACGCTGTCATGCGATTTGCACTATTCCAATTTACTTTTTCATTACTCCTCGTAAAAAAGCCTGCTAATGCTCGGTATGGAACCATATGAGTCAGCTGTTCTTTCGTCGTTTTTAATTCCTTGTTATACTGATTGATCGCGTTTTTAATCTCTACTTTCGAAGCATTCGCTGATAATTCACTAAGCTCTGTTAGCAAAAGGACTGCTCTCTCCAATCCATCCTTGATCTGCCCGTCCAGTGGCATTCCACTTAAGTGAATATGGAACTCTCTTACAGAATACCATGCATTTGTGATCATCTCATCTATGATCTCATCAAATGTCGATTCTGTTTTCCCCTCAGAGATTAACTGTATGATCGCTTCCAGCCAATAAAATTTATAGCAATAGGATGGACTTTTCATCATTTTAGAAAATCCATCAATATTTAGATTGTTATAATATTTTGGCTCAATTTCTAGGATGTTTTTCCCTTGCAAATCAGGATATTCAACCATCGTTCATCACCTCGTCCTTCTCTGACATCTCCTGTTGTCCATATTTCTTTGATCTGTAATTGAGGGATCTGCAAGATAAATTCTTTCAATGAATCTTCTGTAAAATCCGTAAAATAACGCCCATTTCTCTCCCCTTCGAATTCGCCGTATTTAAATGATGTATAAATGATTCCATTTTCTTTTAATGCTTTGTTCATCTTATGAAATACAAGAAAAAGATCATTTTTTGATAAATGAAGGATTGATGCACATGCCCAGATTCCATCATAAATATTCTGGTCATTTAATTCTTCAAACAACATTTGTTTTACTTTGATTCCTGTATATTTTGAGGCTTCCTTACAAATCTCTTCGGATCCGTCAATCGCCGTTACATTATAGTTTCGCTTTAGAAAATATTTTGTATCGCGTCCGGAACCGCACCCAAAATCTAAGATGGATGCGCCCGATGGAAGATAAGATAAAAATTTATTTTGTATGTTTGTAAAGTCTACGGATCTTGTTGTTTGTATGAATGATTTAGTGTATTTGTTATAATAGTTTATGGTTTTGTTGTTCATTGGAAGCCTCTCCAAACTACTTGTATATTATATTGATTTGCCCATTTCATAAGCACGTTCTAATAAGTCCTCTTGTTCTTTCACAAGCCCTGCATCCATAACATTTGTTGCGTATATTCTTCCTTTTACTTTTGAATCATCCAAATGCTCGACAAATCCGTCCAAATTCCCTAAGGATCTTTTTATAATGTCTTCTCCTAATCCTGCAGAAATAATATAATAAACATCTTTGTGTCCTAAATTCTGCCAAATTGGATATGTACGATCAATGAATGTTTTCATCTGGGCTGAAATTCCATAAAAATAAACTGGTGTTGCCAAAACTAATACATCTGCCTGTTGATATTCTTTTAAAATATCTCCCATATCATCTCGTTGAACACAAAATCCTCCATTTTTCATACATGCATCACAAGCTATGCAAAAATTAATTTTTTTGTCTGACAGGCGAATCATCTTGACTTGATGACCTGTACTTTTGGCGCCTTCTGCAAATTTATAACATAAAATCTGAGAATTACCCTTTCTTCTTGGACTTGCTGATAAGATTAATACTTTTTTAAATTCTTCTTTTTTCATTTGTACTTTCCTCAATTGATCAATTCTGCTTTTTCCAAACATCCGGTTGATATTAAATGTAACAACTCCTACCGTCTGTTTCCTTAATTCTGGATTTCTTAATGTCTGCAATACTTAAG
>OLWB01001409.1_pt1 | contig 22566 bp, 19 predicted proteins | sample 1673331 | NCBI WGS metagenome assembly OLWB01 (sample SAMEA3178943, study PRJEB25190) | human gut metagenome | biome: human gut; feature: human-associated habitat; material: faeces | place: Austria | collected 2013
TCGTCGATGTAGCTGATGCGGCACTTGATCTTGCTGTGCAGATCAACCGCTTTTGCATCCAACGCCAGCAGCACTTCGTTATAATCGGCAAAAATCGAGCCTTCGCCTTTCAAACCGTCGGCATCATAGGTCAGGTAATAAATACCCAGAACCATATCCTGAGTCGGCACGATAATCGGCTTGCCCGAGGCCGGCGACAGAATATTGTTGGTGGACATCATCAGAACGCGGGCTTCCAGCTGGGCTTCCACCGACAGCGGAACGTGAACCGCCATTTGGTCGCCGTCAAAGTCGGCGTTATAAGCGGTACAGGACAGGGGATGCAGCTTCAGGGCCCGGCCCTCTACCAGCACAGGCTCAAAGGCCTGAATACCCAGCCTATGCAGGGTGGGAGCGCGGTTCAAAAGCACCGGATGCCCCTTGATGACCACTTCCAGGGCGTCCCAAACCTCTGGCTTCGCCCGCTCCACCGCTTTTCTGGCGGCCTTGATATTGCTGACGGCACCGGTTTCCACCAGGCGCTTCATGACAAAGGGCTTGAACAGCTCCAGAGCCATTTCCTTCGGCAGGCCGCACTGGTACATTTTCAGCTCCGGGCCAACAACGATAACGGAACGGCCGGAATAGTCAACACGCTTACCGAGCAGGTTCTGACGGAAGCGGCCCTGCTTGCCCTTCAGCATATCGGACAGGGACTTCAGCGCACGGTTGTTGGCGCCGGTGACCGGGCGGCCGCGGCGGCCGTTATCGATCAGGGCATCGACAGCTTCCTGCAGCATACGCTTCTCGTTGCGCACGATGATGTCCGGCGCGCCGAGCTCGATGAGTCTCTTCAGACGGTTGTTTCTGTTGATAACGCGTCTGTACAGGTCGTTCAGGTCACTCGTTGCAAAGCGGCCGCCGTCCAACTGTACGAGCGGACGGATATCCGGCGGGATAACCGGCACGGCATCGAGAATCATCCACTCCGGGCGGTTGCCGGAGATGCGGAAGGATTCCACAACCTCAAGACGCTTGAGAATGTGCACGCGCTTCTGTCCCTGCGCGGTTTCGAGGTCTTTTTTGAGCTCTTCGCTGAGCTTTTCGCAGTCGATATCCTCGAGCAGCTTCTTCACAGCTTCAGCGCCCATGGACGCCTCGAAGTCGTCCTCATATTTTTCACGCATGTCGCGGTATTCCTTTTCGGTGAGCGTCTGCATCTTAGAGAGCTCACGGACGGAACCCGGATCCGTAACGATGTAAAGTGCGAAATACAGAACCTTTTCCAGTACGCGCGGGGAAAGGTCAAGAATCAGACCCATGCGGGACGGGATGCCCTTAAAGTACCAGATGTGCGAAACCGGCGCTGCAAGCTCAATGTGACCCATGCGCTCACGGCGAACCTTGCTGCGCGTCACTTCAACGCCGCAGCGCTCGCAGACCTTGCCCTTAAAGCGGATGCGCTTATACTTGCCGCAATGGCACTCCCAGTCCTTTGTCGGTCCGAAAATGCGCTCGCAGTAAAGGCCGTCGCGCTCCGGCTTCAATGTACGGTAGTTGATGGTCTCGGGCTTCGTGACCTCACCGTACGACCAGGAGCGAATCTGCTCGGGCGATGCAAGGCCGATCTTTATTGATTCAAAAACGTTAAACTCCATATATGCGATCCTTTCCTTTCACCCGAAATTAGAACTCGTCGTCGATGCCGTCAAACAAATCGTTATCGGAGCCTTCAAACTCATCATCGTCGCCGGTAGAGAAGAAGTCGTCCTCTTCCCCGTCTTCGTTCTCGATGGAATAGCCGTCGAAATCGCCGTCCGTTGCGACGTTTTCTTCATCAAAGACCTGATCGCCCGGGGTGAGACCCACATCATCGTCATCGTCGAAGCTCTGGCGCAGGTCAATCTCCTCGTTGTCCTTATCCAGTACCTTGATGTCGAGGCCGAGTGCCTGCAGTTCCTTGATAAGAACGCGGAAGGATTCCGGAATGCCCGGCTTCGGCACGTTCTGGCCCTTAACGATGGCTTCGTAGGTCTTTACACGGCCCACCACGTCGTCGGACTTCACCGTCAGGATCTCCTGCAGGGTGTAAGCCGCGCCGTAAGCCTCCAATGCCCAAACTTCCATTTCGCCGAAGCGCTGGCCGCCGAACTGCGCCTTGCCGCCCAAAGGCTGCTGGGTAACGAGGGCATACGGACCGGTGGAACGGGCGTGAATCTTATCGTCAACAAGATGATGGAGCTTGAGGTAGTACATGTAGCCAACGGTAACCGGGTTATCAAAATACTCGCCGGTACGACCGTCACGCAGACGGAACTTGCCGTCCTCACTCATGCCCGCCATGCGGAAGCACTCGCGGATATCCGCTTCGTGTGCGCCGTCGAATACCGGGGTCATAATCTTCCAACCGAGTGCGTTTGCCGCCATGCCGAGGTGAACCTCGAGAACCTGTCCGATATTCATACGGGACGGAACGCCCAACGGGTTCAGAACGATGTCAAGCGGTGTACCGTCCGGCAGGAACGGCATCTCTTCCATCGGCAAAATGCGGGAAACAACACCCTTGTTACCGTGGCGGCCGGCCATCTTATCGCCGACGGAGATCTTTCTCTTCTGGGCGATATAGACGCGGACGACCTTGTTGACGCCGGGGGCCAGCTCGTCGCCGTTTTCACGGGTGAAGACCTTGACGTCGACAATGATGCCGGCTTCGCCGTGCGGGACCTTCAGAGAGGAATCGCGGACCTCGCGCGCCTTTTCGCCGAAGATGGCGCGCAGCAGACGCTCTTCCGCGGTCAGCTCCGTCTCGCCCTTCGGGGTGACCTTGCCGACGAGGTAATCGCCGGAGGTGACCTCCGCGCCGATGCGGATGATGCCGTTTTCGTCGAGATCCTTAAGGGTATCCTCGCCGACGTTCGGGATATCACGGGTGATCTCCTCCATGCCGAGTTTGGTGTCGCGGGATTCCGTCTCATACTCCTCGATATGGATGGAGGTGAAGACGTCCTCGCGGACGAGGCGTTCGTTCAGCAGAATGGCGTCTTCATAGTTGTAGCCTTCCCACGTCATGAAGCCGATGAGCACGTTCTTGCCGAGCGCGATCTCGCCCTGCGAGCAGGCGGGGCCGTCGGCGATGACCTGACCGGCTTCCACACGCTCGCCGACCGTGACGATCGGGCGCTGGTTGATGCAGGTGCCCTGGTTGGAACGAGCAAACTTTGTAAGGGTATAATCGGCGGTATTGCCATCGTCGTAGCTGACGGAAACGTTCGTTGCGGAAACGCGGGTCACGACGCCGGGGCCTTTAGCTGTGATGCAGACCTCGGAATCGACAGCGCACTTATGCTCGATGCCGGTTGCCACGATCGGGGCCTCCGTGACCATCAGCGGCACGGCCTGACGCTGCATATTCGCGCCCATCAGCGCGCGGTTCGCGTCGTCGTTTTCCAGGAACGGAATGAACGCGGTCGCGATGGAGGTCATCATGTTCGGGGAGACGTCGACATAGTCGATCAGTTCACGTTCGACAGAGATGATTTCGTCGCGGTGGCGGCAGATGACGCGCGCGTTCGCAAAGCGGCCTTCCTCATCCAGAGGCTCTGCAGCCTGCGCGACATAATAGTCGTCTTCGACGTCGGCGGTCATGTATTCGACAATATCCGTGACCTTGCCGGTCGCCTTGTCGACCTTGCGGAACGGCGCTTCGATAAAGCCGTATTCGTTGATCTTCGCATAGGACGCCAGATAGTTGATCAGGCCGATGTTCGGGCCTTCAGGCGTCTCGATCGGGCACATACGGCCATAGTGGGTGTAGTGAATGTCTCGGACGTCGAAGGATGCGCGCTCACGCGACAGACCGCCGGGGCCGAGTGCGGACAGACGGCGCTTGTGCGTCAGCTCCGCCAGCGGGTTGTTCTGATCCATGAACTGCGACAGCGGGGAGGAGCCGAAGAACTCTTTGATGACCGCCGTGACAGGCCGGATGTTGATGAGGCTCTGCGGCGTGACGACGTCAAGATCCTGCACGGTCATGCGCTCGCGGATCACGCGCTCGAGGCGGGTGAAGCCGACGCGGAACTGGTTCTGCAGCAGCTCGCCCACGCAGCGCAGACGGCGGTTGCCCAGATGGTCAATGTCGTCCTTCGTGCCCGCGCCCTGCACCATGCAGCACAGGTAGTTGATGGAGGCGAGAATGTCGTCTCTCGTGATGTGCATCGGAATGAGGTCGCTGCGGCGGGCCTCAATGGCCTCCTCCCAGCCGTCGGCGGGGACAGTCTCGAGCATTTCACGAAGAACGCTGAAGCTGACCTTTTCCTTGATGCCATACTGCGCCGGGTCAAAGTCGACGAACTTCGCCATATCGACCATGCCGTTGGAGAACACGACGACCTCGCGGCCGTTCACGTCGATCACGGCGCGGCTGACGCCGCGGCTGGAGATCTCGTGCGCCTTGGCGCGGTTGATCGTCTCGCCGTTCATGGCGATGATCTCGCCGGTCATGGGATCGGTCACGGGCTGGGCCAGCGTCTGGCCGTTCAGACGGCTCCAGATGTCGAGCTTCTTGTTGAACTTGTAACGGCCGACCTTGCTCACGTCATAGCGGCGGGCGTCGAAGAACAGCGCCTCGAGATAGCTCTCGGAGCTTTCGACTGTGGGCGGCTCGCCCGGACGCAGGCGGCGGTAGATTTCAAGCAGGGATTCCTCACGCGTCTTGCACGGGTCCTTGTCCATGGTCGCCTTGATGAGCGGGTCCTCGCCGAACATCTCGGTGATCTGACCGTCGGTCGCCACGCCGAGGGCGCGGATGAGGCAGGTGATGGGCAGCTTGCGGTTCTTGTCGATGCGGACCCAGAAGACGTTATTGAAATCCGTCTCATATTCCAGCCATGCGCCGCGGTACGGGATGACCGTTGCGGAATAGATATGCTGGTCAGTCTTGTCTACCTCGTCGCCAAAGTAAACGCCGGGGCTTCTGACGATCTGGGAGACAATGACACGCTCCGCGCCGTTGATGACGAAGGTGCCGCCGTTGGTCATGAGCGGGAAATCGCCCATGAAGATCTCCTGCTCCTTGATCTCGTCGGTCTCCTTGTTGTGCAGGCGCACGCGAACCTTGATGGGCTTGGCGTACGTCGCGTCGCGCTCCTTGCATTCCTCCACGGAATACTTGGGCGGCTCGTTCATGGAGTAGTCGAGGAAGCTCAGCTCGAGATTGCCGGTGTAGTCGGTAATGGTATCGACGTCGCGGAACACCTCGCGCAGCCCCTCGCGCAGGAACCACTCATAGGAATCCTTCTGGATCTTGAGCATATTCGGCAGCTCCAGGATCTGCTCCTGCTTCGCGAAGCTCTTGCGGGGCGTCTTGCCCATCATGACATCCTTTGTGATCGCCATGTAAAGTCATCACAGCCTTTCTGTAGTTGTCTTATGACACGCCTGGTTGCGTTGTTTATTTCTTTCCTTTTCTGCTTGCGTATGCGGTCTTGCGATGCTATAATCACAACAGATAGTGGTGAAAATTGCGAATGGCCCTACGCAGGCATTATGGACTTACATTCTATCAGCTTTTGTCTGGAATGTCAATTCATCCGGCCCATTTTTGTGAATTATTTTCTGTTGACAACCGGCGCATCCAAGCGGATGCGCCGGTTTTTTGCGGTTCATATAAATATAAAAATGCAGCAGACGCGCTGTGTTCACGCCTCAAGCAGGTAACTCAGCCCGAGCAATATGTACAGCGGGCCGAAGCAGTAGGCCATGAACAGCTCCTTCCGCGGGACCTTCCGCCGGAAGCCATCCGTCAGGACGAGAATTTCGGCAAAATACGCGCCCGCGCCGAGAAAATATGCCGCTGCGCGCAGCAGCTTGTGGATATCCGCCAGTGCAAACGAGGCAAGGAACAAAACAGCCGCCGCGCCTGCCGCGAAGTTGCGCGCGATGAGCAGGATATGCTCCCGCCGGGCCTCCTCCGGCGACTGCTCCTCCATGATGGTGTAAACCGCGTTCTTTTTCTCCATGCAGCGTCTCCAATGCTTTAATTTTATATATTGTATCAGAACCACATGGCGTTTGCCTAGTCCTTTGGGAAGAAAACTTCCTGCTTCGACAAAATTTCCATCCGCTCCCCTGTCATGGGATGCGGAAAAACGAGCCTTGCGGCGCACAGCTGCTGCGTGAACAGTCCGTGGGCGGCGGAATACGCCATCGCTTCCGGGCTTGTATACTGCGGGTCGCCTAAGATGGGGAAGCCGGAGGCCATGCAGTGCAGGCGGAGCTGGTGCGTGCGGCCCGTCAGAGGGTGCAGCTCCAGAAGTGCTGTTTTTTCCGCCCGTTCCAGTACGCGGTACTGCGTCAGCGCCTGCTGGCCCCGTTCGTCCACGACACGGATGAGACTGCCGCCGCCGACCTTATAGACAGGCAGGTAAATCTGGCCCTCAGACTGCGGCGGCTGGCCGAAAACGGCGGCGCGGTACGTCTTTTCCAGCTGCCGCTCGTGCAGCATCCGGCAGAAGCGGTCGTGGATATTCGCGTTTTTCGCTAAAATCACCACGCCGAACGTGTCCCGGTCGAGCCGCGTCACGGGATGGACGCCGGACGCCTCGCCGCGCTCCAGCAGGTGATACAGCACGCCGTTTGCCAGCGTCCCGCTGTTTTTCTGCGGCGACGGATGCACCAGCATTCCAGAGGGCTTGTCCACAGCGAGAAAGCATTCATCTTCATAAAGGATGGAAAGCGGCAGCGGCTCCGGGTCAAAGCCCTCCGTCCGCTCCTCCAGCACGACGCGCACCCGGTCGCCGGGCGTGACCGGCGCATCGGTATGGGCGGGCGCTCCGTTTACAAACAGCGCGTTCTGCCATTTGAGCCGCTTGACCAGCCCGGCGGACAACCCGAATTCCCGCCGCAGGAGCGACAGCAGCTTCGTCTGCCGCGCGGCCGTCTGTTCCAGAATCATGCGCACCGCCTCCTTCGGCGCTATTATACCGTGCGGAGGCAGATCGCGCAAGCCCCGCTATCCGTCCGGCTGCAGGCCGGAATGGTCCCAGAGCTGCTTGAAGAGCATGGCCGCGATGGGGAACACGATCATCCCGCCCACGCCCAGCAGCCGGTAGCCCGTGTAAAGCGCCAGCAGCGTCAGAACCGGGTTCAGCCCCACCTGCTTTCCGACCAGACGCGGCTCAAGCGCCTGTCGGCTGAGGGCCGCGGCTCCGTATAGAATGACGAGGCCGACGCCGGTTTTCGTCTCCCCCTGCAAAAACAGCGCCAGCGCCCACGGGATCAGGATCGTCCCCGTGCCGAACACCGGCAGCGCGTCGACCACCGTAATGACCAGCGCAGCCAGCACCGGATACCGCACCCGAAGAAGCAGCAGCCCCGCGTTTAAAATCAGAAAAGTAATGCCCATCAGCTTCAGCTGCGCCCGCAGCCAGCCGCCGAGCGTCGTGCGCACGTGCCCGCCGAGCGTCTGCAGCTTTTCCAGCCACGCCGGGCGCACCGTGCGGCGCAGCCAGCTGCGGATGGCGGGCAGCTCGCCGGAGAGCATGAAGCTGGACAAGATCGCCGTCACCGCGAACAGCACCGCGTCCGGCAGCCGCCCGATGATGCCGGACGCCCAGGAAAAGAGCGTTTCATAGAGCTTCGTGCCGAAGCCCGCGCCGGTCTTGAAGAATTCCTCAACGCCCGCGCGCAGCCCCGTTCCAAGCCCGTCCGGCAGTCTTTCGGCAAGCGCAAGCAGACGCGATTTCAGCTTTTCAAAGAGCGGAGCCAGATTTTCCGCCAGCCGGGGCAGCTGCCGGGCCAGATCCGCCGCCTCCGCGCACAGCAGGCGGCACAGGAAAAACAGCCCGCCGAACAGGAGCCCAAACAGCAGCAGCACGCACAGACCGGACGCCAGCGAACGCGGAACGTGCGCCCGCGTCTGCAAAAGCCGCACCGGCTTTTCCGCCAGCAGGCTCACCGCGAGCCCGATAAAAAACGGCAGCAGCACCGGCAGCAGCAGCGCGCCGAACGCCCACGCGCCGAGCGCACAGCCCAGCGCAATCAGAACGGTCTTCCAGATTTTGCGGCTTTTCATGCTTCGAAATTCCTCCTGTGCTTTTCTGCTTGCAATTTGCGGGTATGTGGTGTATATTGAAGTCTGAGTATAGACACTTGCTTTTCCAACACGGACAATTGTGAGGTGAACGCTATGGAACATAGCCCGAAGTATTATATTGTGGAGGCCGCCGCCCTGCCGGAGATCTTCCAGAAGGTCGCCGAGGCCAAGCGGATGCTCGAAACCGGCGAGACGGACAAGGTCAACGTGGCCGCGCAGGCTGTCGGCATCAGCCGCAGCGCGTTTTATAAGTACCGCGACGCCATCGCGCCGTTTCAGAACCTGATGGCCGGCCGCATCATCACGTTTCAGATCATGCTCAAGGACAAGGCGGGCATCCTGTCCGAGATATTAACTATTTTTGCCAATTGCGGCGCGAATATACTGACCATCAACCAGTCCATCCCCACCGGGGGCCGCGCCATGGTGACCATTTCGGCGGAGACGAGCAATCTCAACTGCAACATCGAAGCGCTGACCCAGCAAATCGCAGAAAGGACGGGCGTAGTCAAGGCAGACTGCGTCGCAGGATAAGCATATGCACGGATTTGAATATTTCGTACCGACTGAGATCGTGTTCGGCGCAGGCAGCACAGAGAAGCTGCCGGAGCTGCTGAAAAAACGCGGACTTTCGCGCGTGCTGGTCGTCTACGGCAGCTCGAGCGCGAAGAAAAGTGGATTGCTTGACCGCGTGTTCCGGCTTCTGGACGAGGCGGGCGTTCAATATCGCGCGCTCGGCGGCGTGCAGCCGAACCCGCGCGCGGCGCTGGCCCGCGAGGGCGTGCAGCTGGCGCTGGAATCGGGTGCGGAGCTGATTCTGGCGGTCGGCGGCGGCAGCGTCATCGATACCTGCAAGGCCATCGCCCACGGCGCGGCCAACCCCGGCACAGATATCTGGGAGTTCTGGAAGCGCCGCGCGCCGCTGACAAGATCCATGCCCGTCGGCGTTGTGCTGACCATTCCGGCAGCGGGCAGCGAGACGAGCGACTCCGCTGTTCTGACCAACGCGGAGGCAGGCGAAAAGCGCGGTCTCAACACCCCGTTCAACCGCCCGGCCTTCGCCATTCTCGACCCCCTGCTCGCCGCGACGCTCCCGGTGCATCAGGTCGCGTGCGGCGTGAGCGACATTCTCATGCACACGCTCGACCGGTATTTTAATCCCGTCACCGATAACGCTCTGACGGATGAGCTGGCCGAGGCGCTGCTGCGCGTCGTGCTGGAATACGGCCCCGCCGCCGTGCGCGACGCGCACGACGAAACGGCCATGAGCGAGATCATGTGGGCAGGCTCCCTGTCGCACAACGGCCTGACCGGCCTCGGCGGCAGGAAGGACTTCGCCACGCACCAGCTCGGCCACGCGCTGAGCGAAAAATTTGACGTGTACCACGGCGACAGCCTGACCGCCGTCTGGAGCAGCTGGGCAAGATCCGTCATGGACGAAAGCCCGGCGCGCTTCGCCCGCTTCGCGCGGAACGTCTGGCACGTGGAGGAGGCGGACGACACCGCCGCCGCGCTTGCCGGTATTGCAAAGCAGGAGGCATTCTTCCAGTCCATCGGCATGCCCGTGCGTCTGGGTGAGCTTTCCTGCGGCAAGCAGGACGAGGCGGGTCTTGCCGACCTTGCCAGCCGGTGCAGCTACGGAAAAACACGCACGATCGGCACGTTCCGCGTGCTGGACTATGAAAGCATTCTTGCGATCTACCGCAGGGCCAACGAAGCGTGAGGAGGGCTGACATGAAAAAGCTTGCCATCCTCGGCCCCGGCGTCGTCGGCGGGAGCTGTGCGGAGATCTTGCTGCGGGACGCAGATCTGCTCGAACGGAACGCGGGCGAACAGTTGGAGCTTTCGTATGTGCTGGCGCGCCGCGCGCTGCCGGACAGGCCGTATAAAGACAAGGTCGCCACGGATTTCTCCGTCATCGAACACGACGCAGACGTGTTTCTCGTCATAGAAACCATCGGCGGCTGCGGCGCAGCGCTTGAGTATGTCCGCCGCGCGCTTGCCGCAGGCAAGCACGTCGTAACAGCCAACAAGCAGCTCATCGCCGAGCACGGCGCGGAGCTGCTGGCGCTTGCGAAGGCGAACGGCGTGAGCCTTCTGTTTGAGGCCTCCGTCGGCGGCGGCATTCCGGTGCTGCATCCGCTGAGCCAGTGCCTCGGCGCGAATGAAATTTATGAAGTGCGCGGCATTCTGAACGGCACGACGAATTTCATCCTCACACAGATGCTCGAACACGGGCAGAGCTACGAAGCGGCGCTCCGCGACGCGCAGACGCGCGGCTACGCCGAGCAGGACCCGACCGCCGACGTCGAGGGCATCGACGCGGGCCGCAAGGTCTGCATTCTGGCCGATATGATGTTCGGTAAAAACGTCGACCCGTCCCGCGTCCGCATGACAGGCATTTCCGCCATCACGGCGGAGGACGCCGCGTTTGCAGAGGCAGCCGGGATGAAGCTTCGCCTGCTTGGCCGTGCGATCCGGCAGGGGCAGGCGCTCACCGTCTTCGTCTCGCCGCATTTCATCGCGGGCACGCATCCGCTGGCCCCCGTCTCCGGCGTTCTGAACGCCGTCGAGGTGCTGGGCAGCAGCGTCGGCGCGGTCATGTTCTCCGGCCCCGGCGCAGGCGGCCCGGCGACGGCCAGCGCCGTTCTGGCAGACGTCATTGACATCGTCCGCAATCCCGGCCGCAGCCAGCCCGTCAGCTGGTCGGCGGAGCCTGCCACACTTCTTGATCCGGAAGAACTTGAAGCATCGTTCTTTTTCCGCACAAGGCTCCCCAAGGAAACCTGTGAACAGGCGCTCGGTTCCGTCCGCTGGCTGCCCGACGCAGGCGCGTTCCACGGCGGCTTTACGCGGAAAACCACCCGAAGGGCGCTGCGCGCCTCCGGCCTCGCGCTGGACGCGGTGTGGCCCGTGCTGGCATAAAGACGTTCTGAACCCGCTCTCCCCTGTCATACATCTATGGCAGGGGGGATTTTTTATGAAACGCAAATGGTGGACCGTCTGTTTTCTGAGCATTCTCGCCGGTTCCGCGCTCCATTTTCTCTATGACCTGTGGCCAAACCCGCTGACAGCAGTGTTTGCACCGGTCAACGAAAGCGTCTGGGAGCATCTGAAGCTCTTATACTGGCCGTTTCTCGCCGCCGCGTTCGTGCTGACGAAGGACGAAGCGGACGGCCGAAAAAGCTGGTGCGGTCTGCTGGCGGGACTTCTGGGCGCGCCGCTGCTTCTTCTGGGCGCGTATTACACACTCCTGTCCGGCTTCGCGCTGTACGGCCTGCCGCTCGATCTGATCTTGTACGCGCTGGCAATGGCCGGCGGCTTTGCGCTGGCATGGCATTTGCAGAGGGCTCGCCTTCCCGCGTGGCTGTGCGGCGTGCTGGTGATCGCGGCAGGCGTTTACGGTGCCTCGCTGGCGCTGTTTTCGTTCGCGCCGCCGGATCTGCCGATTTTCACGCCGCCGGTCTGAAATTTTCTGCATTTTTGTGTTGACAACCGTGTTTTTCTCCTGTATAATAACCCGGAGAAAACAAAGAAGGAGCGGCAAGCACCGCAACTCACCTCCAGCTGTCTGCGAAGAGGTTCATAATTTCCTCCGCCTTGTGCGGAAGTCTGGATTTTATGTGCGGGTGCTTTGCGGCATCCGCACTTTGCATTTGGAGGTGCTTTACAATCGGTAAATTAGAACATCAGATCAACGAGGAGATCCGCGACAAGGAGCTTCGCGTGATCGGAGCTGACGGCAGCCAGCTTGGTATTATGACCTCGTCCGACGCTCTGGCGCTTGCCGAGGAAAAGGACCTTGACCTTGTCAAGATCGCGCCGAACGCCGTTCCGCCGGTCTGCAAGATCATGGATTACGGCAAATTCCGCTTCGAACAGCTGAAAAAGGAAAAGGAAGCCAAGAAGAACCAGAAGGTCGTGGAGATCAAGGAGATCCGTATGTCTCCCAGCATCGACACCAACGACTTCAATACCAAGGTCAAAAGCGCAGTCAAGTTCCTGAACGATGGCAACCGAGTCAAAGTCACCGTACGTTTCCGCGGCCGTGAAATGGCGCATACGTCGCTCGGGCAGGAGCTTCTCGCGAAGTTCGGCGCCGATTGCAGCGAGATCGCCACGATCGCCAAGGACGCCAAACTCGAAGGACGCAATATGTCCATGTTCCTGAGTCCCAAGAATTCCAAATAAACTACAATCGCAATCACACGGAAGGAGAACCACTATGCCTAAGCTGAAGTCCCATAGCGGCGCCAAGAAAAGATTCAACCTCACCAAGAACGGCAAGGTCAAAAGAGCGCACGCATTCAAGAGCCATATCCTCACCAAGAAGACCACCAAGCGTACCCGCAACCTGCGCAAGAACGGCTACGCCGACGTGACTGTGGAAGATATCGTGAAGAAGATGATCCCTTACAAATAATCGGTAAGGGTTGACGACACATAGGAGGATAATATAATGGCAAGAGTAAAAGGCGCAATGATGACGCGCAAAAGAAGAAATAAGACCCTGAAGCTCGCGAAGTCCTACTGGGGCTCCAAGTCCCGTCACTTTAAGATGGCCAAGCAGGCCGTTGCAAAGTCCGGCGTGTATTCGTATGTCAGCCGCAAGCTGAAGAAGAGAGATTTCCGCCAGCTGTGGATCTCCCGTATCTCCGCGGCCGTCGCACCCTACGGCATCAACTACAGCCGTTTCATCTACGGCCTCAAGAAGTCCGGCATCGAGATGAACCGCAAGGCTCTGAGCGAGCTCGCCATCGCCGATCCCGAGGCGTTCAAGGTTCTCGTCGAGACCGCGAAGAAGGCTCTGTAAGCAAATTTTATGGCCGCCATATGCAATATGGCGGCCTTTTTCTATAGATAAGGAGAGTTTTATGGCCTGGAAAGCAGTTTTATTCGATATGGACGGCGTGCTGATCGATTCTGAGGAATACATGGCGAAAACCGGCGTCCGTGCGCTGAAGAAATATGGCATTGACGCGAAGGAATCCGACTTCGCCGAGTTTGTCGGCTGCGGCGAGAACCGCTATGTCGGCGGCGTGGCAGAAAAATACGGCGTGCCGTACCGCACGGAGATGAAGGACTACCTCTATGCGTGCTACGGCGAGCACGTGAAGGAGGAAGCCAATATCCCCGACGGCGTTCTGGACGTGCTGCACACGCTGCGCGCGCGGGGCTACCGGCTGGCCGTCTGCTCGTCGGCAGACCGCGTGAAGGTGCTCATGAATCTGTCCGCCATCGGCGCGGAGGAATCCCTGTTCGACCAGCTTGTGACCGGCACCGACATCAAAAATCCCAAGCCGGACCCCGAAATTTATCTGACAGGCGCGGCCAGTCTCGGCCTTGCGCCGTCCGAATGCATCGTCGTTGAGGACGCGCCCAGCGGCATCCGTGCAGCCCACGCCGCCGGGATCAAGGCCATCGGCCTTGCGACCAGCTTCCCGGCGGACTATCTGCGCGAGCAGGCACAGCCGGAGTATCTGCTGCCGGATCTCAAGTCGATCCTGACGCTGCTGTGAGTCCCATGCCGGAATTTTTACCGATTTCCCGCGCCGATATGCAGCGGCGCGGCTGGGAGCAGTGCGATTTTGTCTACATCATCGGCGACGGCTATGTTGATCACCCGTCGTTCGGCCACGCGATCATCTCGCGCGTGCTGGAGGACGCGGGCTATAAGGTCGGCATCATCTCGCAGCCCGACTGGAAAAATCCCGCTTCGATCAACGCCCTCGGCGAACCGCGCCTGGGCTTTCTTGTCATGGGCGGCAATATGGACTCGATGGTCAATCACTACACCGTCTCCAAGGCCCACCGGAAAGCCGACGCCTATACCCCCGGCGGCGTGATGGGCAAGCGGCCCGATTACGCCGTGACGGTCTACTGCAACCTCATCCGCCGCACCTACCGCCGCAAGCCCATCATCATCGGCGGCATTGAGGCAAGCCTTCGAAGGCTTGCGCATTATGATTACTGGTCCGACAGGCTCAAGCGGTCGATTTTACTCGATTCGCAGGCCGATCTTCTGATCTACGGCATGGGAGAGCGCGCCGTCATCGAGATCGCGAACGCGCTCAACGACGGCATGGACGCGCAGGACATCACGTATATCGACGGCACGGTCTATAAGACCCGTGAGCCGGATACATCCGTCCCGTCCATCACGCTCCCGGCCTTCCCGGATATGCAGAAAAATCCGCGCGTCTACGCCGAGAGCTTTTCCATCCAGTACCGCAACACCGACCCCTTCTGCGCCAAGCGGCTCATCGAGCCGTATGGCGACCATGAATTTATCGTCCAGAACCCGCCGCAGAAGCCGCTTTCGCAGAAGGAAATGGATCATGTCTACGATCTTCCGTACTGCCGCACGTTCCACCCATCGTACAAAAAGCTTGGCGGCATTCCGGCCATCGCGGAGATCGAATTCAGCCTGACCTCCTGCCGGGGCTGCTTCGGCGCGTGCAGCTTCTGTGCGCTGACGTTCCATCAGGGGCGGATCATCCAGACCCGCTCACAGGAGTCGATCCTCCGGGAAGCCGAGGGCATGACGCATTCGCCGGGCTTCAAGGGCTATATCCATGACGTCGGCGGCCCGACGGCGAATTTCCGCCAGCCCGCCTGCAAAAAGCAGCTGCAGCGCGGCGCGTGCCCGACAAGACAGTGCCTGTTCCCTGCCCCCTGCAAAAACCTGATCGCCGACCATACGGATTACCTGTCCCTGCTGCGGAATCTCCGCAAGCTGCCGGGCGTCAAAAAGGTCTTCATCCGCAGCGGCATCCGGTTCGACTATCTGCTGGCCGACCCGAGCGATACGTTCTTCAAGGAGCTGGTGCGCTATCACATCTCCGGCCAGCTGAAGGTCGCGCCGGAGCACGTGTCCGATCAGGTCCTGCGCGTGATGGGCAAGCCCCCGCATGCCGTCTACCAGCAGTTTGTGGAGAAATACAAAAGGATCAATGAGCAGGAGGGCATGAAGCAGTACGTCGTGCCCTACCTCATGTCGTCCCACCCCGGCTGCACGATGGAAGAGGCTGTAAAGCTGGCCGAATACCTGCGCGATACCAACCACGAGCCGGAGCAGGTGCAGGATTTCTATCCCACGCCGTCCACGCTCTCCACCGTCATGTACTATACCGGCCTCGACCCCCGGACGATGGAGCCGGTCTACGTGCCCAAAAATCCGCACGAAAAGGCGATGCAGCGCGCGCTGATGCAGTACAGAAGACCGCAGAATTATTTTCTTGTGTGCGAGGCGCTGCAAAAGGCAGGCCGGACGGATCTCATCGGCTTTACGCCAAAATGCCTTATCCGTCCCTACCCGCCGAAGGAGAAAAAAGCCGGTGCTCCCGACCAGCCGCCGGAGCGGAAATCCACCCCCGCAAAACCGGCCAAAAAACGCCCGCCCCGCCGGTAGTCTATTGCACGGTTTCCCCTCATATAGTCTTCCATACGAAGAAAAGATGAGGTGGAACTATGGAAAACACAGCCAATCACATTACCCTGACCGGGACGCTGGCGTCCCTGCCGGAATATTCACACCAGAACCACGAGCGGAGATTTTTCCGCTTTCTGCTCGCCGTGGAGCGGCTTTCGGGCACGGAGGATCTGCTGCCTGTTCTGGCTGCAGAGGACGTGTTGGAGCAGGCGGAGCTGTTCGAAGGCGAACGCTTCACCATCGAGGGCCAGATCCGCTCGTTCAACAACCGGGAGCCGACCGGCCGCCGTCTGATCCTGTGCGTCTACGCGCTTTCCATGACGACGACGGACGCGCCCATGCAGAACGAGGCCGTCCTGACCGGCACGGTTTGCAAGCCGCCCGTCTACCGGCAGACGCCGCTCGGACGGCAGATCACCGATCTGTGTCTGGCCGTACCGCGCCTGTACCGCAGGACGGACTATATCCCCTGCATTTTGTGGGGCCGGACGGCGCTGGCCGCCGCCGAATACCCGACCGGCACGGAGCTGACGCTCACGGGCAGGCTCCAGAGCCGGACGTATCTCAAAAACTTGGGCGAGACGAGCGAAACGCGTACCGCGTATGAATTCTCCGTCAGCGCCTGTGAGCGCGTCCCGGAATTTGCGATTTTTTAGAGAAAATCCTCCGTCCTGTGCAACCACCGGCCAGAAAATCCGTCTTTTAAGTACAGATGATTCAATCGACAAGAGGTATCGGCAAAAGCTCCGCTGATAACCGCGGTCGATTGGATCAGCGGTTACGCAAGCAGAACACAAAAGAAAGGGGTACCAATCATGAAAAAAAGATCGCTTCTTGCCACCCTTCTCGCCGCACTGCTGGTTCTGGTCGTGTTTACCGGCTGCGCGGCAAGCTCCAAAATGGCGGCAGCGGACACCGCGTCCGCGCCCAACGGCTATTACGATTCCAAGCAGGAGGCAGCCGCCGCCGAGACGCCCATGGAGGCGCCCGCCGAGCCGGAGGAGGAATTCGCCTACGACACCGTTGCCACGACCGAAGCGGGCAGCGGAGCCGCCGAAACGCCGGAGCCGGACGATTCCGTTGCCGACTACACCGCCAAGATCATCTACACCGCGTCCGTCTCCATCGAGACGACCGAATTTGACAAGGCGGTCGCCGCGCTGGAATCGCAGGTGCAGAAGATCGGCGGCTTCGTGGAAAGCTCCAATGTGACGGGCGACACGCAGTACAATGCTGACGGCACGACCTCCATCGTCAACCGCTGGGCGTATTACACCGTCCGCATCCCGTGCGAGCAGTTTGAAGCCTTTCTGCACGAGACAGAGGGCTTCGGCAACGTAATCTCCACCAGCCGCGACGCGCAGAACGTCACGTCGGCCTATACCGATTACGAAGCGCGCCTGTCCAGCCTCAACACGCAGGAGGAGCGGCTACTCGATATGCTCTCGAAGAGCGAGGACGTGGAGACGCTCATCGCGCTTGAGCAGCGGCTGTCCGACGTGCGCTATGAGATCGAGTCCATTGAGCGCAGCCTGCGCAACTATGATATGCAGATCAGGTATTCGACCGTGGAGCTCGATCTGCGCGAGGTCGAGGTCTACACGCCGACCGTTCCGGTCCGGCGCACCTTCGGCCAGAAGCTGTCCGATTCCCTGTCCGACGGCTGGACGGGCTTCGCCCGCGGCGTGCAGAACGTCATTCTGAGTCTGGCCTCCGCGCTGCCCGCGCTGGTTCTGCTGGCCGTGATCGTCATTGCCGTGATCGCCGGGATCAAAACCGCCCGTAAAAAGCGCAAAGCAAAATTCACCGCCCAGCAGGAGCCCCCGCAGGACCCGAAGCCGTGATCCGGCTATTAAGAACCCGCTAAGATACGCCCGGCCCACTTGACGGCCGGGCGCTTTTCTGCTTCAATAGACTCGATAAAAGGGAGTAGCAGGCGGGTTCCCCCGCGTCGGCTGCGTCAGTACGGCAAAAATGCCCGCAGTCGACTGAAATTGTGAGACTTTTACCGAAGCATCGCGTATGCTTGGGTAAAGGTCTTTTCTTTTTATCAAAAAACAAAACAGGAGGACTTTTTGTGGCGCAGTTATTTTCAAACATCAGCAATCTCAACTGGCAGCAGGCGGTCATGTGGCTGATCGGCGGGATCCTCATCTATCTGGCGGTCAAACGGGATATGGAGCCTGCGCTGCTGCTGCCAATGGGCTTCGGCGCGATCCTGGTCAATCTGCCGCTGTCCGGCGCGGTCACGCAGGCCATCGACGGCGTGGAGGAGATCGGCGTTCTGAACGTGCTGTTCGACGCGGGCATCGCGAACGAGCTGTTCCCGCTGCTGCTGTTCGTTGGCATCGGGGCCATGATCGATTTTGAGCCGCTGCTGAACGACCCGAAGCTCATGTTCTTCGGTGCGGCGGCGCAGTTCGGCATTTTCTTCACCTTCAGCCTTGCGGCCCTTCTGGGCTTCCCCATCAAGGACGCGGCGGCCATCGGCATCATCGGCGCGGCGGACGGCCCGACGGCGATCTTTATGGCGAATTTCCTGAAATCCAACTATCTGGGCGCGATCATGGTCGCGGCGTATTCGTACATGGCGCTCGTGCCGATCGTGCAGCCGCCGGTCATCCGCGCGCTGACCACAAAGCACGAACGGATGATCCGTATGCCGTACCACCAGCACACCGTCAGCAAGCGCACGAAGATCCTGTTCCCGATCATTATCACCGCCGTCTGCGGCATCGTCTCGCCGCGAAGCGTGGCGCTGGTGGGCTTTTTGATGTTCGGCAACCTCATCCGGGTGTGCGGCGTGCTGGACTCTCTTTCCGAGACAGCGCAGAAGACGCTCTCGAATCTCATCACGCTCTTTCTGGGCCTCACCATCGCCGTGCGGATGCAGGCAGCGTATTTTCTGACAAAGCAGACGCTTCTCATTATGGCGCTGGGCCTTGTGGCGTTTATGTTCGACACGGCGGGCGGCGTGCTGGTCGCGAAGCTCATCAATCTGTTCCTGCCGAAGGACAAAAAGCTCAATCCCATGATCGGCGCCTGCGGCATCTCGGCGTTCCCGATGTCGGCGCGCGTGGTCTATAAGATGGCAATCAAGGAAGACCCGCAGAATTATCTGCTCATGCAGTGCGTGGGCGTCAACGTATCCGGGCAGGTCGCGTCCGTCATTGCGGGCGGTCTGCTGCTGAATCTTCTGGTGTGAGGGAAACAATATGAATTTTGAAGCATTCTTACAGACGCTGCCCATCATGGGTAAGGGCATGGCCGGGATCTTTCTGGTAACCGGCGTAATTGTGCTGTGCATCCTGATTTTGGGGAAAGCGGGCAACAAACCAGAAAAATAAAACAGAACGCTCTTGAATCAACATACAAATGCAGGTATAATAGAGGTACACTTCAAGAAAGAGGGTACTTTTATGTCTGTTGATATGACCAAATGGTGCGAGATCGCAAAGGCCAACATGGGCAAGCGCCCGGCGGGCGAGGGCCGTCTCGGCGGCAAGATCTGCATCGTGACCGGCGCGGCCCAGGGCTTCGGCAAGGGCATTGCGGAGGAGCTGTACAAGGAAGGCGCGACCATCGTTATCGCCGATATGAATGAGCCGCTGGCAAAGCAGGTCGCAGAGGAAATGGGCGAGCGCGCCGTCTCCATTGCGGTCAACGTCTCCGACGAGGAATCCGTTGCGAACATGGTCGCACAGACGGTTGAAAAGTTCGGCGGGCTTGACCTGATGCTCTCGAACGCAGGCGTCGTCCGCTCCGGCCCCATCGCGCACGTGGAGAAGAAGGATTTCGACTTCGTCACCAGCGTCAACTATACCGGCTTCTTCCTCTGCGCGAAATATGCTGCCATCATCATGGAGGCTGAACACGAGGCGGATCCCGAAGCCATGTTCGACATCGTGACGCTGAACTCGAAGTCCGGTCTGGAAGGCTCCAACAAGAATTTCGCCTACGCGGGTTCCAAATTCGGCGGCATCGGCCTGACGCAGTCGTTCGCGCTTGAGCTGTGCGCGTACAACATCAAGGTCAACGCCGTCTGCCCCGGCAACTTCCTCGACGGCCCGCTGTGGTCCGACCCGGTGCGCGGTCTGTTCGTGCAGTATCTGGAGGCTGGCAAGGTTCCCGGCGCAAAGACCGTCGCGGACGTGCGCCGTTATTACGAGGCCAAGGTTCCGATGAACCGCGGCTGCCTGCCTGTCGATGTGGCGCGCGCCGTCATGTACTGCGTCGAGCAGAAGTATGAAACCGGTCAGGCCATCCCCGTCACCGGCGGTCAGGTCATGCTGAACTGAGGGCTGTGCGATGATCGAGATCGACATTCTGAACAAACTCAACGCGCCCACGCGGGAAGAGCGGCTTGCGAACCTCAAGGAGGTTCTGAAAACGACCGAATTCCCGCCCATGGTGCCGCAGTACATCAACAACCATATCCATACGACCTATTCCTTCTCGCCCTACTCCCCCACCGCCGCGGTCTATGCCGCGCGGATGGAAGGCCTGTGCACAGCTGGCATCATTGACCACGACTCTATTTCCGGCGCGCGGGAATTCCTTGCCGCAGCAGAGCTGGCCGGTATGCCCGTGACCGTCGGCATGGAGTGCCGCGTGTCGATGGACGGCACAGCCATGCAGGGCAAGCGCACGAACAACCCCGATCAGGTCGGCGTCAGCTATATGACCATCCAGTCCGTCCCGCACGATAAGATCGAGCAGCTCAACGCATGGTTCGCGCCCTACCGCGCGGCCAGAGGCCGCCGGAACCGCGCGATGGTTGAAAAAATCAACGCGCTGCTGGACGGCATCGCGCTGGACTATGACCGCGACGTGCTCCCGCTGTCGGAGGCGAAGGAGGACGGCGGCGTAACCGAGCGCCATCTCATGTACGCGCTGGCAAAGAAAATGGTTGTAAAAGCCGGAAAGGGCCAGCCGATGGTCGACTATCTCGCGTCCATCGGCCTGAACCTCAGTGAAAAGCAGAAGAACCAGATGCTCGATACCGCATATCCGTTCTACGATTACGATCTGCTCGGCATTCTGAAATCCGCATTCGTGCCGAAAATTTATATCGACGCGACGGAGGAATGCCCGAACGTGCGCGATGTGGCCAAGCTGTGCAATGACATCGACGCGCTTTTGTGCTACGCGTATCTCGGCGACGTGACGGCCTCCGTCACGGGCGACAAGAAGGCGCAGAAGTTCGAGGACGACTATCTGGACGACGTGATCGCCTGCATCAAAGACTGCGGCATCCGCGCCGTCACCTATATGCCGACGCGCAACACGCCGGAGCAGCTGACGAGACTTCGCCGTCTCTGCGACGAAAACGGCCTGTTCCAGGTTTCGGGCGAGGATATCAACTCCCCGCGCCAGTCGTTCGTCATCAAGGCCATGGAAAACCCGCTGTTTGCCAACCTGATCGACGCGACCTGGAAGCTGATCGAGCACGAAAAGACCGGCTCTGCCATCTGCTGAGCCAAAACGAAAGGGGCATGACACCATGAGAAACCTGTTGGCGTTCGACCTCGGCGCGAGCAATGGCCGCGCAATTCTTGGCCAGTTCGACGGCGAGACAATCACCATGCGCGAGCTGCACCGGTTTGAAAACAACTACATCGAGATGAACGGCGTGTTCTACTGGGACCTGCCGTATCTCTACAACCAGCTGAAGCAGGGTCTGCTTGCGTTTAAGAATGCAAATGTCGGCGAACTCGACTGCATCGGCATCGATACCTGGGGCGTTGATTACGGTCTGCTTGACAAAAACGGCCAGCTGCTGTCCAATCCGCGTTCGTACCGCTACGCGGTTGACGCAGATATGGCGGAGGTCTGGAAGACGGTCGATTTCCCGACGCTCTTTGCCCGCACGGGCATTGCGACCATGAATTTCAACACCGTCTACCAGCTCTACCGCCGCAAGCTGCAGGAAGATCCCGCGCTGGACGCGGCCGAGACGATGCTGCTGATGCCGGATCTGCTGGGCTTCTTCCTGACAGGCGAGGCAAAGACGGAATACACCAACGCAACGACCTCCATGCTCTATAACCCCACCACGAAGGACTGGGATTGGCAGACGATCGACGCACTGGGCCTGCCCAGAAAGATCTTCACGAAGCTCGACCGCGCGGGTGCGCTGCGCGGAACGCTCCGCCCGGAGCTGGCCGCAGAGCTGGGCATCAATCAGGCGCATTTTGCCGCCGTCGGCACGCACGACACAGCCTCTGCCGTGGCCGCCATCCCCGGCACGGGCAGCTTTGCGTTCTGCTCCAGCGGTACATGGTCGCTGTTCGGCGTGGAGACGGACGAGCCGATTTTGTCCGATGCAGTTCGCGACGCGAACTTCTCCAACGAGGGCACGATCCAGGGCGGCTTCCGGCCTCTGAAGAACATCATGGGCCTGTGGCTCATTCAGGAGTGCCGCCGCGACTGGCAGAAGGCCGGTCAAAACCTCAGCTGGAACGACATTGTGGAAGAGGCAAAAAAGGCTGAACCCTTCCGCTCCATCATCGATCCCGACTACGGCGAATTCTTCGCCGGCGGCCGGATGGTCGAGAAAATTCAGGACTTCTGCCGCAAGACGAACCAGCCGGTACCCGAGACCGTCGGGCAGATCGCGCGGTGCATCTATGAATCCCTCGCGCTCAAATACCGCTGGGCATTGGAGCGTCTGGAGGAGATCAAGGGCCAACGTATCGACACGCTGAACATTGTCGGCGGCGGCTGCCAGAATAAGCTGCTCAATCAGTTTGTCGCAGACTCCATCGACCGGCCCGTCATCACCGGCCCCATCGAGGGCGCAGCCATCGGCAATCTGCTCGCGCAGGCCATGGCGCTGGGCGATATTCAGACCATGGACGAGCTGCGCACCGTTGTGCGCCGTTCCGAGGCCGTCAGCACCTATGAGCCGCATCACACGCCGGAATGGGAAGCCGCATATCAGAAGCTGCTTTCCTTCAGCAAGTAACATGATTCAAAAACGCCGGAAGCGATTGCTTCCGGCGTTTTGAAAAGGAGAATCCATATGGATATTCAAGAACTCGTCCGCGCGCAGCGGGCATAT
>OLWB01001421.1_pt1 | contig 22379 bp, 19 predicted proteins | sample 1673331 | NCBI WGS metagenome assembly OLWB01 (sample SAMEA3178943, study PRJEB25190) | human gut metagenome | biome: human gut; feature: human-associated habitat; material: faeces | place: Austria | collected 2013
AGCTCGGTGTCCCTCTTTTTGATCGCGTGGGCAGAAACATCGTTCTGAATTCATATGGGGAGGAATTTCTCAAGAGCGCGAATTCCATCATCGATATCTGGTCAGAAATCACTATCAAGTTGAAAAGCATGCGTGATAACAACAGCAATACCGTCACGTTTCGCATGCCTTCGCTTTCTAACTTCGATGCATTGCAGCAAATCATCGACGAGAAGTATCCAAAGTGCATCTTGGTAAACGATGATTTCTATTTCGAAGAGCTCGAATCGCTCCTCTTGGATAGGAAGCTGGATTTCTGCATCACGGGCAGTGCGATCAAGAGCAAAAAGATAACCCAGAAAAAGGTTTCGACAACCAGAAACGTGATGCTCGTCAAGTCCACCAGTCCATATGCGGCTTACAAGCAGGCGAATCTCGTCGATTTCAAGGATGCACTCTTTTGCGACCTCGCCTCGAACAGGGCATCGGGAATATCCGAGCTGCCCCAAGTCTGCAACGCTGTGGGGTTTGACGCCGATGTCGTGTTTGTTGGCGCATGCATTGCCGACCTGCTCGACGCGGTCAAGTTTCGCGGACTTGTCGCCTGGCTTCCCGAATACATATTGAAGGGCTATAGGCTTGACGGGATTTCCATCGTCGAGCTGGACGAGCCAGGATGCTATTGCAACCTATACATGACTTGGTGCGAGGGGCAGCTTTTGCAAAAGCCGCTTGCCTATGAAATTCGCGAGATCGTCGAAGAGTATTTCATATCACGAGTGAACGAATACGAATCATGAGGCAGGCGAATTTCGCATATACGGAAAGCCGAGTCGAACTAAGTTGGGCCTGCTCTCACGTTATCAGTTCGAAAAAGTTATCAATCTATCGATTTATAGCGTTTCCTTTTCAGTTTGGGCGGCCGCTTCCATATTCAATTTGTTCTTCTACCGGGCATTTCGTACATTTGAGCATGAGGATTCATCGCATTGAGTGCATGCCTTGCGCTGTCGAAATCTAAGCAAATCCACGAAAGGGGAAGTAGTGAGCATCTATCCAAATTTGGTAACGGAGTGGCCGAGCATCCCTGATTTTCCGCTTCCGCCAGATGTCGCAGGATTGCCTACGATGATTGCCGAGCCATGGGTTAAGCTTGAGGATTTTCGGCCGGGCCACGCCACGGAAGGCTCTATCTTCGATGCTGATGGCAATCTGTTGCTCTGCGAGCGCGAACGTCCCTGGTCTCAGATCGTGAAGGTCACCCCCGAAGGGAAGAAGTCGGTAGTCTGGCGCCACGAGAATTCCTGCATGGTTGGACTTGCCGTCCATAAGAACGGTGACATTTTCGCAGCAGATCTCGAGGCAGGGCGAATATTCGTCATCAGTCCTGAAGGTGAGTGCAAGCGGGAGATTCTCCAACCGCACTTCTTTCATCACATTCATCCGAATGACCTTGACTTTGATAAGGATGGAAACCTGTATATCAGCGATTTCGTAGGCGACTTTGGCGACGATAGCGGTGCAATCTGGCGCGCAGATGCAGACAGCGATTACACGCGCTTTCATATGATCTTGGGGAATCTCTACCGCCCCAACGGCGTGGGCCTCTCGCCCGAAGGCGACGTCTTGTGGACTTCCGAATCAGGAAAGAACACGGTCGTTCAGATCAAGCTCGATCCGCAGGGCTTCAAGAAGCCCTTCTGGGCATGCACGAGCGTCGTGTACCAAGGCGCCAGCTACGAGAAATACGACTCTTTGCGCGTTGACTCTGCAGGCAACGTGTACCAGGCGGTTCAGTTCGGCGGGCGCTGTCTCATCCTCAACAAGAATGGCATTCCCGTGGCCAAAGTCGTGATCGAAGGGCGCGAGCGTGGCGATTGCAACCACACGCCAAATCTGGCGCTCAAATACGGAACAAGCGAAGGATACATGCTCGGCTGTGGGCCACGCGGCTCCTATGTGTTCAAGTTCGACACCCTCGCCCCTGCGCAAAAGATGTTCTGCAATGAATAGAAATTACCGGTCAGTCGAACAAATGCCTGCAAATGCAGGCGAGTACGAGAAAGGAAGCGCGACGTGGAAAAATTGAAGGCGCTGAGCCCGTGGGCTGAGGTCGATTACGAGGATGCCAGAGGGCTCAATCCTCGCGTTGACACCCTCGACGGCAAGTGCATTGGCCTGTTTGCCCATTTCAAGGGACATTCATTTCTGATTCTCGACGAAATCCAAAAGGAGCTGGCAAAGCGTTATCCCACAGCAACGTTCACCGTACTGCAGTATCCAAAGGACACGTCGGAAATCGAGAACGATCCCGAGTTCCTTCCGAAATTCGAGGAGTGGCTTGATGGCGTTGACACCGTTGTCGCTGCATATGGTGATGCGGGATCATGCGCTATGTATCACGCGTACAACACTGCCTTTGTCGAAAAGCTCGGCAAGCCCGCCGTGTTAGTCGCGAAGGACAGCGTCGTGATGTCGGCGCGCCGCGGGGCCTCCGCGCGCATTTGCCCGGCAATGCGCATTGTCGTCGCTCCCGAGTCTTTGCCTGACATGTCTTTTCACCCTGCGCTCGACCAGGAGCTCATTGATACTGTCATTCATCCAAATGTGGTTGCCATCATGGACGATATCGTCGATGCGCTGCTGTCCCCTCTAACAGAGGAAGAGCAGGCGATACCCCATAGCGTGGCGAATCCCCTTGCAGAAGAGATCGTGGAGGGCACTGCGCAGGAGATTAACGATGTTTTCTACGAGCGCGGCTATACGCAAGGCCTGCCAGTGGCTATTCCTACCGAAGAGGCCGTTTCCGAAATGCTCCGCGGTACCGATCTTCCGCGTGATTATGTCGTTGCAAAGCTTCCCCCCATGCTGGGCAAGGCGACGGTCGAGAAGATCGCGATCAATGCGGTCATGGCAGGCTGCTTGCCCATCCACATGCCGGTTCTCATCGCAGCAGTCGAAGCGATGAATGATCCGATTATCCATCTTGCCGGATGGACTTGTAGCGTTGCTGGTTTTGCGCCCGCCCTATGCGTGAATGGTCCCGTGGCGCGAGCCCTCAACATGAACACCAACGAAGCCATACTGAGCATGTACTTTAAGTCGAATGCTTGCGTTGCCCGTGCGCTTGCCTACATCATTCAAAATATCAGCGGCTCTCGTCCCGGCTTGGAGGACAACGCCTACATGGGTCATGAAGGCAGGTTCTGGACAGTGCTCGCCGAGGATGAGGCGAACAGTCCGTGGGAGCCGCTTCAGACCGAGTATGGCTTTGCCGAGGACGATTCGACCGTGTTCCTATATTGGTATCACGATCGCGCCATCTTCCGGGGCAATCGCAATGTGAACTACCTGCTCGAGAAGATGTGCTCGTATGACAACACATGGGGATTCGATCCGGGCTGCACCTTTGTCATCACCGGCGGCATGGCGAAAATTTTGGCCGATGCGGGTTATTCACGGGATGACGTTCGCGAGTACATCTATGAATATGCCCGCAAGAGTTCGGACACCATCAACAAGCGGTGGATGACCGATAACAATCACATGCCCAAATCGGGGTTGCCGCTTCCTGAGAAAGGCTGCTATTCAGCTCGCAAGTATTGGACTAAGGAGCACATCAACATAATCGTCTCGGGCGTTGCGCCCATCGATCGAGGCGTAGCGCAGATTGGCGGCGGTGATCATGGTGGGCCGGCCTGCATCAAGGTAAGGCTTCCGAAGAATTGGGACGAGCTCGTTGCCGAATATGCACCTCAGGTCGCAGACCCGCAGTTCATCCGTTATTGATTCTCTGCCGCGGCCCCTCCTGCGCTGTGAATCCCCTCCTTGATTCACAGCGCCCCCCAAGGGGCGCGAGCAGGGCGTTAGAAGACTAGCAAGGAAAGGAATCGGCTATGGGTAATTACGACAAGTACATCGTCACGACTCCGCGGCCCGAGCACCTGACGCACTATCGGCTGCCGTTGGATATTCGTCGCTCAATAGCATTCATGGACAGTGACGTGGTCGATGGCGCGTGCAATATGGAGTGCGTCTGGTACTACAAGCCCTTCGACGGCCCGCCCCATCACGCCCACGACGACACCGACGAGATACTCGGATTTTTCGGAACAAACCAGGACGATCCCGAGTCGCTTGGCGGCGTAATTGAGTTCCGCTTCGAAGACGAGTGGGTCACGCTCACCAAGAGCTGCTTGATCTACCTCCCCAAGGGGATGAAACATTGCCCGTTCAGGGTTGTTGAGGTGGACACACCCATCTTTCACTTCGCTATTTCGCCTCAGAAATTTCATGCGGCCCCACCGACGTTTGTAGAGGAGGATGAATAAGAAAAAACTTGTTAAGAAATCCTAATCGTAGGTTAAGAGAAATCCCTAGGAGGGAAAATGGGACGGAAAGTCAATGTAAGTGAAGTTATAGGAAAGAGTAAACTCAACGGGTTCATGTACGGCGTCATAGCCATTGGCGTCATCATGATTCTCTTTGATGGCTATGATATGGGCGTATGGGCCGGCACTCTTACCTCCTTGCGCACGGATACGGGAATCGAGGATGTAACCCTTGGCTTCATTACGAGCGCAGGTCAGTTTGGCAGTATGCTCGGTGGCATATTTTTCGGTATGCTCTCGGATAGGATAGGAAGAAAGACTTCCCTTCTTCTTGCTACAGGCATCTATTCCGTATTTACAGGTCTCATCGGTATCGCTTCTTCACCCGAGGCGCTGACCGTGTTTAAGCTGGTATCTGGCTTCGGCCTTGCTGGCTTCACGCCTGTTGTCATGACGTACCTCTCGGAATACACGCCTATCAAGAGCCGTGCGCTTGTCACGACAATGGCGATATCCTGTGTTTCTGTAGGTTCTGTAATCAGCACGGCAGTCTGCATGGGAGTACTCCAGACTTGGGGTTGGAGGCCGCTCTACTTTATCGCCTTCGTGCCAATTATCCTGTTCCCCCTGATTGCACTCAAGATGCCTGATTCTCCTGCTCATTATGTGAAGACCGGCAAGACCGACAAGGTGAGGAATGTTCTTGAAAAGGCAGATCCTAGCTTTACTCCCGAGCCCGATGATGAGTACGTTGTAAGTGATGAGGAGAAGGCTGAGAAGCCGTCTGTTATCGAAGCGCTCAAGGGTATATTTGCCAATGGAATGGGCAAATATACGATTCTGTTCTGGATAGTCTTCATGCTCACGATGTACACCTCGTTTACTATGCAGACCTGGCTTGCACGCCTCATGGTCTATGGAGGATATGGCCTTACCAACAGCTTGTTCTTCTTGCTGCTCTTCAACCTCTGTTCGCTTCCCGCAGCAGCGATCGTTGGATGGATTGCAGATAAGGTTGGCTTCAAGAAGACCATCATCTGCCTGGCAATCTTCATTGCTGTTGTGATCTCAGTCATCGGCTTTGTGCGCTCAGAGATCGTGGTCATCATTCTCTGTGTCATTGCTGGTGCCGGTACCACAGGTGTCTACAATGCAGTTTATTCATGCATTACACTGAGCTATCCTGCAGAGGTTCGTGGTACTGGTGTAGGCTGGGCTAATGCGATTGGTCGTTTTGGCGCTATGGTAGGCCCTGCTGTTGCAGGCGCAATGGTAACTGGAGGACTGCCGGTAACCGTTATCTTCCCGGTGACCGCAGCTGGCTATCTCTTGGTTGGTATCCTGTTCTTCTTTTACAACGACAAGCTGTCAAAGCAGGCTTAAAGAACAGGGTATCGATGTATTGCAAAGTCAGGTAGATGGGTTCTAGCTTTGCAATCGCCCAATATGCATCACCGAATGGTAGGATCCAGCACCCGTGATTCGCATTGATGATGCGAATCACGGGGCGAGGATTGATTCGGATTAATGCTATAGCTGATTCATATGAAAGGACGCATTGATCGCGTCCTTTCATTGCTAAATACAACGTTTCATATGTTCTAGAAGGGACGTATTTTTCATTATGGGCTCAGCTGGGAAATATAGAGAGCCAGGCATTTGGAATATAACGTTCATCATCCTCATGATGATTAGCTTCTTTCAGACAATGGGGCAGATGATGATGAATGTTCTTATACCCTTATATGTTTATGATATTGGCGCTCCAGCACAGATTGTCGGTATGACTGTTGGAGCTTTCGCTATCTCCGCCATCCTTGTACGGCCTTTCATAGGTCCTGCTTTCGATGCGTTCAACAAGAAGATGATTCTCATCATCTCTCTTCTTGTGATAGCGGTCTCGACATTTTTGTATAGTGTTGCAACAACTGTTACTGCTATTTTCGTGATACGTCTTTTGCATGGTGCAGGACTTGCAACTTCTGCTGCGCTAGCGCAAGCCATGGCTGCAGATGCCCTTCCTATACAAAAGATGAACTCGGGTATCTCCATATTCGGACTAGCGTTGGCAGTGTCTCAGGCAATTGGGCCTATAGTAGGCCTGACCCTGCTGGATTTTGTCGGATTTCAATGGGCATTTCGTATTTCTGCGCTCGTCATCGTGGGTGGACTCATCCTTGCATGCTTGATCAAAGAGCCAGGCAATCATGTGAGAAAACCATACCAACTCAAATTGGATCGCATGTTTTCGAAAGGCGCTGTCATCCCAGCTCTGATGATTGCATTGTTATCAATACCATTCTCATGCATAAATGCATTCATAGTCATCTATGGCAACCTGTTGGGGATTGGGGGAATGGGTGCGTATTTTGCTGTTTATGCTTGCTGCTTGTTGGCTACTCGCCCTCTTTTCGGCTCGCTTTCCGATAAGTACGGGGTCCAAAGGATCATCCCAATCGGGCTATGTTTCTTCGTCATCTCGATTCTCGTGCTCACGCTCGCGTCGAATCTTCCCCTTTTTCTGTTGGCTGCAGCCGTAGGCGCTTGCGGGTATGGAGCGGTTATCCCGCTTTTGCAATCGTTGGGATTCCTGTGCTCTCCTTATGATTCCCGTGGTGCTGCGAGTAATACAACTTTTCTCGGGCTCGATGCTGGCAATCTTGTGGGACCGACGATTGGTGGGATGATAGTAAGTCTGTTTATTGCTTCTGGCTTATCAGAGGCTCAATCATATAACAGGATGTTTTTTGTTCTCATCGTGCCGGTTCTCATCGCGTTCATAGTCTTTCTCATGGCACGAAAGAGCGTCATGAGACCAGCTAAATAATTCGATGGCGAGAAAGAGCATATGGTGATGTTCGCTATAGACGGCCAACGCAGGAACTCAAACGAATGGCTCTGAAACTTTATCAATCTTTACTGAAAGGACTCAGAAGAAGTGGCCAATAAAAAGAAAAACAAGCTCACCAATGAGTTGAGATCTCTCCAACTTCAAAGGAAAAGAGCACTCAGCATATGTTTGATTGGTGTAGCGGGAATAGCGGTGATATTGGTCGTCAGGCGAGCATTGGTATTATCAGGTATCTTGTCGGTTGGCGAAACGATATCTGACATTATCGTGTTCGCGCTGTGCTTGGCTATCTGCTTTATCATCGGCCGCCAGATCTCGCTTTGTCTTAGCGTTAGAAGAAGGATTAAAGAGATAAAAGCCGCATTAGCTAACTGAGCATTTGCGGATAAGCGCCGCTCGGGCATTCAGCTTTCCTCCCTCATCAATACGGGTTTGCTCGAAGATGCCGTAGGCCATTTCGGTATCGGCATGGGACCGCCTCTATATCATTTGGCAAATCTGTCCGGGAAGCATTCGGGATGAAATGAGATTGCTACCCCAGGGGCATGTCCAGCTTTTTCACAAAGTCGACGAACATGCGCAAGGCAGCGGAATCATTTTCCATGTCGTATAGAAGCTGCAGCTTGAAATGGTAGTAGTCCTTGCTGAATTGCTTTACCTCTATGTCATGTCGAGTGGTACGAGGCCTGTACATCAGCGGCGCGACATACTTGCCCGATGCGATAAGGCCAAGGAGCAAAGACCCCCTGCCCTCGGTGAATTTAATATTTGGCTCGAAACCTTCTGCTCTGCACGCCTCAACGAAGCGCATGACCTTCGGATCTGCTCTCATATCGTCTCGGTAGGTTCTGAACAGGAAGCAGTCGTTTTTGAAGTCGCTCAGCGTAAGGCCCTCTCTGTTTGCAAGGCGATGCTTTTTCGGAATTGCGATTTTCAGACGAAACTCCTGAACGTCGATCTTCCTCCATGTTTTCAAGATCAAATCAGAATATTCCGTGTCGTCGACCCGGGCAATGAATCCCGCATCGATTTGACGATCCTTGAGCATTTGGAAAATTCGCATGTTTGTTTCTGCAAACTGCTCGATTTTGATGGAAGGATGGGCAGCGGCGAATCTCAGAACGATTTCGTCTTCTCCCAGTGTGCTTAGCCCATGAGGACACGAAAACCGCAAAAGCAGGTCGTTGCTTTCTCTGATTGCCGCCGATTTACTCGTCAGTCTCCTCGTCGCCTGCTGTACTTCCTCGAAAAAGGGCACGAGCTGCTCCCCTTCGGGCGTGAGCTCGATTTGCGCGCGCGTCTTGCGATTGAAGAGCTTGATGCGCAGTTCCTTTTCGAGCGAGTCAATGTGCTTGGATATGGTTGGCTGAGAATACGAAAGCTCCTGGGCAGCGAGAGAGAAGCTCTTGTTGCGAATAACCGAGAGGACCATATCGATTTCCTCGAGATTCATTCTCACCACCTTTCTGGAGGGGCGGCAGGCACATGTGGGAAAGCAGACGAAAACTGCGTACATGCCACATTCTAGCCTGTGCAAATTGGCATTGTCTGTCGGTATTCGATTGTCGAATCAATATGCGAAAAGAGGAATTATTCGAATGTTGAATAAAGGGGCGATGAAAGCGAATTATTTCCATACGCGCATGCAGGTAGCCTGTAATCAGAAGAGGCTCTCATCCGCAGTGGGGGAGCGTGGGTACCACCAAACAAAGGGGGATATATCGTGGGTGATGTATGCAAGACGCTGCACTGTGACGTTGCGGTCATAGGCGGCGGCGTCGGAGGATGTGCCGCGGCAATTGCCGCAGCACGAAAGGGCATGCGAACGATTCTGTTCGAGAAGGGAGTAACGCTTGGTGGTCTCGCAACGAATGGCTATGTTCCGCAGGTTGCTGGTGGCATAGAGGGCATTTGCCTCGAGTTCACCGAGCGGCTCGATAAAATAGGCCAGCTTCGCAAGATCGATCCGAGCAAGGACTACTATCGCAATCCCAGCTTCGAGCCTGAGTATGGAAAGATCGTCCTCGAAGACATGCTGTTTGAGGCCGGGGCGCGTGTCATCTACGACTCGACTCTAGTTGACGTCGAGATGAGCGACCAGAAAATCGATTCCGCCATGTTCTTCACTAAAGGCGGGATGATGCGCGTGAAGGCTCGAATCTACATCGATAGCACCGGAGACGGCGATCTTGCCGCACTGGCTGGTGCGCCGTTTGAGGTCGGTGGCCAGGATTTTGCCGGATTGAACATGTCGACTACGCAAGGGTCCCGCTGGGCAGGGGCGAATCTCAAGGCCTACGAGGCTGCCGAGGAGGCGTTTCGCAAGGAGCAAATCGAGCAGGGTATCGAAAACCCCCTGCCCTTGGTCTATGTATTGGAGGAGGAAGCCATCGAGCGCGGCGAGATGGCTAGGCACGTGTGTAACAAGAGCAAAGGCTTCTTCCGCGTGCTCATTCCTAACACACCTGATGAAAACGCGGAGTTCGTCACCTTCTCCTTCCATAGCTACTATTGCCATAACACCGATGCGGAGGATATCTCGCGCCAAATTCTCGAGCAGCATCAGCTCATGAAGCAGTTCCACGCATTTCTGAAGAACAACGTTCCGGGTTTCGAAAACCTTCGCCTCATCGGCATGGGCTCCCTGCCCGGAGTGCGTGACAGCCGGCGCATCTTCGGCGAGTATATGCTCAGGGCGAGTGACGTCGCATGTGGCACGAAGTTCGATGACGGCATCGCACGTTTTCCCGAGATGTTCGACACACATCATCCGACGAGCTCGGAATGGGTCTTCATGCGCCATATTCACATTGGGGAGCAAGAGGGAAGTGCGGTGTGTGAAGAAGAGCATGTGGGTGTGGACTGTGATGCACGGATGCATCCGTTTGGCGTTCCCGCTGGCGTACCCGCTCGTTCTAATCCCAAAGATTGGTGCGAGATTCCCTATCGATGCCTACTTCCGCAAAACGTCGACAACCTGCTGACCGCCGGTCGTTGCTGTTCGGCCGAATTTCACGCCAATGGGGCCATGCGCATCATTGGTCCCGCGATGGGGACCGGTCATGCCGCAGGAGTTGCGGCAAGCGTCGCAATCAAGGAAGACATTTTGCCGAGAGATATCGAAGGTACGCGCATTCGCGCCATGCTTCTCAAAGACGGTGTCGATCTCGACCAGCCATGCGACGGCTACTGGAAGGAGCTGCGCGACTCGGATTGCGACATGGTGATTAATGGGGGAGATTTCCTCGCGCTCGTTCCCAAAAACGGCTAGCCGTATATCGAGGAACATTCGTCAATTAAGGCAAGGAGAGAAAAATGAGTGCAGAAATTGCGGCGAAGCCCGCAGCCGCCGCTCCGGCCAAGAAAGAAAAGAATCCGGTTGTGTACTGGATCGGAGTGGTCGCCGGCTTGTTTTTGATGTTCGTTTTCGGCAGGGTGTGTCCTGCATGGGGAGCTGTTACGCCCATGGGCGTAAACATGATAGGAATCTTTATCGGCCTCTTGCTTCTCATCACGGTTACCGGTGAGTTGATATGGCCCGCATTGGCCGCCCTTGTCGCGACTGTCTTATGCGGCTACATGACGGGTGGGGATATCATCGCCAAGTTCATGGGTACGACGACCATCCTTCAGGTTATCGCCATCTTGGTCATTTGCGCGGCCCTAAGATCGACAGGGGCGGGCGCTGTCATTGCCAAGAAAATAGTGACGGCAAAGTTCGTTCAGGGCCGCCCGCTGGTCTTCACCATGTTCTTCCTGATAGCCTTCCTGTTCGCCGATATCTTTTTGGATACCTTCGGCGGCATCCTGTTTTCATTCACGGTGTTTGAGAGCGTGCGAGAGACGTTGGGCTACGAGAAGAACGATCGCTACGTTCAGGCGATGACGCTTGGCCTATACCTATGCGGCATGCTAGGTGCGGCGCTTATCCCGTTTACTCCCATGACCTTGGCAATCACGGGTGCGTTCAGCGCATCGGCGGCGAGCTACGGCTTCGCCTTCAATCCTGCGGTGTACATCGTCGCCGCGATTATCGTCGGAACCGTGTTTATGGTCTGCTATTCGCTGCTTATGAAGTACGTTTTCCGCTGCGACATGTCCCGTCTCAAGACCCTCAACGTTCATGAGATCGAGGCGCTCAAGGAGACAAGTGACAAGTTCAATCTGACGCAGGTGATTTATCTTGTGGCGTTCCTTATTGGCATCGCCTATTCTTTCGTTCTGCATTTCCTCCCGCAGGACAGTTCGGCATATGCCTTCCTTTCTCCCATTACACAGGCCATTTGGTTCGTTTTGGTCATCGTCGTTCTCTCCATCGTAAAGATCAACGGCAAGCCCCTCATGGATTGCAAGAAGTTCTTCAAGGAGGGCGCAAATTGGGGATTCATTTGCACCATCGGCATGTTCATGATCATCGGCGGCGCGCTCAGCGCTCCTGACTTGGGAGTACGTACGTGGTTGACCGATGTTCTCACGCCGCTTTTCTCCAACATGAGCTTTCCGGTGTTCATGTTCGTCATCATCTTAATCTGCGCCATCGTCACCAACTTCTTCTCCAATATGGCGACGGGTATTATCGTCTCCTCGATAACAATGCCCTTCATAGCCGTTTTCGCGAGCCAGGGAATTAATCCCAGCGTCATTGCGACTGCAATTGCCTACACGAGCATGTGTGCTTACATGACAATGGCAGCTGCCGGCCCTGCCCCGTTACTGCTTGGAAGAGAGGGAATCGAGACCAAGTTCATTTGGACGCGAGGCCTCATCACGCTTGGCGCTTATGTGATTGTTGCCGTTGTGTTCTTCTCTATTCTCGGCCTCGTCATGTAAAGAGCAATGCTTTAGCCCCGGGTTGCCCTAGGCAACTCGGGGCTTCTGTTAGGCAAATAAAATGCGGTCTTAAGCTCATGCATCAGCTCTAAGCTCTGTCCGAAATCACTCCGATTTCGTTTAGGTTCCCGGGGTGGTTGTCTCGGTGCTGTCCGTCATATGCTTCGCTTCCGTTCGTTTTGCCCACGAGAGGAGCGTACGATGATGGGCCTTGAAAAGGACGTGCCCCGAAGGGCAAAAACTCAGTTCGAACTCGACCGAGAGGGGCTCGTATTCGCATCCGCCTATACGTTTGCAAAGGTCATGGCAGATAACCCCAATCTCGCACGTCGATTTGCGGAGCGACTTTTAGGTATCAAGATAGGAGCACTTGAGTTCTTCGAAGTCGAGATGGACATTCCGGCAGCCTTGTGCAAGTCAGTACGAATGGACGCCATTCTCGCAGGCAGCGGGGAGGTCGTCGAGATCGAGATGCAAAGCGAGCGAGACGGCAGTCTCGAGCGCAGGCTTCGGTACTATCAGGCGATGATAGACTCACGCTCTCTGGGCAAGGGGCAGATGTATAGAGACCTGCCGGAACTCTACATGCTGGCAATTTGCCGATACGATCATTTCGGCACCAATCGCGCGCTGCATCGATTCGAGATGCGATGCGAAGACTGCCCCTCGGGCTTGATAATGGTGTGCACGTCATCATAGCGAACACCTCCGCAAGCATGCTGGATGTTCCGCCTGAGGTCCGTTCCTTGTTACAATATGTGGAGACGAATGAGCCGGTGGAGGGAGATGATCTGACCATGGAACTTGCAGACGCCACGCGTGAAGCCTACGCCGACGAGGGCTGGGTCGGAAGCATCATGACCGTCGACATGATGATGAGGGTCAAAGAAGCCGAAGCAATCGAAAGAGGGGAGAAAGAGGGTCTTGAACGAGGCCTGAAGCGAGGTCTCGAGCAGGGCATCGAGCAGGGCATCGAGCAGGGGGAGGCTCGTTCTGCCGCCCTCATCGCTGCAATGCAGAGGGCCGGCATTTCTGCTGAGGACATTCTCGCCGCGTTTATGGGCGATGATCGGGAGGCTCTCTACAAGCAATACGGGGTGCGGTAATCCATCTTTCTCTTGCGTCCACCCGCCCATTGCTCTATCATTCCATTTCGCATTTGTAGTTTTACCCGCTACCAAAGACAGCCGGTGTCCCATCCGGGACTTAAGGGAAGGCAAGCCTTCCGCCCGCCGAGGTGGTCGAACATGAATGATGCTTCAGGCATGCACTCTCGTCGGCCTCCGCTGTCACGCAGCGGGGGTCGATTTGTATGAAGGGAGGTGCGCATGCCTACACAGCAAAAAGTCGAGCAGGTCGAGGAGCTCACCGAGCTCTTCAAGAACAGCGAGGGTTGCTGGTTTGTCGACGCTCGTGGCCTTACCGTCAAGGAATCCCAGGAGCTTCGTCGCAACATTCGCGAGGGCAATGGACATATGCATGTCTACAAGAACAACCTCGCCGCCATCGCGCTCAAGAACCTCGACCTTCCCGAAATCCCCGAGATTCTGGCTGGTCCCACGGCCTTCGTGTTCTGCGATGGCGACGTGGCCGCTCCGGCCAAGGCTCTCAAGAACTTCGCGAAGGATCACGAGGCTTTGGAGATCAAGGGCGGTATCGTCGACGGCAAGGTTTATTCCGTCGAGGAGGCGCTCAAGGTTGCCGATCTGCCCAGCAAGGAGCAGCTCGTCGCCATGCTTCTGTCCACCATGCTCGCACCGGTCACGGGCCTTGCCCGTGTCTGCGCGGCGCCGGCAGAAGGGTTGGCTCGCACGGTTCAGGCTATCGCAGACCAGAAGGCTGCATAGCGCCACGTTTGTTATGTATATGCAAGGTGGCGTGAATGCCGCCGCAATTGAAAGGTTTTAGTTATGACTAAGGAAGAAATTCTCGAAGGTATCAAGGGCCTGACCGCTCTCGAGCTCTCTGAGCTCGTCCATGACCTGGAGGAGGCCTTTGGCGTCTCCGCTGCCGCTCCTGTTGCCGTCGCCGCTGTTGGTGGCGCTGTTGCCGGTGGCGACGCTGGTGCTGCCGAGGAGAAGAGCGACTTCGACGTCGTGCTCGAGTCCTTCGGCGACAACAAGATCGCTGTCATCAAGGTTGTCCGCGAGGTCACCGATCAGGGCCTCAAGGAGGCCAAGGCTCTCGTCGAGAGCGCTCCTGCCACCATCAAGGAGGGCGTGAAGAAGGACGAGGCCGAGGAGATGAAGGAGAAGTTTGAGGCTGCTGGCGCCGTCGTCACCCTCAAGTAACTTCTCGCGTGTTTACACGCAACCTTGGCTTTACCTGATCTTAGAAAAGGTCATACAAAGGAACCCGGACCCTTTAAAGGATCCGGGTTCCTTTTCGTTGCGGTTTTCACTACACGAATCTATTTTCACAATTGTGATACTAAGGAATAAGCACCACTTTGGGTTCGCTTGAGTTGCTGTCGAAATACGCAGAATCAATGTCCAGATAGAATGTCGTGACAGTGTCATCTCCGGACAAATAGCGCTCGCGCAATCTCGGATAGTTCTCCAAAAGGGCCTCTAGCGCCTCGACACGGTCATCTTCATGAGCGTGAGCTGCTATGCGTAACCAGCGATTTCCGTCATATGCGCAAATCTCCACTCGCGGACTAGCTTTGAGTTGCTTGTACATGTCCTTATCACGGCTTGTCTGAAAATACAGTTTATTTTCGAATAGATTACTAGTCCCGATAGGCCGCACGCGTGCCTGATAGCCATCTATTGTCGCTAGGTAGTATGGTCTGTTTTCTTTGAGGAACGCGAGAATTTCTTCCATGTCATATCCTTTCAGTTGGTTTGCATGCTTGGCTCATTCCAAACACTCGATATTTCATGCTCACAGGAAAAAGAGCAGAGTATCGATTATGAAAACGGGGATCAGGAAGCATAGCGACCAGCCAATATAGCCAAAGAAGCTGGGCATTTTCACGCCGTTTCCCTCGGCAATGCTCTTCACCATAAAGTTTGGCGCATTACCGATATAGGTGATCGCACCCATGAAGACCGCACCGGCAGAGATGGCAAGCAGGATTGATGGGTCGACGGATCCGACCGTGGTGATAACCGCATCGGCTGCAGAGCTTCCCAGAGCACCAGCGGTTGTCAGGAAGACGACATAGGTAGGAGAGTTGTCGAGGAAAGACGAGAGCGCGCCTGTTGACCAGAAGAATGTCAGCGGTGAGTCGATCCCGAGAGTGCCGCCATATGCGCGAAGTAGCGCAAGAGCCGGAATCATCGTGATGAAGATGCCAATAAAGAGCTTCGCAACTTCGGCTATGGGTCCCCATTCAAAATTATTGTGACGGCGAAGATTCTTGCTCGTTGTAATCCATGAGAGGAGCATGGCCACAAGAATGAATCCTAGCTGAATAATGTATTCGGTTCCCACATGAGTGCCGAAGACATCAAAGCCATAGGTCTTTCCGGTGTCTACGCTTATAAACGCTTCGCTTTGAGGAATGAGACCATTGAGTATGACACCCGCGATGATGAGTCCGATGAAAATGAAATTATGCCAACCACTGATGGTGAGGGGCACACGCTTCTCTGCCCTGAGCTCCTGCTCCAGGCTTTGCCGATCTTCGAGTTTTACGAAATGGCGATCGAGCAGAATAAATACAAGGATCAGGATGCATACATTGAGGAGCATGGTTGGCAGGATGTGCTGAAGAGTCCAGAAGAACGGAACTCCACGCAGGTATCCGAGAAAAAGCGGCGGGTCACCTAGCGGTGTAAGGCACCCACCAATATTTGCGACAAGGAAAATGAAGAAAACGATTATGTGCGCTTTGTGCTTACGCCACTGGTTCGCTCGCAGTAGAGGGCGTATGAGAAGCATGGCTGCGCCCGTTGTTCCAATCCAGCTTGCAAGGAAAGCTCCTACTAGCAAGAAATACGTGTTGTACTTGGTTGTTCCGACAATGGTTCCGCCAATGTGAATACCGCCAGAGACAACAAAAAGGCCGAGCAGGAGAACTATGAAGGGGATGTAGTCACCGACGATGGTCTCTGCTAGCTGTTCGGCGGTAATCTCAAACCCATATACGATGATAAAGGGAACGAGAAATATCAGGGACCATATGACAGCAACGAGAAGTTGATGCTTTTCCCACCACTCGCCTTTCACAAGCGGGAAGATCGCTATCGAAAGAAGCATTCCAACAAACGGAATAATGCTCCATATCGGAAGGGTAAGGCCAAGTTCCATACTCACTGCTCCCTTGCGTCTGCCCAGCTGAGAGAGCCTGGCTTGGGCTGATTCCGGCTATATGCCGTTCGTGAATTACAATCTAACTTGCAAGTCAAACATTAAACTGTGCAGTATATTCAGTCAATACTTGCGAGTTTAGAAAAAGACTTAACGGTCTGATTGAACGTTCTACAAGCCCGAAAAAGCAGACAGGCTGACTGAAGCGCCGCTTGTCAATCTGAAATGACCATTAAGTATAATTTCATACTCAAAAGTATTGATTTAAAGAAACTTATGAGTTTAATAGTTGACTCATAAGTAGTACTCAAAAGTCTAGTAATGAACTATGAAGTTTGTTCGTTGTGTACATGTCGAATCAGGGACATCCGGAATCACTGAGACGACAACAGTTATTCACTAAAGGGAAAGGAGCAGCGAGAAGGACCTTGTGGTCAAAGTCAAGCTCTCTTATCACTTGCGCAATCCAAAAACGCACAAGAGGTTGTCAAGGAGCTTTGACGATAGGCGTGCAGGATTTTGCCCAACGTCATGTGCGCTTAAGTCAGGTGCGTGGTTGCAATTTGGCAAGAGAGCATTTGGAGGGAAAGAATGAGTAGTAAAGAGCAAACACTTGTAGCATGCGGAGATATTCTCATCGAATGCGATAGCGATGCCGAGACTATTTCCAAGATGTGGGATGGCGTCAGGGACGAGATTCAAGGTGCGACCGTTGCACTTGGGCATGGTGAGCTCCCGTTTTCCGAGAGGGGCTACAAAACCTATGTCGACATGTTTGTCGGCGCTCCCAAAGCGTGTCCGCCACACAATGTCAAAACCATCAAAGAGGCCGGATTTGACGCACTCACTCTCTGCACGAATCACATCTTTGATCTGGGTCCTGACCCGATTGAAGACACGATTGCCTTATGTGAGGAGAATGAGCTTGCGCATACGGGCGCTGGCATGAACCTCGAAGAGGCTAGTGAGCCGGCTATTGTCGAGAAAGACGGCGTGAAGTACGGCTTCCTAGCCTACAACTGCACTGGTCCTATTGGTTCTTGGGCAAAACCGGACAAAGCCGGTTGCAATTACGTCCACTCTGTTGCCCATTATGTGAACGAGCTGCCCACGATTGGCGGCCCGACGCCTTGCTATAGCTTCCCCATGCCGCAAGACGTGGAGCGAATGCAGAAGCAGATTGCCGACTTGCGCGATAAGGTCGATGTTCTGGCCGTAAGCTTGCATAAGGGCGTGGGATTCGTTCCCGCATATGTCGGCATGCACGAGTCGACGATTGCAAAGGCGGCTATTGATGCCGGCGCAGACGTCATCTTTGGTCACCATGGACACATGCTCAAGGGCATCGAGGTTTACAAAGGCAAGGTAATCTTCCACGACATGGGCAATTTGCAAGCTCTCGCAGATTTGCCCGACGGTACGCCTTTCTTCCGCTATGGAACTCTCAAGGTGCAACGTGTGCGTGGTGATCTTACCGAAGAGCAGAAGATTGCTCGTCAAAGGGAATTTGATCGTCGCGTCGGCGCTCCGTTTGTATGGGGCCCGAATGGAACTGCCTGCGAAGTGCCCCCCATGGATCAGATGTACCACTCCATGCTCGGCAAGATCTATGTTGAGGATGGAAAGGTCACTAAGGTCAACTTTGTTCCCCTGCGCTTCCATGACGAGGGTGCGCCCTACGTTCTCAAGCGCGAAGACCCCGAGGCGCAGCAGCTGTTCGAGTACATGCAGAACATTACCGAGAACGCATGGTTTGATACGCAGTTCGAGTGGGATGGCGACGAGATTCACGTAATCACTGAATAGGACACGATGCCTCAGGACACTGGTTTTGAGGCGCTTGTCCCAGAATCCTTTGGACGATGTTATGAATGGAACAACTTTTAACATATTGAGATATACGGTTGACGATGGCCCCGGAGTACGCAGCACGGTGTTCATGAAAGGATGCCCCTTGCGCTGCCCCTGGTGCGCCAATCCGGAATCCCAGAGCTTTCATCCCGAAGTAAGCTTTCGAGCGGTGTCTTGCATTGGCTGTGGAAGATGCAAGGAAAATTGCCCCGAGGGCGCCATCGAGATAGTTGACGGACTTGCCGTCATTGATCGCGAGAAATGCGCGCACTGCATGACGTGTGTGGACATGTGTCTGAATACGGCCATGAAGCGCATGGGCGATGAGCAAAGCGTTGAGGATGTTCTCAAGGTTGTAGCACGCGATAAGGATTACTACGAGGAAAGCGGCGGGGGAGTCACGGTGTCGGGCGGAGAGCCCATGATGCACCCGGAGTTCGTGAAGGAGCTGTTCGAGCGTCTGCATGGCGAGGGAATCCACACATGTCTGGACACAACGGGGCATTGCGATACAAACGTGCTTCTGGATGTGCTCGAGTCTACCGACCTCGTTCTGTTTGATCTCAAGCATATGGACTCGGCCAAGCATGAAGAGGTTGTCGGTGTGCCAACAGATCTCATTCACAAGAACCTCAGGACCATTGTTGATTCGGGAACGGATGTGATTATTCGCATCCCGTATATTCCCGGCTTCAACGATGATGATGAGAACATGAAGGCGACGGCGGAGTTCGTAAAGGAGGTTTCTCCGAATTCGCACGTGGATATCCTTCCATACCATGAGCTTGGTGCGAACAAGTACGAGAGCATCGGAATGGAATATTCTATGGCGTCCACGGAAAAGCCGACTCCCGAGCAGCTTTCCCACAGCAAGGAGATTTTTACAGAGCTTGGCATTGACTGTCAGGTTCGCGACTAATCGTTTGCCGTCATGGCTCTACGCTTTGACGGTGGTGTTCGTAAGAGGAGAAAACAATGGAAATCGCACAAATTGCGGTCCTCATAGCGCTAGCTTGGATGATTATCGCCCCTTGTTAGCAACAAGGTGCCGTTTGGAGCAATCGGCCTAGGCATACCCTTTATCCTTATTATCGGTGGCGTTTTCGAGAGCCCGATCAAGGCAATGGGTGATCTGGCGGGTCCCACGACGCTTCTGGTTGCCTCAATCATGATTTTGGCTCAGGGCATATTCAAAAGCGGCCTTGCAGAGGTCATAGGCAATTTTGCCCTTAAGCTTACCGGCGGTCGTAATGGTACGAAGCTCGTGCTTCTGGTTATTATCGTCATCTCGGCCGCACTCAGTATGTTCCTTCCCAATACCGGCTGCGTCACGATTCTATTGCCGGTTATCATCGCAATCAGCATGTCCACCGGCATCAGCCGTTCCCAGACGCTGTTCGTGATGAACATGGCCGTTGGCATTGGCGGCTGCATGACCGCAATCGGCACGACCATTAACACTGCTGCTCGAGGCATGATTCAGGATAATGGATTCGGCATTATCGGCTTCTTCGATTTGGGCGCAGCGGCCATACCTGCTGCCATTCTCGGCACCGTGTTCATGCTGACGATCGGCTATCGCCTGCTTCCCACTCGTGTCAAGGAAGACCCTGCATTGGCGGCCGAAGAGTCCGTGCTTACCAAGGAGCTTTCGCCCGAGGAGAGCCGCAAGAGGAGAACTGCCATGATCGTGGCCGGCATCTCCTTCCTCTTGGTTGTCATTGGCGTTCTTACCGAGACCCTGACCGGCATTCAAGCCTGGGTCTGGGGTATGGCCGGCGTTCTCGTTCTCATGTGCAGCCGCACCATTTCCGAGAAGGACGCTTTTGCGATTCCCTGGGGCATCCTGATGTTCGTGTTTGGCTGCTCCGTCCTGGCGGCAGGCTTCAAGAACAGCGGCATCGCCGAGCTTGCAGTTGGCCCCATCACTGCCATTCTGGGCGATAGCCCCAGCCCGCTCGTGCTTACCGCTGTGATGTTCCTTGTCGGCGCGCTCTTCACGCAGTTCATGTCGAACTTCGGTACCTTTGGCATCTTCTCCGGTGTGGCCATTACGCTTGCAACGGCTGTTGGCGCCAATCCGGCCGCAATGCTGATTGCACTGGCCATGGGCTGCAACGCTTCGTATGCTACCCCGATGGCAACCACAGCCAACGCGCTTATTCTTGGCGAGGGCGACATCAGGTTCAGCGACTGGCTCAAGAACGGCATTCCCCAGATTCTCATTCTGGGCATATGCTCGATTATATTCCTACCCCTGTTCTTCCCGTTCTACTAAGTCCTACAGCCCGCTCTGGGATGCGCTCGTATACCCCCAGAGCGGGTACGGCAGGCGCTGCAGCGCAACAAGTACGCATGAATTTGCTTGGATCTGCAGCGCTTCCTTCACATTAAGGTCAAGCCGCAAATCCCCAAGGCGGTTTTGCCCCCTCCTTATGGTGATGGACAGTCGTCCCAGATTTCGGGCTGTCCATCATTAGGAGGTGGGGCGTATACCTAAGTCCAGACTCGGGCAACTTCGGCTGAATTGATGCGGTGTGCAAATCTACGATGGGATCGACGAAGCCATGACCTACACCGAAGATTGCCAAACTGCAAAAAAGTGCGCACAGCAGGATTAGATATAGGAGACCAGCCATGAGCGCTACGGATGCGATATATCCCGAGCACTCCATCATGCGTTTGATGCAAGATGCATGCGATGTGTGTGGCGAGCGTCCACTTCTGATTACGCCTGACGAGCGCTACTCATACGTTGACGTCTGTCATTGGATGCAAAATCTTGCCGGATACTTTCAGTCCGTACTCGGCCTAACCCCAGACTCGACGATAGTCATATCGGCGATGAACTCGATTCATATTCCGGTTGTGTTGGCGGCAGCGCAACTCGTTGGTGCACGTGTCGCGCTATTCTCCAATACGGTGGGCGACGAGGAGCTTTCCAGGAAGATCAGTCTCGTCAAACCCAATCTTGTCATTTCATCCGATTCCGCCCAAATCGAGAGTCTCAAGCTCATAGTGCCTGATGCAACCCCCATGCTCGTTTCTCAATCCGAAATGGACATGATGAGTGTCGATGCGGTCATGCGCGAGGATGCGCATGACCGCGACTCCTCCTTTGTGCATGCGAGTGCGGACGCTCATATTATCGTGTTCTCGTCTGGTAGCACTGGTGCGCCCAAGGCAATCGTAAATCGCGGAACATCATTTGCGCTCAATGGCATTGCGCAATGCAAATGGCTTGAACTGACAAGTGATGATGTGCTGTATTTACCCGTCCCGCTTATACACGTGTTTGGGATAGCGGGTCTATACGCTACCCTGACAGCCCAGGCGAGCTTTGCGACTTCATCTCGCTATAACGCCCAGCAGGCTTGTGAGCTGATTCAGAATGCCGGCGTGACTGTACATCTTGGGGTGCCAACCAATTTCATACGTGAATTGCGTGAAAACGAAGACGGCGCATGGGATTTTGGCACTTTGAGAGCCGGACTTGTCGGAGGAGCAGATTGCCCTGCGGCTGTTTTGGAGGACTTCGAGAAGCTCTATGGCTGCAGAATCATGCAGTCCTATGGCATGAGCGAGACGGCTGCAACTCTCACTGTTACTCCACTCGAGTATGACGTGGAGGAGCGCGTTGCAACGGTTGGCTTTTGCGTTAAAGGCGCTCAGATTAAAGTCGATTCCGCGACGCACGAAATCATGTGCAAGAGCGCGTCGATGATGCTAGGTGTACTGCAGGAGGATGACTCGGTCGTCCTCGATCTCGATGATGGCTGGTATCGCACGGGCGATGTGGGGCGTATTGACGAAAGAGGGATGCTCGCCGTAACGGGACGCCTAAAGGACGTAATTGTTCGTGGAGGCGTCAATGTGTTTCCTTCCGAAGTCGAGGCCGCGTATGCGCATAACGATGACGTTGCAGAATGCTGCGCGTTTGCAATTGAAGACGAAGAGCTTGGCGAGCGCATCGGCATTGCAGTTGTACTCCAGGAGGGCTCGAAAGTAACGGCAAGCGGGCTTCGTATCTATGCGAAAGAGCGCATCGATAAATGCAAGGTCCCCGATGTCGTGATTGAACTCGAGGCGCTCCCTTGTCTGGGAAACGGAAAGATCGACAGGACGGCCCTCCGAGGGCTCGCGAGGGAAATGAGCGCGGCCTAGATGCACATGCCGTGCTGAGAGAAGAAAACATAGATTGAAGATTCAAGAAAGAGAGGCAACGATGGCACAATTCATCACGGCGCAGGAGGCGGCAAGGCTCATCCCCGACGGGGCCA
>OLWB01001441.1_pt1 | contig 22175 bp, 18 predicted proteins | sample 1673331 | NCBI WGS metagenome assembly OLWB01 (sample SAMEA3178943, study PRJEB25190) | human gut metagenome | biome: human gut; feature: human-associated habitat; material: faeces | place: Austria | collected 2013
ACGCATTGGCGAGAAAAACAAAACAGCCATTAGAATATCCAAGTGCCGGAAGTACATTTAAACGTCCAGAAGGATATTTTGCCGGAAAATTGATTCAGGATGCCGGTTTGCGTGGATTCCGGGTAGGCGGGGCACAGGTGTCGGAAAAGCACGCCGGCTTTGTCGTCAACCGCGGGGATGCGACGTCGGCGGACGTGCGGGCGCTCATCGCGCACATCCAACGCGTGGTCGCGGAAAAAACGGGTGTTTTGCTCGAATGCGAAGTGAGAATAATAGACAATGAATGATCAATCCTATGCGGCTGCGCTCCGCGAGAGTCTGGCTACCCGCGAGGAAAAAAAGCCCTGCTGCCGCCGCAGCTACGCGGCGGGGCTGGCGGGGGAGCCGCCGCCGGACTTCGCCTGCGCGGGGGACGCGGGCTGCTATCTGCGCGGCGTGTTCGTCCGCTGCGGGAGCATGACCAACCCCGACAAGGGCTACTATCTGTCGCTGCGTCCGGGCGCGCAGTTGGAGGCCGCCGCCCGCCTGCTGGACGACGCCGGACTGCCGCCGGGCCGGACGGTCCGCCGCGGCGTGCCGCTGCTGTATTATCGGGACAGCGGCAAAATCGAGGATTTTTTGGCGCTTGTCGGGCAGTCCAAGCATGCGCTGGAGCTGATGGACAAGAAGATCACGCGCGCGCTGCGCAACAACGCCAACCGTCTCGCCAACGCGGAAACGGCCAATTACGACCGCGCCGCGACCGCCTCGGCCGAGCAGGTGAACGCGATCAAGCTGCTGATCAAGCATAAAGAATTCAAGCGCCTGTCTCCCGAGCTGGCCGAGAGCGCCGCGCTGCGGCTGCGGCATCCCGAGCTGGATCTGGCCTCGCTGGCCGAGCTGCACGAGAAGCGGGTCAGCAAATCGGGTCTCAACCATCGGATGGAAAAGCTGCTGGAGATGGCGAAAAAATATCAGTAAAACGATTCTGCGGCCGCCGCGCCCTCGGGCGCGGGCGGAAGCGCACAAAAAAGGAGGCGGCGGCGAACCGTGGGCTTCGTACATTTGCATCTGCACACCGAATACAGCCTGCTCGACGGCGCCTGCCGCATCGCGGACATCCCCGCGGCCGTCAGCGGCGCCGGAATGGACGCCGTCGCCGTCACCGACCACGGCGTGCTGTACGGCGCGGTCGCGTTCGACAAGGCCTGCCGCGCCGCCGGCGTCAAGCCGATCATCGGCTGCGAGGTCTATGTCGCGCCGCGCACGATGGCGGACAAGCAGTATCCGGCGGACACCGACTATTCCCATCTCGTGCTGCTCTGCGAGAACGAGATAGGCTACAAAAACCTGTCGGCCATCGTCTCGCGCGCGTTCACGGAGGGCTTTTACCAGAAGCCGCGCACCGACCTCGATTTCCTCCGCACGCACGCGGAGGGGCTGATCGCGCTGTCGGCCTGCCTGTCCGGCCCGCTGTCCAAGCGGCTGCTGCGGGACGATTTCGCCGGCGCGCGGGCGGCGGCCGAAGCGTATGCGGAAATCTTCGGCAAAGATTGCTTTTATATCGAATTGCAGCGCCACGGGCTGGACCGGCAGGAGGAGGTCAACCGCCGCCTGCTGCTGCTGGCGGAGGAGCTGTCGCTGCCGGTCGTCGCGACCAACGACGTGCATTATCTGCAAAAAGGCGACGCGAAGCTGCAGGAGCTTCTGACAGCCATCGGCACCGGCTCGACGCTGGGGGACAGCGGGCTGTCCTTCGAGACCGAGGAATTTTATCTCAAGACCCCGCAGGAGATGGAGGCCCTCTTCGCCGACCTGCCCGAAGCGCTGGAAAACACCGTCCGCATCGCGTCGCGCTGCGCGTTCGATTTTGAGTTCGGCAAGCTGCACCTGCCCGCGTATATGCCGCCCGACGGCTCGGCGAACGAGGACTATCTCCGCCGGCAGGTCGAGGCGGGCTACGCGGACAAGGTCGCGCGGGGGCTGCTGCCCGAACGCGCGGACTACCGCGAGCGGTTCGGCTACGAGCTGTCAGTCATCGTCTCGATGGGCTTTACCGACTACTTTCTGATCGTGGCCGATTTCGTCGGGTACGCCAAATCGCGCGGCATACCGGTCGGCCCGGGCCGCGGCAGCGGCGTGGGCAGTCTGGTCGCGTATCTGCTCGGCATCACCGACGTGGACCCCGTGAAGTACGGGCTGCTGTTCGAGCGCTGTCTGAACCCCGAGCGGGTGAGCATGCCCGACTTCGACATCGATTTCTGCGACCGCCGCCGCGGCGAGGTCATCGAGTATGTGGCGGATAAATACGGCGCCGACCACGTCGCGCAGATCATCACCTTCGGCACGCTCGCCTGCCGCGCCGCCGTGCGCGACGTCGGCCGCGCGCTGGGGATGACCTACGCGCAGGTCGACGAGATCGCCAAGCTCGTCCCCCGCCGCCTCGGCATCACCGTCGCCGCCGCGCTGGAGGAAAGCGCCGAGCTCAGAGGCCGCGTCGAGAGCGACCCCGCCGTCCGGCGGCTGATGGAATTCGCCGCCGCGCTCGAGGGGCGGCCGCGCAACGCGTCCACCCACGCCGCCGGCGTGGTGATTACCGACAAGCCGATCATCGAATATGTGCCCGTCTCTTCCAACGGCGGGGACGCGGTCACGCAGTATCCGGCCGAGACCGTGGCCGAGCTGGGGCTTCTGAAGATGGACTTCCTCGGCCTGCGCTTTCTGTCCGTGCTCGACGACGCGGAGAAGGACGTCCGCCGCAAGGACCCCGCCTTTTCGCTTGCCGCCGTCGACGACGGGGACGAAGCGACCTATGCGATGCTGTCCGCAGGCGATTCGGTCGGGCTTTTCCAGCTTGAAAGCGACGGGATGCGCGCGCTGCTGACCAAGCTGCGCCCGTACTGTCTGGAGGACATCATGAGCGCCATCTCGCTCTACCGCCCCGGGCCGATGCAGTCGATCTCGCGCTTTTTGAAGAACCGCGCCGACCCCGCCTCCATCCGCTATGCGGACGAGCGGCTGGCCGACATCCTCGGCTCGACGGGCGGCTGCATCATCTATCAGGAGCAGGTGATGATGATTTTCCGCGTGCTCGCCGGTTACAGCTACGGCCGCGCCGACGTCGTGCGCCGGATGATGAGCAAGAAAAAGGTCGACGAGATGGAGCGGGAGAAGGCGTTCTTTCTGGCGGGCGCCGCCGAGAACGGCGTGCGGCCCGAAACGGCCGAGTCGGTGTTCGCCGAGATGAGCGACTTCGCCAAATACGCGTTCAACAAAAGCCACGCGGCGGCCTACGCCGTCGTCGCCTTCCGCACGGCGTATCTGAAATGCCATCACCGGCGCGAATATATGTGCGCGCTGCTCAACTCTGTTGCCGGGGACAACCGGCGGGTGGATCTGTACATCGACGACCTGTCGCGCGCCGGCATCCGCGTGCTGCCGCCCGACGTCAACGAGAGCGGGGAGGGCTTCACCGTCGTCGGGGACAACCTTCGGTTCGGGCTGGCGGCGGTCAAGAACGTCGGCGGCGCCTTCGCGGCCTTCATCGTGCAGGAGCGGCTGGCGAACGGCCCCTACACGGGCTTTGAGGACTTCCTGCTGCGCACGCAGGGGCGCGGCAACGTGCGGATGCTCGAGTCGCTGGTCAACTGCGGCGCGATGGACGGCTTCGGGCATCCCCGCAGCCGGATGGCGGCCGCCGCCGAGAGCGCGGTGCAGACGGTCGCCGGTATGAACAACGGCGTCATCGCCGGCCAGATGGGGCTGTTCGACGCCGTCGGCGGGACGGACGAGCTGTTCCGCATCGACTATCCCGACCTGCCCGAATATCCGGCGATGCAAAAGCTGGCGTACGAGAAGGAACTGGTCGGCGTCTACCTCTCCGGCCATCCGCTGGACGGGTACCGCAGCGCGCTGCGGCGCGCCGGCGTCGTCTCTACGCAGACGCTGGCCGAGCGCCTGTCCGCCGGCGAGTGGAACGAAAAGCAGACCGTCACCATCGGCGGCATCCTCAAATCCCGCCGGCAGAAAATCACGAAGAAAAACGAAATCATGGCCTTCTGCGTGCTGGAGGATTTGCAGGGCGAGTGCGAGCTGATTGTGTTCCCCTCCGCGCTCGAAAAGCTGTCCCCGCTGCTCAGCGAGGGCGCGGTGCTGCTTGTGACCGGCACCGCACAGCTTCGGGAGGCGGTTTCGGAGGACGGGGAGGACGAGCTGAAGCTGCTCGTGCGGACGGCCAGACGCGCCGAGCCGGACGGGACGGCGGCCGAAGCGGAAAAGCCGGCCCGCACGCGGGCGGGGGTTTATCTCAAAATCACCGCCGACAACGAGAAGGCGCTCGACGAGGCGCTCGAGGAGCTGCGCGCCTATCCGGGCGGCAGCGCGGTTTTCCTGTATTATGAGAAGGACAAAAAGCTCCTCGCCGCAAAGCAGCTTCGGGTCGCCGCGGCGGATGGACTGCTCGCGCGGCTGCGCGAACTGCTGGGCGGCGCGAACGTGGCCGTCCGCGAGGGGTAAGGAAAGGAAGCGCATTGTAGGATGTTGAAAAAAACGGAGGATTTCCTCGGCAGGTACGGGCGCATCTGCCCGATCGCGCGGGTGCTGTCGCCGGTGTTTACGGGCGCGTTCTACGTCGGACTGGCCGTGGCGGCGCTGCTGCTGATTACCGCGCTGATCGTGCTTTTCGTCAACGTGGACGTGGAAAAGATGCTGCTGCCGCCGGATATGAAGGCGCTGCGCGACGCGTCCGGCGCGGTCACCGAATATTCGCTCGACCTCGGGAACGGCATCCGCATCGTCTCGCCCGCCTCGGCGGTCACGCTCTCGCACATCAAAACCGTCATCTATTCCTCCATCGCCGCCTGGCTGCTGCTTCTGCTGGTCGCCTGCCCGGTGTTCCGCTTCCTGTCGGTGCTGCTGCGGAACGTCGGCCGCAAGGAGGCGCTCAACGAGGAAAACGCGCGGATGATCAACTACATCGGGCTGGTCATCCTCATCGGGAACACGCTCATCGTGGCGCTGAACAATCTGCTGAATTACATTCAGATCAATAAATTCGTCTCTATGTCCGAGCATCGGATCGAGTACGCCTTCAGCATCGAGTGGGCGGGCATCATTATGGGCCTGTTCATCCTTGCCGTCGGCACAATCTACGGCTACGCCTGCAGCGTGGCCGCGCACGAAAAGGAAACGCTCACCACCGCCGTCACGCGGCTGAGCGGTACGGGAGGTCAGGATGGACAAGGATAACAAGGAAAACAAAAACGAATTCGAGCCGGTCGAACCGCTGGACATCACCCGGCGCAAATCGCCCGACCCGTCCGCAGAGGCGTCCGCACCCGCCGGAGAGCCCCAGCCGGCGCCGTCCGGCGATGCGGAGCCGTCCGGCGGCGCGGAACCGGCCGCCGACGCATCGGCGCCCGCCGTCCCGGCCCCGTCCGACGGGGAGGGCGCGCCGGCGCCGTCCGCAAAGCCGCCGGAGAAGAAGGGAAAGAAAGAGAAGAAGGAGAAACAGGAAAAGTCTGCCGAGGAAAAAGCCGCCGCCCGCAAGCGTCGCCTGACGCTTTCCGGCCGCATCGCGCGCAGCACGCTGTGGTATCCGCTGCGGATTACGCTGTTCGTGCTCGTCAAGGCGCTGACCTATCTGCTCAACATCTTTTTCACCGTTCTCATCGTCGGGATGATTACCGGCGTGGTCGTCGGCTGCGCGTTCCTGCTGTACATCAAGGGCAACATCGACCCGGAATATGACGGGCTGGACAACCTCAAGTTCGACAGCAGCCTGAACACCACCATCAGCTACGTCGACCCCGAGACCGGACTCGAGCAGACCGCGGTCACGCTCCACGGCAGCGAAAACCGGCTCTGGGCGGAGTACAAGGAGATCCCCGAGCAGCTCATCAACGCGTTCATCGCCATCGAGGACCAGCGCTTTTACAGCCATAAGGGCTTCGATGTCAAGCGCACGCTCGGCGCGGTGCTCAACTTCATTATGCCCGGCGGCGACCGATACGGCGGCTCGACCATCACGCAGCAGCTCATCAAGGTCGTGTCGCAGGACGACGACGCCACCATCCAGCGCAAGGTGCAGGAGATTTTCCGCGCCATCAACGTCGAGACCAAGTTCTCGAAGGAAGAAATCCTGGAGATGTACCTCAACGTCATCAATCTGTCGCAGAACTGCAACGGCGTCAAGACGGCCGCGCAGACCTACTTCGGCAAGTCGCTCGACGAGCTGACGCTCGTCGAATGCGCCGCGCTGGCGGCAATCCCGAAATCCCCGACGAAGTACGACCCCATCCGCAACCCCGAGTACAATCTCCAGCGCCGCAACGTGGTGCTCAAGGAGATGCTCAATCAGGGGAAGATTACGCAGGAGGAATTCGACGACGCCTACAACCAGCCGCTTTACCTCAACACCGACAGCGAGGAGGAATACACGGGCGAGCCGGTCTACTCCTATTTCATCGACGCGCTCATCGACAACGTCACCGACGCGCTGATGGAGGAGTACGCCGTCGACCGCGCCGTCGCCTCGCGGATGCTCTATTCCGGCGGCCTGAAGATCGTTTCCACCGAAAACCCGATCGTCCAGAGCGCGATGAAGGAGGTCTTTACCGACGAGAATTGCTTCCCTAAGACCAACGGCATCCCGCCGCAGTCGGCGATGGTTGTGATGGACCCCCACACCGGCTATGTGCTCGGCGTGGTCGGCGGCCGCGGCGAGAAAACCGTAGCGCGCGGCCTCAACCGCGCCGTGCAGAGCAAGCGGCAGTGCGGCTCGTCGATTAAGCCGCTGTCCGTCTATGCGCTCGCCGTCGAGCGCGGACTGCTGACCTACGGCACCGCCGTGGACGACGTGCCGGTTATGTACGACGAGGACCGGGGCGATTTCTGGCCGCACAACTCGCCGGACAATTGGTACGGCGTCGTCTCGGTCTCGTTCGCCATCCAGAAGTCGCTCAATACCGTCGCCACCGCCACCGCGCAGAAGCTCGGCGTGCAGGAGTGCTTCGACTTCCTCACGAAATCGCTCGGCTTCACCACGCTGATCGACCGCAAGGAAATCAACGGACAGGTCTATTCCGACATCGCCATCTCGCCGATTTCGCACGGCGCCTTCACCGAGGGCGTGACCGTGCTGGAGGTCACGCAGGGCTACACGATGTTCGCCAACGACGGCATGGTGTCCGGCGCGAAATTTTTCACGATGATCCGCGACTCGAACGACGAGATCATCATCGACAACAAGGGCACCGAGAACCAGACCTACGCCGTCAGCGAGCAGACCGCGTATATTATGACGTCGCTGCTGCGCAACGTCGTCGAGCTGGGTACCGGTACCGCGGAATATGCGTTCAATTGGTACCGCACGTTCGACAGCGAGGTCGAGGTCGGCGGCAAGACCGGCCAGACCAACGAAGACCGCGACCGCTATTTCGTCGGCTTCACGCCCGATTTCACCGCGGCGGTCTGGTTCGGGTACGACAACAACAAATCGCTGTCCTCCTACGGGTATAACCCATCGACACGGGTGTGGATAGAGGTGTTCAACCGCGTCTACGCCGCGTATGAGGAGGAGGGGCTGTACTACCAGAAGAAATTCAGCCGTCCGTCCTCCATCGTCGAGGTCGAATACTGCTCGATCTCGGGCAAGAAGCCGACCGAGGCCTGCCGGCGCGACGTCGAGGTGCTGACCAAGGGGTATAGCGAGATTACGGGTACAGGCACGGTGATTGCGACCGGCGTGTTCGCCGCCGACGCGCAGCCGACCGAGTACTGCGACTGCCATGTGCCCGGGTATTACAACACCGTCACCAAGCAGATCGTGGACGGCCCCGGCGACAACGTGATCGAGGTTTCGGTGCGGCAGATCCCGTACCGCGAATTCTTCGGCCGCATTTATACGAAGGACCAAAGCTATGTCGTCTGGTCCAATCAATCCGGCGGGAACGGATAAAGGAGAGGGTGCGGAATGAACGCACAGGAGGCAAACGAGCGCTGCGTCGGACTGGCGCTGACGCTGTCGGCCGAGATGTTGAAAAACGGCGGCGAGACCTACCGCGCCGAGGACTGCGCGCTGCGCGTGCTCGCCGCCGCAGGCTCGGTCGACACGCAGGTGATGGCGATGCCGACCAACGTCCTCGTCACTGCCACCTTCGGTGGCCAGACCATCACCCGCTCCCGCTCGGTGCGCGTGCGGTCGGTCGACCTGGAGGAGATTGACAGGCTCAACACCGTCTCGCGCGCGTTTGCGTCGGGCGCGCTGGACGTCGAGGGGGCCATCGCCGAGATCGGCGCGCGGCGCGCGGTGCGTCCCGTCTGGCTGATGAGCCTGTACGCCTGCCTGTCCGCCGCCTTCTTCACCTGCATCTACGGCGGCTTCTGGGTCGAATTCCTGTGCGCGGCGGGCATCGCCTTCGCGTCGCAGTTCGCCGTGCGCTGCATCAAGCGGGCGGGCAAATACGGCTTTATGACGAATATGCTCTGCTCGGTGTTCACCGCCGTCTGCGCGCGGCTGCTGGCGCTGGCGATTCCGTCGCTGAACATCAGCGCGCTGATCATCGGCGGGATTATGCCGCTGCTGCCCGGGCTGTCGATGACCAACGCCATCCGCGACACCATCAACGGCGACCTCGTGTCGGGCTCGGCGCGCGCGCTGGAGGCGCTGCTGGCCTGCGTCGCCATCGCCGCCGGCGTGGGCGTCGTGCTTTCGCTGTGAGAGGGGTGGACGTATGACGGTTTGGGAACTGCTGCTGGAGGGGCTGTGGGCGCTGGGCGCGACGGCCTTCTTCGCGCTCTCGCTGAAGGGCCCGCGCCGCACCGTCCCCGCCGCGGCGCTGCTGGGCATGCTCGGGCAGATGATGTATTCGGCTCTCAAGGGGCCGCTGGGCGACAATATGAGCGTCTTTCTCGCCACCTTCGCCGTCTGCATACTGGCCGAGCTGCTGACGCGGCGGCTGCGGGCGCCGGCGACGGTGATTTCCTTTCCCGCGGTGATTCCGCTCGTCCCCGGCGTGATGCTCTACCGCACCATGCTGCGCTTTTCCGAGGGCGACTACGAGGCGGGCACGAGCGCGCTCATCGCCACCATCATTTACGCGGGCTGTATGGCCTTCGCCATCACGCTCGCGGCTATGCTTGCGAAAAACTTCTTTCCCGCCCGTCTGCGGGAGAAACGAACGGAGAACGACAAATGAACTTTTCCATCAATATGTCCTACGACGGCACACTGCCCTATAAAACGCGCATCGACGCCATTCGGGACGCCGGCTTTACGCACGCCTTCCTTTGGTGGGACCAGAATGACCCCGAGCGCTTCGAGCAGCCCGAGCATATGCGCCGCCGCGGGCTGGAGATCGAGACCGCGCACCTGCAGTTCGCCGGCATCAACAATATGTGGCTGGATAATGCCGCCGGCGCGGCGCTGGCGGAGGCGCTGCTGCGGAGCATCGACGAAGCGCGCGACTGCGGCATCCCGACGGTGATCCTGCACCTGTCGAGCGGCTTCAATCCGCCGCCCGTCTCCGCGCTCGGCACGCGCCGCTTCCGCGCCATATGCGAGCGCGCAGAAAAATACGGCGTGGCGGTGGCGTTTGAAAACCTCCGGCGCACGTCGTATTTGGACTATATTCTCCGCGAGCTTTCCGACCTGCGTTCGGCCCGCTTCTGCTTTGACTGCGGTCATGAAAATCTGTACAACCACGGCGCGGGCGTGCTCGAATCGCACGCCGACCGCCTCTCCGCGCTGCATCTGCACGACAATTTCGGCCTTTCGGACGACCATATGCTGCCCTTCGACGCCCGCATCGACTGGCGCGGGATGGCGCAGCGCCTCAAAAACCGCATCGGCAGCCTGCCGCTGACGCTGGAGGTCGCGCTCCGCAGCGCCGACCGCGAGGACTACGCCGCCGAGGGCTTTCTGACCGAGGCGCTCGCGCGCGCCAAAAAAATCCATCAGCTTATCGAGGAGTCGTAACCATCAGCTCGCCGAGGCATTGTAAAGCGAAATAAACGACAGAGCCGCCAGCCGCGCGGCTCTTTTTGCTTCGGTCAGCGTGTTGCCGCATGCGCCGATTTCCAGAAGCAGCATCCCCGGCAGGCATTGCTGGTTGAAGCTGGCCGTCCGCAGGCAGACCGGGCGGGCGAGGGTGGGGTAGTCGGTGTTGAGAATTTGCTGGTAGGCGGCCGCCACGGTCAGGTTTTGCTTCCAGTTCGGATGGATTGCGCCGCCCTGGTCGGTTCCGACGACGAGCATGATCTGCGCGGCGGTCTCGCCGTTGATTTCGGTCACGGGCTTCTGGTTCTCGCCGTCGGCGGTGAAGACCGAATCGCGGTGCAGATCGAATACATAGCGGATGGAGGGGTATTTCTCCAGCCAGGCGTACACCGCCGCGCGCGAGGAGGTATAGGCGGCGTTGAAGTCGTCGCGGTCGTACATCGTCTCGTCATGGACGACGGAGATCCCCGCGCCGCGCAGCGTGTCGGCAAACACGCGGCCGACGGCGACGACGTTCTCCTCCGTGTTTTCGCTGCGGAAGCTCTCGTCCTCGTCGTAGCTGTCCGCGCCGTCGGGCAGGTAGCTTTCGGTGCCGTGCGTGTGCAGGATGAGGACCTGCGGCCCGCTCCCGTCGGCGGCGCGCACGGGATATGTACGGCTGAGGTAGGCGTTCAGGTCTATGCTGTAATCGGTGGAGTTGTGCAGGTACAGCGCCGGCGTGTCGCCGGGCTCGTACCAGCACAGGTTCACCGGCTGTACGGTCAGCTTGTCGCCCTCGTCGGGTAGGCCGGCGTCGTCCGGCGCCGCTGCGCCGCTTTCCTCCCGCTCGGGGGCGCTGTCCGGCGTGGTGGTGATCCCCGGCGTCTGAACGGGCAGGTATGCATAGCGCCGTCCGTCCAGACCGAGCGCGCCGTTGAGCACGCCCGTCAGATAGTCCGCGCCCGAATCGGGCAGCGCGCGCAGCAGCGCGGGAATCAGACGCAGCGCCGAAAAGAGCAGCAGCAGCGACAGCAGCGCGGCGACAATGTTTTTGATGGCCTGTTTTTTGCGTTTCGTTATGTGCATACCTGTATCCCTCCGTGCTATGATATATATGCACGCGGGACGGGTTTTATGCCAGCAGCTCTTCCATTTCCTCCACGCTCAGCTCGCCGTGAAACGCGCGGTTGATTGCAAAGCCCAGAAGCCGCGCCGTCTGCTTGGTGATGACGTCGCTCTCCTTGAGCGTGATGAACATGTCCTTTCCGTCTCCGGCCAGCAGCGCGGCGGCGGTCTTTTCGTCGGCGTTTTCGCCCAGCAGGTCGTAAGCCAGCGTGGCCGCGTCGACCACCGTCGGCACGCCGATGGAAATCACCGGCACGCCCAGCGTCTCTGCGGACAGCTCGCTGCGCCGGTTGGACACGCCCGCGCCCGGGTAGATGCCCGTGTCGCAGAGCTGTACCGTCGTCGCCAGCCGTGCCAGCCGGCGCGAGGCGAGCGCGTCGATGGCGACGATGAGCGACGGCCGCACCGCTTCGACGATGCTGCGCACGATCTCGGCGCTTTCCATCCCCGTCTGCCCTAAGACGCCGGGCGCGAACGCGCACAGGTCGCCGAAACCCGCCGATTCGTAAAGCTGCGGGTTCAGCGTGCGCAGATGCCGCGTGACGACCACCTTTTCCACCGCCTTCGGGCCGATGGAGTCGGCGGTGATGTCGTAGTTGCCCAGTCCGACCACGAGCGCCGTACCCGAAAAATCGGCGGGGAACAGCTTGCGGAGCTGTCCGGCCAGCAGCGCGACGAGCGCGGCGAAGCCCTCGGAGGCCAAAAGCCAGCTTTTCCCCACGTCGACGTTGATGTAGGTGCCCGCCTTTTTCTTCGCCAGCCGTTCGCCCTCGCCTTCGCCGACGTGCACGGTTGTTATGCTGAAGCCGTCGATGGTTTCCTCCTCGGTGCGGATGCCGTCCTCCCGTCCGGCCTGTGCGTTGATTTCGTGCGCCTCGAGGGCGAGATCGGTTCGGATTTCATACATGTGCTGTGCGCTCCCTTCGCGTTGTCCGGCATTGCGGTGAAATTTTGCTCTGTTCTCGTATATATTCTGCCTGATAACGAAAAAAATATCACTTTTTTTGATTTACCTCTTGCAAAAAGAGAAAAAGTATGGTAGTATTAAGAAGTTCCAGAATTGTAGGAGGAGGTGAGACGTGTGCCGAATATCAAATCCGCGAAAAAAAGAGTCAATGTGACGAACGCCAAAACGCTTCGGAACCAGATGTTCAAGTCTGCTATGAAAACTTCTGTGAAGAAATACAAGGCTGCGCTTGCCGACGGAAATAAGGAGCTGGCCGCCGCGACGTATAAGGAAGCGGTTAAGTACATCGACCGCGCTGTGTCCAAGGGCATTCTGCACGCCAACAACGCGGCGCGCAAGAAGAGCCAGTTTACCCTGCTTTTGAACGCCGTAAAGTGATGAATCAAAAGGCAGCCGCAGAACCGTGCCGCTGCCTTTTTGGCCGTCGCCCTTCGCCGTCGCGCGGGGGCGGCCGGCCGGACCGGCCAGACGCGGGTGTAGTTCAATGGTAGAATTCCAGCCTTCCAAGCTGGCCGTGCGGGTTCGATTCCCGTCACCCGCTCCAGCGAGCCGCCGGGTTCGGCTTGCGCCGGGCTTCGCGCGGAGCCTGCCGTTCGGTCTTCCGGCAGTGTCCTTTGCACCGTGCGGCGTCCGATGCTGGCTTTGCCGGCAATATTTCCGTGTGGCAGCGCTGTCGCCGCCTTGCGCCGGCGAAGCGTCGAGCGCGTAGAATCCGCCGCCTGCCGCCGGAGCGTCCGGCCGAAACAGACGGCGCGGCCGTATGCCGGCCGCCGTGTATTGCGGCGTGTGGCGCGCGGTGTGTGTGATGTGCGATTGGTCGGCATTCGCTTCGCTTTTTATCTGCGCGGCGCCTGCCCGCTTCGGCGGACGCAGACGAAAGGCTGTGCGAAAACAGATATGTGCCTTTAGCTCAGCTGGATAGAGCAACTGCCTTCTAAGCAGTAGGTCGGGGGTTCGAGTCCCTCAAGGCACGCCAACGACCGGCTTTCGTATGCCGTGTGCGCGTGAATATGGTGGATATAGCTCAGTTGGTTAGAGTATCAGGTTGTGGCCCTGAGGGTCGCCGGTTCGAGCCCGGTTATCCACCCCAGACTGCCGCCGCTTTGCGGCGGAAAACGCCGGAAGCCGCAAAGCGAACCTTTGCGGCTTCCGGCGTTCTGCCCGTTTCGCGCCGCGGCCGCCTTCTTTTTCGGGTGTCCCGCAGAACGGCGCGGGGATTTTTTCATCCTTGGCTCGTCTTGGAAGTACGTCTTAGCCGCCTGTCCGGCCGTTTGCGGGGCAGAGACGGCAGCCTTGTCCGGCGGGTCCCGGCGAACCGTTTCGGGAACGGCCGAACAGGCCCGACCGCCGAGGGAATCAAACAAACGAGTGCATTAAACAAATATCGGGGTGTAGCGCAGTTGGTAGCGCGCTTGCTTTGGGAGCAAGATGCCGCAGGTTCGAATCCTGTCACTCCGACCATGATGTTTGACTCATAAGTCTACAAGGCTTATGAGTCAAATTCTTTTTATAGCCCTATTTTTAGGGCAAAACAATGTAGAAATCGGTTGAGATCGGCGCAGCGGCGCTTGGTCTTGACCGATTTTTGTTGTTTCAGGGGCAAAATTGGCGCAAGAAAGGTAGCATCAAAAGGTTTCCGGTGACAGGGATTGAATTATTATTTACTATTGGATTTTTGTGTGCTATACTTATATTACTAAAAAAGTGAATTTGGGAGGTGGCAGTATGCTATCGATGTCCGATACTCCTATCGAAGGCGTATTGAAATATTTTGCTGATCGCGGCCTTGGTGTTGCTTTTTTGGTTCCCACCCCAACCGGATATGAAAAATCCATTATGGATGCCATCGCGCCGTTCAGAAGTTTCTTGGAGGAAAACGGTATTCACAACTACGACGAGCAAAAGCAGGGACCGGACTTCAAAGTTACATTTCCCGCCTGTTTTGTATACCCTGATAAAATCGTAGAAACCAGTGCCTCACTGTATAGACCGCGAACAAAGCAAGGTGATCCGCGGGTATGGTTCTCGGGATTGAAGAACTACTGCACCCCGTGCAATTTGTTAGGTATTGTCACCGACAAGAAGAAGCTCTATATTCTGAATCTTTCGCTGCCCGCAGTTCACGCCTCCTTGCGTAGCGGCGGAGCAGCACAGAAACTGCTCAATCAGTTGGCTGCAGACGATGAAAGTGTCGCTATGGAGCTGCTTGAGAAATTCAGAGAGCTTCACCGCCTCGGCTTTGTTCCTACGGTTGTGGAGGGAGATACCGGCGTAGGTATGACGGCAGAAAATTTCTTGGGGATTCCTCCGAATGCAGATAAAACACCAGACTATAAAGGCATTGAATTGAAATGTTCTCGCAAGAAGGTTCGTCAACCAAATCGTGTCAATCTCTACTCTCAGGTTCCTGATTGGAAGAATAGTCGAGGTATGACTGCGGATAGGCTGCTTCAAACATATGGATACTGGGCGGATGACAACGGAAAACAGCGCTGGAATCTGTACTGCACCGTTGAAGCACATCGCCCTAATCCCCAGAGTTTGTATTTTGAGGTTGACGCAGATCGGGATTTGCGCGAGCCTGTATATGTCGTACAATGGAGTTTGCAGACTTTGCGGGAGCGTCTGCTGGAAAAGCACCGAGAGACATTCTGGGTTAAGGCCACCAGTATCATTGAGGATGGTGTAGAAAAATTCCGTTACGATTCTATCGTACACACAAAGAAACCGACAGCATCTCTGCTTGGATATTTGATCGATGCAAAGATTATCACTATGGATTATACAATGCATTTTAAGGAAAACGGCAAAGTGCGCGATCACGGGTATTTATTCAAAATTAAACCCGAAAATGTGGGATTGCTTTTTCCAGATCCGATAGAATATACATTAGAGTAAAGAAGGAGTATTATGAGCAATATCGTGGAGGAGCTGAGAAGGGTTTCTGTAACAAAATTGTTTGCTACCAATACTATGACTAATTGTTTTCCGGTGTGGAAAACAGCGATAGATGGGTTTGCGCCAACTAAAACACCCGCGCTTATTCTTGGGCTGGGCGATCACTTGTCCGAAATTTTTCGTCAAACAGGAACAGCGGGACGTGGACAGGGCGAAGTGTCTAGTGGCGGAACGGCATGGGAATCGTTAGTGTGTTGGTATTTGAATTTGTGCTTAATTGGAAGAAGAACTGTTGTTATTCGCCATAATAGAGATTTGATTCCTTCTCCGGTTAGCGATGCAATCACAGTCAACTACCATAATTTTGCTTCAAATACTGAATCAGACTTGATTGCCATAACATTTCCTGAGAAGGAAGATTATTGCTGCGATAAGCACTCCATTGTGGTCTATGATGATCACGGTAGTGCGATCCGAACAATCTCTAGGGGTGGCGGATATAATCTGAAAAAGATAATGAATGCGCTGTGTGAACGCGATTTCCACGAGCTGGAAATTCATATAATTCAATGCAAAACAAACTGGAATGATAATGCCCAGATTCCGATGTTATGGGATGCAGTTTATGCCGCCAAAAATTTCAGAAACGGTGTTTCTGTTGGAAAGAATAATTTTTCCGTTTCGGATGTAGCGCGATTTACATATTCTTTCGTGACTGTACCGACAAATAAACTGGATGGTTTTAAGGCTGATTCGGTTTGCGTTAAGAGAGTGATGAATCTATCTGGCGGAAACTACTGGGGCCATGAAACTGAGAATGACGTGGCAGCTTCGGTAAAGGAGATGCTTCATAGGAATCTGCTCAACGGTCATTCTGTAGGGCATCGAGTGACATTGGCAGCGGAGTTACCGGATCTGGGAACGGAATATAGCTATTTTAGTCTATAATAGAAAATGTCTGCCTCTAAGATCCGAGGCAGACATTTTTTATTTGATATGCTTCAAAATTTCCAACGCGATTGCATGTGCCATCAAAGGAGGAACAGCATTACCGACTTGAGTATATTGGGGCGTTTCGAGTTTACGGCGATCGCCGCCGGTGGTTCGTTTACCTTGGAATACAAAGCTATCATCAAAAGATTGGAGGCGGGCCATCTCTCTGACGGTTAGTGAACGATTGGCTCCGTAATGCGCGAAATCGTCAGGCATAGTAACGATTGTGGTACTGGGCTTCGCCGCAGACAGGCAGGAGTAATTCCGCTTGTTGGTGTTGAGCAACAGTGGATTGTTGGGCTCCTTTTCTCTGGCAACTGCGTAACTGCCATATTTGCGGATCAGCGCATAACGTTTCTGGACTTCTTCATTGTGGCGTGAAGTTTCGTGGTTTGCAAGCTGCATGATTTCCAGAGGACACTCAAAGAGTTCGTCTGCAGAATTCGCGGCAGTATAGGTGGGACTAAATTGAGGAAAGCGATCCGGATTCAGTCGTCCAATACGGCTCCATTCAGCATAGGTTCGCATCTCGCTGTATCGACCAGTTCCCTCTGCGCGGGTTTTCCCTTGGATGGTACGCCTTTTTGATCCGGCTTTGGAAGCACAGAAGTCGGCAAAAAATGCATCATCGTATGCAGTTGCCTTCTCGGGTACGCGGATGTAATTTAAGTCACCAATTGCTTCAGCTACAGTAACTTTCTCGCTCTCGCTAACAGTTGCGGGGATTTCGGTAATTAAATCCTGATCGTTTCTGCAACCAATAAATACAACGCGCAGACGATTTTGGGGAACACCATAGTCGGAGGCATTCAGAACAATGGGACGCTCAATGCGATACAACTGAATTTTGTCAAGCAGGGCATTGCAACCGACAGGGAGACCTTGCGCAGAGTGTTTTTGCAGAAGCTCCGTGAGGCGATTGACAGTTGCCATAGTATCTTCAGCGAGAATCTCAATAGCCAACCGCGTTTCTTCGATGGTGGACTTGACGGAGGCGCTATCAACGCGGCTATATAGCGACCGCAGTGCATCCATACAGATAGTGATGATTTCATCTGTGTCCAGATAATCTGTTATTGCATCAAAGCGTTGCTTATATTCACTTCTATTCAGATGGCTGCTGTTAATAATGGCTTTAATCTTTTTGGAGACAGATGCAATATCACCGCGAGATTTAAGCAAGTTTAGCCCCTGACGGATGATATTACGATCATCCTCTGGGATAGCCTTATTGTTGCGGAAAGCATTCACGAACTGATCTGCAATACGATCAATATATTGGGCAAGTGCAGGGTTGACAATGCTGTTCTTCTCTGCAAGGATAGAATGGAGTAAGAATGCCCTTTCGCTTTCGCTGAATTCCCCACCCTCAATCGTCTTCAAAATGGAGATATAATCACGTCGTCTTGCTTCTACTGCTCGATTCTGTGCCAGAATAACACCGATTTTCTCCAGTGCCAATTTCGCCTCGTAGCGCTTGCTTGAATCAATATGCATAACGGCAGATGTCATAAGGTCGTAGAACGACTGAAGATGATCAAAGTCGACGATGTTCTGAATTTCTCGCAGGATACGCTCTTTGATCTTTCCGTTGTCCTTGGTCAAAATGCCGTGGACATTTTCCATGACAAAATATTTGGGGCGGATAGCGGAAATAACCTGTAGATAATATGAAAATAGATCATCTTTTTTATCGTTTTTCTTGCGTTCGCCAGCTAAACTGAAGGACTGGCAAGGGGGGCCACCAACCAACACATCAATTTTAGAGTCGGTGAATTTGCGTTCCAGAATGGCGCAGAGAGTTTCGACAAAATCGGGATCAGTAATGTCTTTTGTCAAGAATTCCGTAGGGAGTCCAAGCTGTTCATTATATCGAATTCGGTGAGTAACCTCACATGTAGGATTGATATCACCAGCAAGTAAAAAATCATAATAAGAGCCGTTGTACTCGGCTTGTAAAAAACCTTCGCTAAAACCGCCAGCACCGGCAAACATATCAATAAAAGTAGGCATAGACATCCCTCCTCGAGAATATTGTAACATACTTTTTCCAAAAAGTCCAGGGGGTTTGAAAAAATAGTTTCAATAGTTCAATTATACCGAAAAATCATCTGAAATTGCTACTAATTCGCTAACTTTTTGGTATTTTGTGTCCCGGCCAAAGGAGTTAGCGACACACAAGACAGCATGGAAAAACTATATCCTGACAAGATTCTCCTTTCAGAACGAGTTATTCCAGAATAAGGTACAGCTTTAACATAGGTGGAATATTGGCATAAAACGATAACCGGCAGGTGGAGCGATCCATCTGCCGGCTTGCCATTACTGAAGAACTGAACTTTGTTGAACCTTTTTTGCGTAATTTTTTTATTTTCTTATACGCGACTTTTATAAAAAAGATTCAGAAAGGTTCAATCCTTCAGTATTTCCTTTTCCGTCCCCTTCGGGGCTGGCGTTTTAAGGAGGATTAGGGTATGATGTACTGGAGAACTGCGAAAACCTTGCGCGATTTCACCTAACTTTTCTTATATTTCCTCTTACAACTCCCCTCCGGGGATGGCTATTATATGGCAGGCGCGATCGGGAGCAGCAGACGATGCTGTGAAGAAGTGAACGGTCGGGAAGCAAATTCGGATAACTTTTCTTATTATTCTCTCATATGCGACTTTATAAGAAAATCATTCACATATATTCACTGCTTCACAGAACTATATAAACAATAGCCATTGGCTTTTATAACAGTTCTCCATTGAAACAGACTGGGTTTCTGCGGTTTGCTGTGTCGATTTCCCGTAATTTTTTCTTATATCCTCTTATACGCGACTTTCTTAGAAAAAGAACCAGTAAAGAGCAGTACCCCAGTAATAGGGCACTTTCGTGCCCTTCAGGGCTATGGTCTTTTGTGAAAAGGGTTAACGGGGAAAATAATCTGACTCAGATTGACGCAAAATTCGGTAAACTTTTCTATATATCTCTCACATGTGACTTTTTATAAAAAAGAATCAGTAATAGTCAGTCCTCAGTAAATTTCTTACGCCCTTTCGGGCGATGGCTTTTATGGGGGGCATAGGGGGCGAAACAACAGCAACTAAAACAATAAAAACACAACATATTGTGCTTAGTAAAATAAAAATCCAAAAACAATCGCAATATTTTGCGTTTTTGTTATTGACACATATGTTCAACTATGCTATAATACAAAAGTCGGAAGACATTTAAGGCTGGAAGAAGCCTCTCAAAGATACAAAGATCAAAAAACAAAATTCAAAGAGCAATGATACAACGCTTCAAGGGAGCAGTGTATCGTTGCTCTTTTTTGTACCTTGAAAATAAGATACATCCGCTCGCCACAAATACTCGATCGCAACTATGCCAAGACGGTGATCCACCCGAGCATAGGCAGTAGAAGAAAACGCGGAGTCCTCGAACAGGAGGCTACCGCAAGAAAAACAACGGAGGCAGGATGCAATAGAAGCAACAAATCCATTGTAGCGGATGTAGCAGCAAATATAGGTGGTTTCAAAAATCTTCTCTTTTAAGAGAGAACATATAAAACCTGCTACATCAGCTACAGCGACGAAAGGAGAGATTTCTGTGAAGAAAACAATAGTATTCAGCACCCAAGATCACACCATCCCCGACGGCTATCTGCAGCCAGAGATGTTCAGCAACAGCGCTTATGACGGTATGCACATCTACAACGACAAGCGCGGCGGCACCGCCATTCTGCTGCGTAGCGATCGGGTGACGCCTATGCCGTGGTGCCTGTTCAGCGGCATTTTCAGCACCGTGTTCTTCCCCACCTACAAGGAAGCTATGGACTACTGTAACACACGTGGCTACAGGCTGGTCGGGAAAGGAGGTAAAAGATGAAGCTGATAGACAAGCTGTTCGGCAGGAGCAGCACCGTCACCTTCGGCAAGCAGTGCTTCAGAAATAGCAACGGAAAAGAGATCGCTGTTACCAAGAAGATCTGTTACACAGTCAAGGACGGAACCATGAATATCCATATGTACGATCAGCAGGATGTGGATTCCTATTGCGCCCAGCGTCATTACCTGCCTGTCCGTTAAGGGGTAGGGGGAGTCAAATCCTCACAGGATTTATTCCCGAGACGGGCGTGGGGTATCACGCGAAAAATCGGGAAATCAAGAAGGGGTATAGCCCCATAAATCAAGTTTTCAAATAATAGGAGGTTTTCACTATGGCAAAATTGTTCAAGTATTTATGCATTGATCGGTGGCGGTCCCGGCGGCGCATATAAAATACCGCTCGACCACTACAACGACACAAAGGAGCAGGCGTTCAAGCATTCGGGGTACTGTCTGGTGAGTGCCATCCCCGGCACCTATCGTCTGCTGGCGAAAAGTCCAGCCACCACTAATGCGTATTACTACTTCACCATCAAATGCCCCAATTGCGGCGGCACACTGGAAGAAATGTTACCCGCAAAAGATAAGTATGTGCTGCCTATGTACGCATGCACCTGCTGTAACCGATAATTTTAAGGAGGAAATCAATATGTATCATACTACCGAATATAATCGTGAGTAACGCCATCAAAAGTAAGACTCACAGGGCACCAACGCGGCGCTGGAAGCCACCCGCAGCAAGCAGAACGGAAGCTACCGGCTGCCCTACGAATCCAACAAGAAGTTCGAAGCGCTTCGCCAGAAGGAAAACCTGTTCCGTCGCATCGGCACTGTCCATAGTCTCCGCAAGGGTGACTATACCATCTGGGCGTTTGACAATGAGCCGGAAGTCACTTGGCTCACCGATAAGAATCCCATGTTCTTTGAAAATGTGGAGACATGCGACGATTACCAGCTGGATGGTCATACTCTCGGCTGCGCCACCCGTGTGTCCGAGGATTTCACTGAAGACGCAGGCTTCGATGTAGAAACACAGGTCACCAGAGAGTTTGCCAGAAGCATCGGCCGTGCTGAAGAAGCTGCCTGCATCAACGGCGATGGCATCAGCGCACCAAAGGGATTCCTAAAGGATGCCATGGTCGGCCATTATGCCCTCGGCATTGACTACAGCGACGTTGTGGATCTGTTCTTCGCACAGGATCCGGAGTATCGTCGCAACAGCGTGTGGATCATGAACAACGAAACCGCATACAAGCTCCGCACCATGACCGACGGTGATGGCGGTTACCTCTGGAACCACAGCGACAACACCCTGCTCGGCAAGCCGGTATACATCTCCGACTATATGCCTTCTGAGACGGAAGGCACAGGCGCAAGACCTATCGCTTTCGGTGATTTCAGCTACTTCTGGATCGTCGATCGCAAGCCCTTTGCGATGCGCTCCCTCACCGAAGTGCTGGTACCCCAGCAACAGGTAGGCTACGTCGGCTATGAAACCATCGATGCAAAGCTCATCCGCCCCGAAGCAGTCTGTGTAATGCAGATGAAGTAATCCCGTAACGACAAAGCGGTCACAGCACAAAAAGCTGTGGCCGCTCTGTCAAATTGAAAGAAGGTGCCAAATGAAAGTAGTATTACCCAGATACAACGGCCTACTGATCGACGGTGAATGGTATGTCGTTGAGAATGTGTTTAGCCGAGCAGCGAAGGAAACGCTGGAAGATAAGCTCAAGCGGCTGATAATAGAAAGTGTTCCCGCAAAAAACACCGTCGAAAGTTCTCAGAAACCTAACAATTAAAACCTCGCCTTTTAGCAGCAGTTCTGGTATAATCCCTTCCTGCCACTAGAAGGCTGTCGGAAAGGAGTATCAAATGAATTTAGTAAGACAGCCCCAACAGGGAAAAATCACAGCATTATACTGCAGACTCAGTCGTGATGACGAGCTTCAAGGCGATAGCAATAGTATCAAAAATCAAGAGTTACTATGTAGAGGGTGGTTTCTCCCACCTAATACATATGACTGCGGCTCATTTGTGGTGAATGGAACAGCAGTTGTAGGAAAGGAGGCCAAAAGCCTTATAACCGCTGAAAATCCACACGAAAAGGAGCTGATTTATATGAAATCGATATTTGAGCAGATGGGCGGCACTTACCGTCAGGAGGGGGATTACCTCATTCCAAACCTTGCGCTGCCAGAGGAACCGGAATACCAGATTGGCAAGTATGGGCGTATGCGCCGCAGCTATCTGAAAGAACATCGTCCTGTTCTCTACGCAAACCTGCTCACAAGCGGAACGCTGCATCGGCACCTTGCCGAGATCGACCAAGCCTGCAATGAGCGTATGGAAATCATCGTTTCTGCTA
>OLWB01001445.1_pt1 | contig 22126 bp, 34 predicted proteins | sample 1673331 | NCBI WGS metagenome assembly OLWB01 (sample SAMEA3178943, study PRJEB25190) | human gut metagenome | biome: human gut; feature: human-associated habitat; material: faeces | place: Austria | collected 2013
TTTTCTGCTATTTCTTCTTCTGAATTTTCTAATTTTTCTGCTTTAGCAATTGCATATTTTGCATACGCTTCTTCCTGTGGAGTGCCGGATGATAATTCTCTGGCATCTTTAACTTCAGCCATTTTTGTACTCTTCTGAGTACGATCTTTTATTTTTCCGTCTTTATCAGTATATGTTTCTTTGACTTCTTTGTAACTGAGAGAACCATCTTCATTAATAATCGGGCTCCCTTTTCTCTTTAATACAGACGTTTCTGATTTTGCTCTTGAAATTAGAGTAGCAGCTCCTTCGTGGTAATGACCATTTGAGTCTGTAGTGCCTTGATACCTCTTCTTCAAAGTTGCTATATCATTATCTTTTTCACTTTGTTTATAATCGAGTTTATGTTTTTCTGCATCAATTACAACCATACTGTGACGGACCGCTTTTGCTAATTCAGATTCGGTAGCTCCTTTCAAAGTCATATCTGTAATTAAGTTAGAAATTTTACCCATTTCTGTCTGAGTATTCGTCATTTTTTGGTATGTTCTACCATTTCTGGTGTAATATTCCTTACCTTTAGAGTCCACTTTAATAGGTTTACTAGAATCTGGACCATATTCGTCTTTCGTATCAAAATCTTCCAAACCCTTTAATGGATGTGTAGAAGTAATTTTGACTTTACTCTTTGACGAATTACAAGGTATTACCATTACGGTATCGCCATCAAAATCAGCTCCGGATAATCTATCAGCATTCTTTTTATTAATGCCAATGGCATCAGCCGGAGTATTCCCAAGAACACTCTTTCCTTCAGCTAACTTATTATTTACTTTCAAAATTGGTATCTCGAAAGTTCCTCCATGAGGATAACGAATTAAGGCAACTGTTTCGCCATCTTTATAGTTCGGTGCATAAACTTCATTATCTTTAATTGTTGTCAATGGAAGTATTACCTGATATTTCTGTCTTGGTAATGCCGCTGCCTGTAAATGTACAGCAGCTGAATCACAATCATCAGCAAAGGATTTCAATAAAATTTTCTTTACTGTAGGATTGGTTAATGAACAAATTTCATCAAATTCAGACTGTTTATCAGCTGTCGCAAGACCCAACTGTTTTTTAATAAGGGCTAGACTCTGTTTTGATAAGAACTGAGATGGAAGTGTTTTACTCCATTCGCCCCAATCTCCTTCTTCGGCTCTCTTATTGATTAAAGACAAGCTCTGTTTCTTTCCAGTTACGGGGTCTGTATACTTTCCCTTTGGATCATCATAATAACTTTGACCACCGTGTTCTTTTATTAAAGAACCAAAAGGATTGTCCGGATCATTTTTAATGTCCTTAAGAACTTCCATTTTAGGAACTGATTTCGATTTATTGGTATTGAAAATAACATCAACTCCATCTGGCATATCATCAGAATAGACAGCCATTCCCTTCAGATATTTCTTTCCATCTACCATTATTCGAACCTGTGCATAATGCGAATCGCCTAATGATAAATCCTGGACTCCTCTACGAAGTTCTATAACACCATCTTTGTTAATACCACCATCTTCTTTGTATCTAATAGCAAGTCGATTAGAATTCATACTTGATGGGTATTCAAAACTTTTTCTGTATGATTCACCACCATCATATGAAATATAATCTTTAACAGAATGTACATTTTCATAATCATAAATATCCTTATGCTCTGTTCCAGGTGGACAGATTACTTTTATGTTTGTCTGTTTTCCAGGATTAGTAACCTGCGGAACTCCACCTCCATAAATCGGATAACCTTCCATTTCCAAAATATAAAGAGCCTGGTTAAGTTTCTCCTTCGAAACTCCAAGCTCTCTTTCAACGCCAGTGCCGACATCAATCATACCTTTTTCATTAATAAGTTTTCTGAGAACATCAGCAGTAGCTTTTGCCTGATTCATTCTCGCCTCTGAATTTTCATTTAACAAAGACCTTACCGATGAGTCATTTGCAAATCCCATCTTGTCAGCAATTTCGTTCAAACTGTAACCTTTTTCTCTAAGGTCTTTGGCTGTTGCAACTTGTATAGCTCTTCTTTCATCTTTGGCAAGACTCATTTGTGTTCTGAGCTGAGTTGTTGTAAGCCCCATAGTCTTAGCGATATCTGTTTCGCTCATACCAGACTTTTTTAAAGACTGCACACGACTCAGAAAATCTCCACTATGTTGATAGGGGTTATCTCCAGAACCCCACGGATATCTGCCAGATCGTCTGGCAACACCGTAATGCATAAGCATATCATCTGAAATCTGAGATAATACTTTAGCTACTCGATTCATCGATTAACCCTCCTGTTCTTTTATTTTTCTTATAACCTTATCAAAGGTAATAATTTTATCCATAATTGGAACGATATCTTCTGCTGTTGGATTGTGATACAGAACTTCATTATTCTGATAAATTCTCAATTCCATATCAATATCAGCAGGTTTCACTTTATATTCCAAACAAAAAAGAGCTGCATAAATCATAAGCTGCTCCATATGTGCGGGAATTAATCCAGTTTTCAAATCATGTATTCTAAGTAATTTATTTCTATACGAAATCGCATCGGCTGTTCCAAAACAATTTTCGGAATAGAATAGTGGTTGCTCGGGTGTCATCTTAAATCCGATGGCATCATTAACATACATATTCAAAGTTTTTTGGGATTTAGGTAATTTCTGCCCCAAAGATATACTTTGTGCAGCATATGCATGTAATATAGTTCCTTTCTGTGTTGCAAGAAATTTGTTATATGCATCAGCAACTTTATCTTCACTGTAATTAATCCAATGATATTTACTTGCACCTAAAAAGGCGTGCTGTCCTTCAATGTTTAAATGTTTGTTGAAGTTCATATAATACGTCCTCCTTATTTTCCGGACAAATAAAACGAGAAAATGACATCTTGTTCATTTGTTCAACATAATATTCTTGATTAGGCTGTTTTCTAGCCGACGCACTTTTCTTACATTCCAAAGAAGCCCACTTATCATGATAAAGAATTAGCAGGTCTGGAATACCTTGAATATAACTTGCATCATTCTTCATAACGATGCATCCAGGAAAAAGTCTCTTAAGCTCTTTAATTAAATTAGCCTGGAATTTGTTTTCTAACATTTTGTAAGCTCCTTTCTGAAGATTTATTTTAAAAGTTGATAAGCAGCTAATGCACCTAGCCATACGGTTGTACCATTCAAGTCTTTCATCATTTTATTTTTATTGCCTTTATCGATGGTAAATGCTCGTACAGCTTTATAACCAGCGTTGCTTAAATATATTGCCTCAACACTATCTATTTTTAATTTTTTATTAAATAGTTGTCTATTTGTTTTTTTTTTGAAACCGATTTAGTATTACTGCTTGCTTTAGCTTTTCTATGTCCCCATTTCATACCAAGAACACCATAATGCATTAATTCATTGCTATCACAATTCATATCACTTTCCTCCTTATCAAATAGTAAAAGTGAAAGTAAAATATAAAATGGCTATTTTACCTCTCTCTTCATAAAAGGGAATGTATTTTTCGCGCGCAAAAGATAAAAGGAATTGATTTTTTTTCATTTGGTGGATAGACAGGCTGATTTTTTATCAGATTTTCCATCTCTGAGATTGTGTCCAATGCGCTATTATTATGCACAATCAATCTACTTCGTCCGCTCTCTTGTCGGCAAGCCTATCTTTATCATTAAACCATGTATTCACATGTACGGACCTTCACCGCTACGTCCTTTATTCCTTTCATAAAACAACTTGTAATTTTAGCGTAAAAAAAACAGAGCTACTTGATAGTATCTCTGTTCTAATTACATTATGTACTTCTAAGCTTCTTTTAAATATATTCCTCCCTCCTCGCTAATATAATATTCCTTTACAGACGAAGCCTCTTGTAATAATTTTCGAAGAGACTTCCGTATTGTTGATTCTTCACCGTTATATAATGAATCTACCAGTTCTCCAACCATTTTTTCATATTGTGATTTATCCACTTTTTCAAGCAATCTCCCTTTATAATCGTTAAGATGCTTTTTTAAAGCACTAAAGCTACTAAGAATTCTCTTTTCGCATTTATCGATATATGATGTTACTTCCTGCTCCACATACTTAATATATTCGGTATCATGATTTTGAGCGAAGTATGTCTCGAGCACGCTAGCCATACCATATAATTGAATTGATAATTCTAAACTCTCTTTTATTTGAAATGCATTAGTTACCAATTCATCTACACCAGCCTTGCTGTTTATCGCCGAATCTAGGTCACACAAATAAAATTCAATGTCTTTCATAGCAACTTTCTTTGCTTCTTGAAGACTTGCTATTGTTGCAGCTCTCTGCTCATTATGTCCCATAATTGAAGAGTAATTTTCATACGCATATTTGATAAAACTTACTTCTGATAACAATTCTGCTTTTTTATCCCCATACAAAAATTCTAAAATTTTATCCATACTTTGATTTATCATTTGTAATTCAGAATTTATCTGTTTTATAAAATATTGACTAGAGGCTATTGCCATTACCGAGAACGCCCCTAATATAGCGGCTTCTATATTCATCGAATAAAGAGACGCCGTACCACCAATATGACCAGATGCATCTAACCATGTACTTGATACTCCACCTTGCTTCAATGACATTAAAGTGTGGTCAATTCCATCTGGAAATCTGAGAATATATGCATTTGCCATTGTGCCACCAGCAACTGCTGTTGGTATATGCTGGAGTGCTGCACTAATTTGTTTTTTCTGATTATTTGTCAATGAAATTTTAGTAAACCCTCTGTCAAAATTAACTTCCTGTTTTACTGGTTCTAACTGAAAATCATTTTGTAATGTCATCATTTGTATTGTATTATCACTTGATTCGTTCATTTCCGCTCCTCCATATATTCAGAATATCGATATGTAAACGCAAAATAAAAAGTGCGCCCCATTTGAGAGACGCACCGAAAAAGGCATCTCCCATTGTTGTCACACAATCTTGCTTTCCGTCTAAGGGTACAAGTAAAGAGAGAATACACTTTTTACCAAAGTCATTCCCTTAAACATTTCGCAATATATGATTATGCTTCTTTGAAAATTATATCATATATAAACCGAAATTAAAAGTCACATCTTTGGCTGGAACTACCTTCTTGGACAAAAACCCAAAAATTTTTGCCAATTATATATATTTATTAAATTTTTTCTTCACATTAAAAATGAAAAAAAAATGGGTTTTTGACCAAACTTGGATATCCAAGAACTCGGAACCCGCATAAATACTGGGTTTTCGGGCATTCGACTCTTGGACAAAAACGTTTTAAAAAGTGGGCAGAAAACCCAAATTTTTGACCAAACTTGGATATCCATTAAATATTTTTAGCTAATTTACCCATATTTTTAATACCCTTGCCCGTTTTTACAATCTCAAAAGTGGGCAGAAAATGGGTAAAAACGATTAAATGGATATCCAAGAATTATATAAATTTCAATAATTTATCCTGTATGTCGAAGTAAATTATACTGCATTCGTAGACCTCTTCTTAAAATCTCTGCCTTTGGCAAACCATATTCGGTCGACAATTCGTCTAAAACGGTCTCTTCTCCGTCCGACAAACGTAATCTATACTGTTTATTTTTCACTTCTCCGTCGTCTCTAGGCGGTCTTCCACGCTTATTCACCTGCAAATTCACCTCCAAATCTTAAAAATATTAGTTATTCCATGTTTATCGGAGTTCCCTTGACACCAGCTGAACCATCTGAATCGGTAGGCGTATAATGGTCTCCTGGTAAAGGAAATAATATACGAAACAAAGCATAGTTAATCGCATCTTGCAAATATTCTAAGTTTTTTGTTTTATTAAATGCTATAAGACAATTATCAAGTGAACCTAAAGCATCTACTCTGCCTTCACCAAAATTCTTACGTGCTTCACCATACTTAAAAAAAGAGACATCCATAGCATTCTTACAACGCTGGATAGTCTCATCAATAGTTTTTTCTTTAATTGTTGGGTCCTGCATTTTATTCCTCCTTAAATTTCCATAATCATTGATTCTCTTTGTTCTTCTGTTACTAAAATATCGTTATTAGGTTTATCGATGATTTCCACAATATAATCATATCCATTACTACCTCTTTCTATTTGAAGTAGCTCTACGTTTTGGTCTTTTTTATTTCTGTGTTCAGCATCGTTGATATAAGCATAACTCCATATTTCTAATCGTGAATCGTCTCTTGATTTTTTCATTAAAGATTAACCTCCTTTAATTTAATGTTGTTTCTGAGGAATTATTTTTGCATTGAATACGATTTGATTCTTTTACTAAAATGTTCATTTCTTCTTCATTTTTTGAGATAATAGAGATCTTATATCCTAATTCCTCTTCAATTTCTTCTTTAGTCATTTGTTTGATAGGGACCGGTGCAAATTTCTCATTTAAAGTGGAAATATCAATATAAAAACCCGTGGATTCTGATTCATACATATTTTTAATTATAATGTATATGGCGTCATTTAAAGATACTTTATTTAATTCTTTATTACCAGCAACATAATCCAATATATTAACGACTTCAGAATATTTAAAAACGCCGGTTGGTCGATCGTCTATGTTTCCTAGTTTTAATTGTAAGCAACGTTTAGATTGTGACATGTGTATTGACCTCTTTTTCTTTTAATAATTCTCTCTCTTGAGCAAATGCTATAATGGCTATAGCTTGTAAAAATGTAAGACTGAAACGACTACTACCACGAGGTGGTATATAAATAAGTGATCTGCTATTTTTTACAGCCTCATATGACTTATACAAGAATTCTTTCTGCCAATCTGATAAAGGAAAATTACAAATTTTTTCTGCAAAGTCTACAATATCCATACTTTATTCCTCCTTTTTATTACGAGCCAATCCTTGTCTGGTATTGATAGAGTTATTATCCAAACCTGCTGCGCTCATAATCAACTCACTATAAGGCAGATTTTCAATCCACTTACAAAACTCTTGCCATTCATCCAGTTTATGATCCTTACGAGACTTATAAATATTCGCCAGCACTTCATAATTCATCATAACATTACGGGTCTGATTATAACTGCTCGGAAGGAGCTGGATTAACTGCCACCAAAATATCTTATCTTTCGTTTCAAGATATAAATCCCTCGCATTATTAAGAATTTCCATGGTTTCTTCTAAAATCTTTTTATACTCAAATATACCTGTAATTTTAGAAGTATACGGAATAGATACATCAAACGCATTTTTCAAATGCTCACACGAGAAATCCTCCAATGTAAACTCTTTCGCCTGGATTTTGTGCATGGTGCTACAACTATTAGCAATCGTACCAACTTTATATGTATCGAACTCCTTCCACCAATATAAAGGTGCTGTGACTCTCACATAAACTGGCATCATTCTCATATATTTTCTATGGTCTGTACCTGCTTCGGATAAGCGTTGCATTAATGAAAAATCATCAGAACCTATAATATAATCGTGATCTTCAAACCGTTTTAAATCATCAATGATTGACATACTATGTGTAATTACTTTTTCTAGCTCATCGGGTTTTGAACCTGCTAAAGCTAAATCAGCAATCGAACTTGATAATTTATCAAGCATAATATTTTTGTATTCACTATCACTATTTTCCCAGCTATTCATAGGATTGCGCATTCCTTCAATAATGAAATCCATCTGCTCTGGGCTCGCCAGAACCACATGCTCTAATTTAATACTCATATTTTATTTTCCTTTCTTTTTATTATAATTTTCATTAACTGAACATCTCTAGTTCGTCTTTCTCTGCTTTTTCTAAACATTCGGCTAATGTTCCGTTAAGCAATAATTTTCTTTCAAAGAATGTTTTCTCTTGATCTTTTTTATCATTTGTCCATTCTCCTACAATATACAGCGATGCGTTTGATGTTAAAATATCAGTAGCTTTATCGTGATACATGATATGAATTTCATAGCATACATTACTAGCTATAACATATCTGTACAAACCCTTTGTTTTTTCAATCCAATTTTTAAAATCGCTAATCATTGTTTTTTACACCTCTTTCTGTTTTGTAGAATGTAACCTCCGTATTCAGCCGGAGATATATTAGTCTCTTTATTAGTTTTCCAACCAACCCAACCTTTTCTTCCGGTTCTTTGGTTTAACGAACGGGTATACATAGTCGAAATATCTTTTTTACTCATTCTCATCCTCCTTAATATATTCATTAAGGATATCCTTTATTAAATTGCGACACCCTTGTACGTCTGTAGTAGCATCGCCTATTCTGGACGATAATTCATCTGCAAACTTTTTAAGAACATCCCTTTAAATACCCATAGAATTTGTATACCAACTTTTATTTAAATAGTCACATAATTTTTGCCATTCTTCATTTTGCATTTGACAATATTTATTCCAACCAGAATCCAAAACTATTATGCCAATGGCGGCTACTATAATTATAAATAAAATATACATATTAAGCTTCCTCCAATTCTCCAAATATCTGTTCGTACATTTGTACGTCATATTTTATCAATAAATTTTTTGCATCGTTCTCTTGTAAACGAACTCCGCATATCTTATAGTCTGTTTCATAAGTTAACAACCAATTTCCCTTTTTGCTTCTAAATAATTTGACATTTTTACCAGTATAATTAACTGTACAATTAAAAAAAGTTGTTGACTCATAATTATATTGGCATCGCCTAGATACAAGCTCCATTTTATTGGTATCAAATTTTAAGTTGTCAATTATAAATATCATTGATTAACGTCTCCTTTGCTGATAAATTTTTTTAAATATTCACATAAAGATTTGTTTTCGCAACTAACTACTATATTTTCTAATACTGAAATTGAACGACCATTGCTTTTATAACTTTCATGTGTATAAGCCGGCTTAAATACCGGACAAGAATGACATATATCGTCCACATCTAAGGCTACTTTAATCATTAATGTTGTCTCCTTTCATTCGTTTGTTATTGTCGAGAATATCTCGTTTTGGCTAATGCTTTCCATTCATTCTTAAAATCTTCTGTGTCTTCACATTCAAATTCTATAGTATAAAAAATATAACCACACGATGAACATTTTCTTCGTCTATAAATAGAGTCTCCGTCTTCATTATGTCTAGTATCTGTGACATTTGAATTACTTCCACATAATCGACATTTCATAATTTATTATTCACTCTCCTTAACTTTATTATTTTCACTAGCTTCTTTTCTCTTGTCATATTTAAAAATATCAATTTCTTCAAACTTATGATTTTCCCTTGCAAAGAAACGACTAATATTTATTTTTTCACCACTAGGTATAATCATATAGAATACGCCAACAGTATCATAATCACCATTATTTGAATCATACAAGAAATCTTCGCAATATACATAATATGGTTTTGTAGACGGCATATAAGGCATTGTTATTGGCGCCATTTCGTTTACAATTCTATCAAGTAATCCACTATGAAAAGAACACTCACTATGAATATTAATTCCTACTACTCTATTTACATCGTTGTAACTAACATCCCCATTATCAGAAACATGCTTAAATAATGAGGACATTCGTTTGCACTGATATACTTTTATATCTTTTCTTGTACCTCCAACTTGCGTCCAAACATCATCTATGTCTTTGATAGGCGTTAATGGTTTACTGGTAATTAGGCGATTTAGAATATTTTTAGTAAAGTTGATACTTCCCCCACTATGTCCGTCTTCCATAAGACTGTTAAATGCCCTTAATGCGCTCCTGTAACAAGTGCAACCATAGTCAGAAATTCCATTTCCATCATCGCCATCACAAGCCAGTTCTATTTCATTTTCAGCCCATAAATCCATAGAGGTCTTTTCTCTGCAAGAATATAAAGATACATTCCTGTCATCGATATAAATATTTGCAAATATCTTTCTGGTATCTCCACCGAACTCAGTAATAATTTCTGGAATATTCTCATTAACAGCGTCAAAGACAAGTCCTTTCTCTGAACACCAATTAACAGCTGCCTTTGTCTGTTCCTCGTTTCTACAAGTCCAAAGAATAACCTTATCTCCGTTCAACTGGCAATTCATAAGAAAATCAATAAGCTCCATATTTGGCTCGCCGATCTCAGGGTATTTGTTCTCACATAAAGTTCCATCAAAATCTACTGCAATAATATTATTTTTCATTGTATTCGTCTCCTTTAAATAAAAATAACCCAGCTACTTATCAATAGTAGCTCTTCTACCATACCCAGAAGGCATAGAGGATAGCCTTCACAGGTTCATTTCAAAAATATATAAAAAAAAAGAAAGAGTCCTATCTAGCTAGACTCCTCCTCTTTACATAAATTACATTAAATTATCTGATTCCCTTGTTCCATAATTCTTGAGCTGCAATGCCCAAATTCATAATCCCAGATACAAAATTGCAAGCTTCATCATGAGTCATACCAAATCCTTCTAACATTTTGGTACGCATTCCGAGCTTGATCTCGACTTCCTTCTTATTCATTTTTCGTGCTTCTTCAATTTTAATATTCATCATATTAAATCCTCCTATATATTTAATGTGACATTCTTTGTCATAATATACCATGAAATATTCGCGAAAAGTGAAGAGCCTTAGTGTTACCTAAAGCTCTCAAACTTTTTGTTAATGAATTTAATAGCATCTTCTTTATTCATCTTTCTGCTTACTATTTTGTTAAGCTCCATATGCTGCTTGTAAGATTTTTTATCAATGTAGTAATCTGTAAATGGGCACACTATTGTTTCCCAAGTATGATCACTCCACATAATAATAAATTGCTTACTATCACATGTATCTATCCAATGTACATATTCGGCTATGATTTCATTTGCCATAAAATATCACTCTCCTTTCATAAAAGGAAATGTTAATTTAGCGAAATATATTTTTAAAATGTTTCCCACGGATTATTTGTTCTCCTTTTCTATAAAAAATAACCCATAAGCCTATAAAGACTCATGGGTTTCGTAAATATAATTTAGTATTCTAAATCGGTTATATCATCCCAAATATCCTCAAGGGATTTTCCATCAAAGAATTCCATTTCCATAACCTCTTCAATACTATGTGCTGTCATTCTTTTATCGCCACACCACATATCAAATTTGTCATGCGATAATGGGTCAATTCCACAAGAATATCCATCATACTCAAATGTGACATGACTGACTAATTTCCCAAGATACTCTTTAATTTCTAAACTTGTCATAAAATATCACCGTTTTCCTTTCGTTCTTCATCATTTAGATTGCGTGGTTCGCGAGAAATCAGATTCCCACTATCATCATACACATAATCATGTACATGTTCTCCATTTTTACCATATGGATGCTTTTCTGGTTGTCCATGATTATGATTGCTTACCTGTTTAGTCTGACGTCCATCATTTCCATAATAATTTCGGTCAATACCACCATTTTTTCTAACCACCTGTGTTATGCTGTTAGGTTCACCATATAAGTCAACGTGTTGTACAGTTATTATATCCTTTCCAATAGCATTTTTCAAATTATTTGAATTTTTAGTTTTTTTAACTTTTTCGCTATCTTTTATCGGATATGGGGGACCGTTTCTAACACCCCACTTCATTCCTTTTACACCGCTATGCTCAATTTCTAAACTGTAAAGTTTATTTTTCATTTTATCAAGAATATCCTCAACAGTTTCTCTCGTTCTTGGTGCAAGTTTCATAAATTTAGAGTGTTCGGCATACCAATTGAATATCTCATACAGATTTTCATTAGCCCAACTAAAGCTCCACCAGTCGCAAATCATTTCAACAATATAATCATATGGCATTTCAAAAATCGTCTCTAATTCTCCATTTTCCATATCATCATGAATGAGTATCCAATACTGCCAGTGATGTGGGTTTCTATGAATGTGTGTAAGCCATGCTTTTTGATAATCCTGGACGACTTTATAAGACCTGTTGTTTCCATAAAAATATGCATCGTATGCATTATACTCGTCTTCTTCGTCCTTAGACTTATCGTGAGCAAACTCAATCTGCCAGGCTGCATCCGAAATATCATTTGTGACATCCGGTAAATTCTCACATAGCCAGTCAAATCCTCTTTTAACATTAGCTCTGTGATTTGCTAAATATTGGTCATACTGGAAGCTCATCTGACACCTCGCACTTCTTTTCTGCATCGTTTGGAACATCTTCTTCTCCAAACATACAACTGTCTATCTCTCCGAAATAATATGGGCATCCATTACATTTTTCATAATTATTCATTTTTATTGCTCCTTTTCGTAATTAACTTTTCAAACAGCGCCTTAGCTTCTTGTCCATCAAAGGCATTAATAATCTCAACGGATTTATTCGGTAACTGTCTTCCGACACACAGCACACCTTTATTGGTTTTGTCATTATAATCAATGCTTACTAAAACTGTATCTCTCATTGAGTTTCCTCCTTTCGGTACTTACTATAGTTAAAGCAGGTCAAACACCTAGGGCATGATGAACCTATACGCAGCACACCTTCGTTTTTCCTACTGCATTCGTCATAAAAAATACTTGAATCGTACATTTTATCCGGTGTTGTTACAGCTACATGCGTATATCCTTCTTGTTTTTGTTTTTCTAAATATGCAATTACCTTTTCTATTTCTGTACCTTTATTCATTCTTATCCTTCCAATTTACAGGTCTTTCCGATTGAGTATTGCAGCCATGGTCTAAGCACTCACAACAAGGATCACATTTCTCATCCAAGTCTTTATGCTCACATGTCTTGCAATACTTATCGAAATCAACTTCAAAATATAAATTCTCCATAAAGCTCCTATCCTTTATATGGTATCTGTTCTACATCTCCGCCAGGAGTAGTGATTGATTGCATAAGCTGTCCAGTTGCTTCGTCGAAATATATATTGTCCATAGCGTTGTTCCATTCATCAAACTGCTCAGAAATATCGAATCCTTTTGTTCGTCTGAGATTGATAAGTTCATCGTGAACAACTCTTCTCCAAGCCCTGGCAATTTCTTTTCTGCTCTGTGAAAGAATGCTATACAATCCATGTTCATTGACAAAACTTACAGTTCTTCTCTGACCTGCAACTACCATTGGTAGGTTCAGCCTTTCATCTTCTTCACACATATCAAGCATTTTCCAAGCATTACCGCGACTATATTCGATAATATTTGCTATATCTGCCGCCTTGAATAATGGCTCATCTAAATCGCCATATACATCAAGAACACTACTACCTAAACGGATTTGTCCTACCACCTTTACTGAATTGTTTACCATTTTACGTATCTCCTTTCATTAAACGTTTTTTTCTCTTTTAATGCTCTGGCTATGGCTGTATCAATTCCAGAGCGAGATTTCATGTGATAATAATATAAGTCTTTAAATGGTGTATTCATTCTGTCAATCCTTCCTGCTGATTGAGCCATTATTTTGTAAGAATAATTTTGTGAGAAGAATATAATTGTATTCGTTGTGATGCAGTTCCATCCTTCTGCTCCAGCATTGTATTGAACAAGATAAGCCCATTTATCACTTGTCGGAACTGGTTGATGCTTATGACCGTTCCATTCTGCAACTTCATATTCCGTTAGAATATTTTTCAATAGTTCTAACTCATAATCAAAGTTATAAAATATAATAGCTTTTGGATGCTTCTCCATAACTCCAAGCAAAGCCGCTTGCCTGGATTCATCTGTATTTACAAGTTTCCTCCATACATAGCACAACCCTGCTGCATTCTGGAGTGGTTCGTTTTTATATGGGTCCCATCGATTTTTAGTTATTTCTTTATATTTAATAGGATCATATTTTACATAAACATATTTGTGGTGTGATACCGTTTCTCGTTTGAAATCCATATTAACAAGAATTTTATTTCGAAGTCTTATTAATCGTTCCGTATTAAGGTATCTGTCAATCTTCGGAAATTTGCTAAATCTACTGTATACTATATGTTCCTTTGTAAAATCACTTCTATTTTTATAGAATCCATTTGCAATGAAAACCGGAATATAATCTTGCCAGGTATCACCAGGCGTAGCAGATAGTAAAATCCATTCGTTATTTTTTGCAATCTTCAAGAATGCTTTTACCCATGTTCCACTACCGACAACTCTTTGCTCGTCAAATATAAAGAAAGCATCCTTTACATCTGAATATTTCTTTACATTATTCCACGAGTCTACAATCACTTTGTTTGAATATAAATTTACATCGTCATGTGTAGATAATAGAAATGGTGCCAGTTCTCCATCCCACTCACAAGTATCACGCTTTCTAGCGGTTGTTATAATATATAAGTCTTTTGGTGGGTCGTCTATCGGTTCATAAATATCAGTCCCAATAATTCCACCATTTCGAACATAGTAATAAGCAATTGATGTCAAGGATTTTCCACTTCCGACACCCCCACACAAAATGCAGCCAGTTTTCATCTTTTTTATTGCATCTAACTGATAATCTCTTAGCTTAACACCTGCCATATTAGAATCTCCTAACCACCCAAATATCTGAAAAGTACATAGGTGTATACCAGTATTCGCTCTTATCGTCATCCGCGGTCATAGGGTCAGTTATGGAATTTCCAATTTTTATATAACCTGCTACACCTAATAAAGAAATTTGTATATAACACATAAGAGCAACTGTTTCATCAATATCCTGTCCGACAACCAGTAAATGTCTTTGAAAGTTCATCGATGGCGTTGCTTTTTCCATCTTTCTTTTAATAGTATTAATAGCAGCTATAAGGGTTGCTCCTGCTCCACAGCATTCATCCGCAAGAGAAATATAACCTTGCTTTTCCAACTTATCTTGAAGATTATTATCTAAATCGCTAGTAACAACATCTGCCATCAGCTGACAAACTGAATATGGTGTGAAGAACTGACCGGCTAAACTATTCCCGAGTCCTAAATCCATAAACATTTTTCCTAAGAAATCCTGTTCCGGATTAGCGTCCAAAGCCATTGTTGTATATGCAGCCAGTTTAGGAAATATCATCTGTTCGTCCTTACCGTATTTATGGATGATGCTCAAATATCTTTCCTCTCTGTCTTTATAATGAAATTTATCAAGAGGATTTGATATCGCACACGCAAACATAATCACAAAATCTCTCCAAACATCAAACGGTCTATGCGTTCTCGTCAGTTTATTAAACTCACTTAGAAAGTCTTTTGAAAATGTCTCAACTGGGATTTTTTTTGTTTCAACTTTTTGTCTTGGTTCAACAGTTTTCTTTTTCTCAATATTAGATAAATCAATTGTTGGTTCCCATTTCTTTGTCACTTTTTTAACTGGTGGCTTCGGTTTATTAAATATAAACATATGCGTCTCCTTTCAAATACAAATAGAGCATCTGCTTTAACAACCAATGCCCTATTTTTTATATGTAATTATCTAAATGGGATTTCTTCCGGACCTTCTTCCTCCGCATATTTTTCAGCAAACTCGTCTTCCTCTATAGTTACATAAAGAGTTTTTAGATATGCTTTGATACCAGATTTACCGTTTACCTCCCATAAATAAGGTCTTATCGTTAAATCGGCATTCCTTATTTCAGCATAATCTAATGTGTTTATTGATTCTTCATCCAACGGTGTTTTTCCTTTTCTAGTAACCATATATACCTTAGGTGGTATATTTTTAAAACTAACAGCAACCTGAATATAATGTATTGGTTCCTCGCCCTCTTCTCTAGGTGTTAGAACTCTAATATTCCATCCATCTTCAGACAGCTGCCTAGCAGTTTCTTCGTCAATCACAACACAAAAATTTCTATCTCCAGCACGATTGTACTTGGACTCTTCTCCTCTGAAGTTTCTAAACATAATTCTTGCGTTTTCTATAATAATATTGTTAATTTTTTTCTGCATTTTGTCTTCTCCTTTACATTTAATTGTTTTCTGGTAAATTCATTACCTTGCTCATAATAATATTTGAAATATCATAATTTCTTCCACAAACGTTCTTTGTATCATCAATAAAATTAGGACAATCGAAACACGTTTTATACTTTGTATCACCGCATGGGGTACAATTCGATTGCTCTTGTGTTATATCATCAGAAACAAACCACTCAAAATCTCCAAACTGCGATATTGTATCTACTGCTTCGTTTACAAGATGGTCATAATAAGATTTATCAATATCATCAATCTTATCCAATTCTCTCACTATTTCAGATTCAAGCCATCTATAGCCCTTTGTACCTGTTGCGGCATAATACTTACCGTCTTTCTCACGCATAAGTAATCCACCACCACATCCGTCTTTTATAGGACAGAACTGTCCAACTTTTCCAATGAAGCGATAATTATGCCCTTCTGTAATAAGTGGGTTTAGTCTTTGACAAGTGCTTTCAAATGTCGTATCAGACAGTAATCCTTTCTTGAAATCACTTTCAGCCTTGCTTAACTCTTTTTCATATTGAGATACATCTGGTAAATCCTCATTTAAATCCAAATATAAAGAGCCGCTTACAGACTTCGTTTCACACATATCCTCAAATTTAATATCCTCTTTACTAAAAAGACTTTTAAATACATAAGGAATCTGAAACTGAGTTCCTGTAGCGGTCCATGTTCCTGGATCTTCTGGATCATCTTTAGCCAATTTTGCTACATATACAGCATTATTGACCAAGCAAATCCTATCAAATATATGCTCTACCTCGAAATCATATCCGTGGCGTTTGCCATATTTGCAAATGAAATCTAGAATATAATCATCCGGATTTTCAATCTTAATAGAGTCCGTCTTAATGTGAATTACTTTGTATCCCTGTGCTTCAACTTCATGTCTAAGGTCAATCATAAACAAAGCACCTCGCTTTGCTACGATATTGTCCTTATTTCTTGAATCTCTGAATGCATTCATAAATCTCGCTGCCGTTAATCCATATACAGAATTAATCGCAATCTTCAATGCCTGAGCCAGAGCCTTTGCTTTACCTGTATCATCAAGATATTTTGCCAATGCTCCATCAAACATATCACGTACCTTATCAAACTCACCATGTTTAATATAAATACGAATGTCTAAAACATCTTTAAACCTCTTTGTAAAATCGGGTCCGAATAAGCATTCTGCTATAGCTGAGTTAGGGTGCATCGAGCCAATATCTTCTGTTTCTGAGCGTCCGTACATTCCAGGAGCTGCCCACACTTCTCCGCCTTCCCCAACTTCCTCACCTCTGTATAGAGATTTTCCATTTTCGAACCTATAGTCTGGGAAATAAGGTAACAAGCTATCTCCTTTAGGTCCGTGAAATGGTTCAGCCATCATCTCTGGCTTTGCTTCTTTTAGGAATGCTAATACATCATCTGGTAATTCTGTAACCGGCTCAGACAAATCTCTATACATAAATTCGCTCTGAGGGTTACGGTTCTTTCCAAATATAAATTTTGTAGTTAAGCTATTGGTCGTATCATTTACTGAACCATTAGCCAATTCTGCTAAAATTTCTCTAGCAACAAAGTCACCAAGATTTGCTTTGTATGTAGCCTCTGTGGCGATAACATCATCATCACAATATTCAGCCACTTTTATCCAAAGTTCTTCTGGAACAGGCTGATCCCAAGGAAGTCCAAGCTCGTGATGCTTTATCTTTTTACATAATGCTCTGACTTCATCGTCCATCTTTGAATTTGGATTATTTGCTTTATTGCTAAGTTCGATTTCCCATTTCTTTAGAGATTGCTTCTTTGAACAAAAATCATATACATCCGTGTAAGAAATGTTATATGCTTCTCCAAAGAAGCAATTCGGACTATTGTTAATTATTTTTTGAGATAAATTAAACAATTGTTCATTTGTATACCCCATTAATCTAGCATACAATATGTGATTATCATATCTTCTACAGTTAAATCCGACTAACCTTAGCTGTAACAGTTCTTCAATATCGGCTGGACTCGGATTTATCATTCTTATGACTGGTTTTCCTTCTCCTTCTACTTTCCAGTTGACCAAGAACAGGTTTGGAAATACCTCAATATCATAAAATACTAACTTTGCATCATCATTTTTTACAGCATTAGAATTTTCTTCCGATTTGAACTGCATCTTATTAACGAGCTTTATGCAATACTCTGCCTGATGAGAGCTGTTCGCTGCAAATGCTAATACAGCATTACGCATATCGGTTATATCATATTTGAGTTCACTACTATGAGCATCCTCTAATATTTTGTATATGAAATCAATACTTGGCTTAGTTCCTGGGTGGATTTCCTTATTAAGATTTCTCTTTATAAGAGTTCTAAGTCCTTTCTCGCTTTTTATGGCATCAAAATTTACCATTTTGTCTTCTCCTTTCATTGGTAACCCAGAGGATATAGTAGCTATTGGTAAATTGTTGCATTTCGTTAGTTTTCTCCTTAATGAACTTTTACCTGTAAATACTTTTACCTCTATATGGTCATCGTAGATTCTGCTTAACTGAGAAGGATCTCCAGAATATAAATAATGAAGATGTATCCCTTGACCACTTTTACTCAGTTCTGCATAAGTCGGTGGCAACTTACTAGCAGCTTCTAAATTTTTTTCAAAAGATTTATTTCCTGTTTCATCCGGAATATCAAAATCTACGACAATGTGATTTTCTGGAACTTTCACATAATGAATTTGTGAAGTATCCAGAGCAGATAATTTTGTTTTTACTTTTTCCCACTTTTTCTGTGGCGTATCATTTTGTGAAGCATATTGTGCCGGACAATCGGAACATACAGAATCGAATATAGATTTCTGTTCTTCAAACTCAATCATATAAGATTTCACATTTTCATTTTTCTTATTAGATTTTGTTTCGTTTTCAAATTTGTCGGTTTTAAAGCCAATATAATAGCTTCGTACTCTGGAGCCATCTTCAAAATTAAATCGCTCTTGAAAGTCCACAAAATAATTTTTTAATTCTTCTTGGAAAGAGCGTCTGCTTAACGGATAGCTAACTTTTGCATCTTCACAATAATTCTTATACATTTCCCATGCAGCTTTTAATGTGGTTCCGTTTTCTTTTTTAAACACATGGTATGAATCCACTACGAAATTATAAAAGTCGTTTGATGCACCTATCATTGAGATAGGTATATAATCATCATATCTTCCGGGATTATCTAAGTAGACTTTTTGACAATGGTAAGCAATAGCACCAAGCTCAAACTCAACTTGTTTTACTATAGTTCCGTATTCTTTTGTACCAAGTTTATTTCCGGATGGAGATACATCAATCAATCGTCTTATAAGACCAGACTTAGCATCCGTAATACGTACAGGTTTGTTAGTTCCCATAAATAAGAAACATTTGAATCTGTTCGAGTATGTCGACTTGAACTTTTCATTAACTGTCATCAACTCATGAGACACTAAACTGTTAAGTCTAGTATTATCCTCAATCCTTGACAAATCTCCATCGTGCTGAATAGCTACCAACGGATTTGTTTTAAATGCTTCTAATGCAAAAGAGTTACTACTAGATCCTAATGCTTTCGCATCAAAGACTGAGTAGTAACCCTCAAATAACTGCTGAATGATATTTAAAATTGTTGACTTACCTGTACCAGCTGCTCCATATAGTACAAGAAATTTCTGTAATTTCTGCGATTCACCGCATACTATGGAACCGATAGCCCACTCTATCTTCATTCGTTCTTCTGGAGAATATAAAGTGCTGATCAGTTTTTCGTATGCTGTCAAATCACCCTCTTCAAGAGGATAATTAAGTCGCTTGCTCGCATAATCTTTTTTTGTTGTTTCCGTATTGGAAAATATAAGTTTATCGTCAAGCGTATGAAAACTGTCTCTTAATTGTTTCTGACAGTATTTATGCCAAGAGTCAATCATTCCGCTCTCAGCGTCCCACATATGCAGGACTTTAATATCTGAGTTAAAGCGTTGGTGATTCTCTTCAGCATATCTATCCAGTTCGCGGTCTATAAGTTGTAAAGCGTCTTGCTCGTCAGTAGACCATAAACCACGTTCTTCTATCCAGATAGCGTAAAAATCGCCACCTCGAATCATAAGATCCGTACTTTTTTTAATAATGAACTTTGGATAAATTTCTATTACTCCACGTTTCGTCGAACGTGTTGAAATCACCATAAAATCTAACATTACATTTTTATACTCCTTCCGATTCTTTCAACTCATCAATTTCTTTTCGCAAAGCTGTGATTTCCTGTTGCATCTTTTTATTGTGGATGCTACTTAAATATAAATTTATCGATGCCAGCAAACTCCAAAATATAATTCTTTTATTGAATTTATTTTGCCTTGTTAAGCCTTTATAAATATTAATCATACGTTTATCTGTATCATCTATATGTTTAAAAACATATCTCATAATTTCATCCATAATATTATTCCTCCATTGTTATGTTATAATAATGCTATCAAGATACCAACATGCTTGGTACCATATCTCAATCTCTCTTAAATCGTAACGACAATCTTCAATTGTAAATAAACCACCTTTACCGTTTGGTTGATATTCACGTTCTAAAAATTTATGTATAATATTCTGCACATATAATTTATTAAATCGTGAATCATTCATAGAACCTAGTCCGAGATTAACTATCATATTCCAAAACCATTGACCAGTCCTATTGCCTACTTCGGGGTCATCCATAATATGTTCTTCTAAACGAATAGCAAGTGCTATCATCATTTCCAAGACACTACATGGACGACAATCTAAATACTTAGAGATCATAGAGATATCATAATTGTTCTCGTATCCAAACTTATATCTTAATTCAATGCCATCTTCGAATCTGTTACCATCGGTTTCGATTCGATATGTAAAGTCCACACTATGTAGAAATTTTAATAGCTTTCTATATGACAATTTTTCTGTATAATCCTCGTTACAAACCAGACTATACATCCAATTAACATATTCGTATTCTAATTCGTTTTTATTCATATTCACGACTCCGTTTCTATGTAGTAGGGGTCTTCATCAGCAAGTATTTCGTAATCGCATTTTCTTGAATCATTTCGGACATACACCGAATCTTCTTCAAATTCACCAAAATGATTAAGTGAATCAACACCAACTGTGTTTTCTAATTCATCTACAATTTCACCATTATCATCTAGCAGCACACCATCTGATGTATAAACTAGACTAATTTTTTCATAATCTTCAAATTCACCAAAATCTGACGGATGAATTACATATGGTTTATCTGCCTCTTCCGTAATATTTTCATTACCAGAAGAAACCTCATTATAATTTACATAACCTTCTCTATGCAATATAGTCTTGCTTTTCATAATATCTGCTTCATACGATTCTTTATTATTAGAAGTTTCGTCTTGTGATTCGCTAGCCTTACTATTATTAAACCTTCTGGAATTAAAGTCTTCATCAGCAAGTCTTTCGTACTTATCCTTAAAATATTTTTCTGTACTTATTACACCGACACTAACTCCTACAATAAAACTAAATATAAGCATTAGTTTATTGTTCATTCTCATCTTCCTCACTTCCTATTGTCATGACGGTTAACGATAAACCGCCAAAAAGTAAAGAGGCACTCAATAGAATGCCTCCTGCTATATGTCGTTTTCTTTTAGTATCAAGGATATAATCCATCATTGATATAAAGTTACCTATTCCTTCCATTTTAATGCTCCTTTCCACCAAATAAAACAGCAATTCCACCACAAAAGCAAATTCCTGATATTGCTGATAAAGCAATTCCTACAATATTCATAATAATTCTCCTTTCTATTCTCCACTTGAAAAATAGTGGTTTCCAATCTGAAACATAGGTGTTCCATAATTCCCATATCTATCAGCTGTAAAGAATATAACATCGTAATTCTTCCTATTACGAAGCTCTTCAATTACAAGCTTACAAATAATCGTCAATATAGCATCTGTCAACTCGCCCATTCCACATAGAAGAAAATTGACTTGGCTGATAAACTACTTCATGAACTGTATTAGGAAAAGAATCAGAGTCAACACGATTTAAAATAGTATCAATTACTAATCGTTTGCCATCTTCACATTCTCCCTCAGCTTCAGCCATAGTAACAAGAGCAATTAACTCAATATCGTCATTTGAAATATCAGTATAAATTTCGCAGGCAACGTCTTGAGGCGCTGGCTCTTGC
>OLWB01001504.1_pt1 | contig 21531 bp, 19 predicted proteins | sample 1673331 | NCBI WGS metagenome assembly OLWB01 (sample SAMEA3178943, study PRJEB25190) | human gut metagenome | biome: human gut; feature: human-associated habitat; material: faeces | place: Austria | collected 2013
TCCTAAGTGACAAGTTTTTATTATTTCACTTGTCTACCTAGAAGGGAGCATATCAATAACAGTATAAATCGTAGTTGATAGCCTTCTTCTTTTCGTTTCAATAAATTATATTTATGGTAGAAGGAATGTATACATTACTATAAAGTGACAGATGCTTCCGCCCATTACGAACAGATGAAAGATTTCATGGCTTCCGAAATTCTTATGCTTGCTGTTGAAAATCGGGAGCTTCAGTGCGTAGATGACACCGCCAACAGTATAGATGATACCACCGGCTAAAAGCCATCCGAAAGCAGCAGCTGACAGATTATCAAGGATTGTAGAAAATGCAAGCACGCAAGTCCATCCCATGCCAATGTATAAAACGGAAGATACCCATTTCGGACAGAATACCCAGAAGGCTTTGATAAGGATGCCGACAATCGCGAATGCCCATACAATACATAGCAGTGTGATACCTTTGCGTCCGCCGATTACCAGCAGGCAGACAGGTGTGTAGCTTCCGGCGATCAGAACGGAGATCATCATGTGATCGATCTTCTTTAAAACCGTATTCACTTTCTCGGAAATATCAAATGTGTGATAAGTGGTACTTGCCGCATAAAGCAAGATAAGGCTGGCTGCGTAAATTGTAAGCGATACAATATAAAGTTTGCTCGGTTCACGAGCTGCTCTGTATAGAAGTGGTATTGCAGCGATAATTGCCATGATCATTCCAATAAAATGTGTAATTGCGCTTCCAGGTTCTTTGATATAAAGTCTTTTTTCCATAAAATCTACCTCCGATACATCTATATAATAACATGTAGTTTTCGATACTACATCCAAGAGATATATATACTATAGCACATATTTATGAAAAAGCAAGAGATATTTTGAAATTAAAAGTATCTTATTCCACAAAAAAACAGGATGAAAGAAATCTGTGATGGAAAGTAAAAAACAGGCCGTGATTTCACAAAATTAAAATGTGAAATCACGGCCTGTTCCAGGTTATGTTTCTAATAAGTTCAATCTGTCAATCTATTCGATTACTGTTCCGGTCTTACCATTCAGAGCATCAGAGACTTTATCAAAGGAAGTAATGTAAGCTTTGCGGCCTTCGTGTCCTTCTACGAATTCAACTGCTGCACGGAATTTTGGAAGCATGTTGTAAATTCCAAAATGTCCCTCTTCCATGTAAGTTTTTGCCTGATCAACAGTAATTGTATCCAGTGGTTCCTCATTCGGTTTGCCAAGGTTGATACATACTTTCTCAACATTTGTAAGAATGATGAGAAGATCAGCATTAATTCCTTCTGCAAGCTTTCCGGCTGCGAGGTCTTTCTCGATAACAGCACTTGCGCCACGTAAATGATTATCCTGCTCAAGTACCGGAATACCGCCGCCACCTGCTGCGATAACAATCTGATCTGCATCAAGAAGAGCTTTCACTGCGTCGAGTTCAACAATCTTGACCGGATTCGGAGCAGAGACAGCACGGCGGAAACCTTTACCTGGTTCTTCCACTACGAAGTTACCTTTCTTGCGTTCTTCATTTGCTTCCTCAGCGTTCATGTAACGACCAAGAACTTTTGTTGGTGTGTAGAAAGCATCATCATAAGGATCTACGATCACCTGAGTGAGGACTGTGCTGACTGTACGGTAGATACCACGGTTGAGAAGTTCTTCGCGGATTCCGTTCTGAAGGTCATATCCGATATATCCCTGGCTCATGGCAGTACATACAGACATTGGGGATGCTGTATATTCCGGATGGTTCTTTGCAAATTCATTCAATGCAGTGTGGATCATACCAACCTGCGGAGCATTACTGTGTGTGATAGCAACCTGATAGCCTGCTTCGATCAGATCAGCGATACATTTGGCAGTGCTTTTAACGGCTACTTTCTGTTCTGGAAGTGTAGTTCCAAGTGCACGGTGTCCCAGTGCAACAACGACTCTTTTTTTCATAATATTTCCCTTTCTTCTAAGCTGTAATAGTTTGTCAGGGGGAACAGGTTCATACTGTATTAGAAAAAATCACAACAGTAAAACCAACCTTACTGATAATTAAGATTTTACTATTATTTAGCAGTAAAATCAATATTGGATTATGCCTGATAGAAGGTCAAATACAAAAATTGCTGTCAAAAGAATACAAATTGAAATTCTCATCCATTTCTTTAATTTCATGAAGAGACTGTTCCAGCGCGGAGCAAAGTAATAGAAAAATGCACAGCCAAGAAGTGCAAATACTGCCCCATCACCAAGATATGCTTCCCCATTCATGAAAGCAAGATAAGAATGATATTTCGGAAGCTCAATTCCAAAACCAAGATCAAGAAACAGCTGGATGAGATAATCAAGAACTGTATACACAATAAAGTTGATAATAAACATAGTAGCCGGTTTTTTGATATATTTCTTTAACAGCAACAGTATAAGCAGACCACAGATTCCGTACAACGGGAGCCATGGAAGCGTACGAAGGGTTACATTTTCCAGTGTGCCGCAACTGAGCAGTTCAGAAATGATTTCCAAAAGCCATCCGAAAATAGAAAAGGCATGGAATAAAAATACACAGGACAGAAAGTCATAATTCTGCGCCGGATTGACCGGTGATTTTACTGCGGCAATAGGTGGTTGCACGGAAAAAAGAAATACCGGATACTGATGCGGTGCAAAATAAGAGATCTTTGTGTAAGGACCTTCAGAATCGTCATAAAGTGCTTTACTGATCAGAAGTTCATCTTCAGAAGGAACATGCTCAAGATAAGAATCATTGAGCTGCTCATATTTAGGAGCTCTTGAAAGCACATAGTTTCTTCGTAAAAACAGATATAAGGATGCTTTACAGTTCATTTTGTACGGGCGGACATAAAGGATGTCCAGAATTCCAAGTGTAAAGAGAGATAAAAGCTCCCAGCCGAGGAAAGAACAATCTAACAAAAAGAGCTTCCATTTATTTCCCCTTGTAAGCTGTTTAGAGAGAAAAAAGGCATTCTTTTGACTGATTTTTGGATTCTCTGCGAGGATATATGGAATCATGCTATATTCATAATGCTTAATAATTCCACCGATAATTGTTAAATCCCAAAGTTTCTGAAAAAGCGTGTAGCAGAACATCACCCAGGAAGGATTTGCCAGGTAACGCAACTTATATAAAAAGAATATTTTAGAAATATTCGTATCTTCATAGTTATAAGATTCAACAAAAAAACGTTTCTCACCGACAATCAAAAGATTGCTGATAAAAAACTTATATAAAAGAGAAAGAATGACCCCAAGTGTAAGAAACGAAGTGACGATAAAGTCCGGACGCTTCAGGTAATTTTGAACCGTATGTAAAAAGGCAGCGGCTATGAAATTATCAGGAATAAAATCGAGAAATGCACTGCTGAAGCTTTCAGCAGAAATAAAAACAGGTAAAATAAGCGCTGTCTTTGTCTGAATCTTATCAGGAAAATAATTTAAAAATAAAGAGCGGGAAATTGGATACGAAGCTGTGAGCATTGCAATCAGAAAGCAGACAGATATACTTTGCCAATAGTTTGATTTTATTAAAATACGCGCCTTTTTCTTGAGCTCTTTTCTTGACCACATAAATAATATCCCCCATTGAATTGCTGCTGCGGTTCACATGCGTGCAATCAGCAACGCATCGTTTCCATAGATAACATCATTATAATTTAGTTGCGTACAGTTTACAAGTTAAGGTTCAGCTCATAAAGAAATATGTTATACTGTAGTTACTGGTCGCACACTGTGTGAACAGTAACTACAGTATAGTTGTTGGGTTCAAGCGGATAAAAGTTGCAGGTTAAGCAATTGTGTACCTGCATCAGACATAAAGAAAGTGGAAAGAAAAGAGAAGTACGATGAACAGACAAAGCACATTATGTTATATTGAAAAAGACGGAAAATATCTGATGCTTCACAGAGTAGTGAAGAAAAATGATGTGAATAAAGATAAATGGATCGGCGTCGGCGGACATTTTGAATATGCAGAGAGTCCGGAGGAATGCCTTCTGCGTGAAGTGAAGGAGGAGACCGGTTATACATTGACTTCTTGGAAATACAGAGGAATTGTGACATTTGTATATGGAGAAGATGTAGTGGAATATATGTCACTGTATACAGCAGACGGATTTACAGGTAATCCAATCGAATGTGACGAGGGGATTCTTGAATGGGTGGAGAAAGAAAAGATAAAAGACCTGAATCTATGGGAGGGAGACAAAATTTTCTTCCGTCTGATGGACGAAGAAGAGGAATTTTTCTCTTTAAAGCTTGTGTATAATAAATCTGATGTGCTTGAGTATGTGGCACTCAACGGAAAGCCGATGGAACTTTTTGATGTGATTGATGAAGATGGAAATAAAACCGGACAGGTGAAAGAACGCGGTGTTGCACATAGAGATGGAACATTGCATTCAACGGTACACATCTGGATTGTACGTCCGAATCGGGAGAGTGGTTATGATATACTCCTTCAGAAACGAAGTGAATGTAAAGATTCGAACCCGGGAGCGTATGACATTTCTTCCGCAGGGCATGTCAGTGCCGGGGATGAACTGATGGAAAGTGCATTGCGTGAGATGAAAGAAGAACTTGGAATTCATGCAAGAGAAGATCAGCTTCAGTTTATCGGAACACACAGAGGACAGTTTGAAGCTGAATTTCATGGAAAACCATTCCGTGACAATGAACGCAGTACCGTATACCTTTATAGAGAACCAGTGGACATTAAAAATTTGAAATTACAGGAATCTGAAGTGGAAGAAGTGATCTGGATGGATTTCGAAGAATGCAGGAAGGGTATTGTGGAGGGTACCCTGCCGAACTGCATTTATGAAGGAGAGTTCCAGATGGTAGGAAAAGCACTCGGGATAGAGTGAAAAGTAGAATAAGATGATAGAATCTGAAAAAGAGTTGAAACCATTTGCCTGAATCAGCTAGAATGATCCAGGCAGAAGTTTCAACTCTTTTTTAAAGACTGACATATATTTTCAGTGTGGTTTCAGCTTATGCTTCTTCGGACAGTTTCTTCACAATCTCAGGGAATTTCATAAAGTGGGAAGCTTTGACCAGAATCGTATCATTTTCATTGAGAATCTGTCCCATGTTCTGGTAAAAGTCTTCTTTTGTGTCAAAATGGAAAACTTTCATGTTCTTCTCTGTTGCAAGAACAGTTTCCTTTGCAGCTTCTGCCATATCTTTGGAAAGTGCTCCGATGCAGACCAAAACATCAGTGTTTTTAAATGCTGCATATGCTCCGACTTCGCGGTGCATCGCAAGCTCATCTGCACCAAGTTCCCCCATATCGCCAAGAATAGCGACCTTTCTTGTATCTGCATATGCAAGTACGTCAAGAGAGGACTTCATAGATGCCGGATTGGCATTGTAGCAGTCATCAATGATCGTGTAATGCTTTGCTTCAATCAGGTTATTACGTCCGGCAATCGGAACGAGCTTTTCAATTCCGCGTGCAATCTCATCATTATTCATGCCAAGCGCATATCCGACAGCAACTCCGGCTAAAGCGTTATAAATCATATGATCTCCCGGGATTGAGATATGTGCATGGAAACGTGATGTCGGTGTAACAAACTCAGCGTATGTTCCTTTTAATCCTTTACGCTCAATATTTTCCACATGGAACGGACAGGAAGCTGTAAGACCGAAATAAACCGGAGTTCTTCCATCACGGGAAGTGTAGCTTTTTAGCTTATCATCATCCCCGTTGAAGATAACAGAACCTTTCGGATTCATGTAGTCTGTCATGGAACTCTTTTCCTTTAGGATTCCGTCTCTTGTTCCAAGATTCTCAAGATGTGCATATCCGATATTAGTGATCACGCACACATCCGGGCGGGCAATCTTAGCCAGTGGTTTCATATCTCCAAAGTGGCTGATTCCCATCTCAAGAACTGCAACCTCATGTTCCTCACGGATATTGAATACGGTCAGAGGAAGTCCAATCTCATTGTTGAAGTTTCCTTCTGTTTTCAGTACATTATATTTTTCGGAAAGTACAGATGCGATCATTTCTTTTGTGCTTGTCTTTCCAACACTTCCAGTGATACCTACAACTTTGATATCGAGGGAACGGCGATAGTGTTCAGCTAAGTCTTTCAATGCTTCTGTGCAGGATGAAACGCGGATATAAGGATAATCAACGTCACCAAGATCCTGCTCAGAGAGGGAACAGAGTGCACCTGCTTCCATGACCTGCGGAATAAAACTGTGTCCGTCAACACGGGCACCTTTGATCGCAACGAAAAGAGTATCTTTTATTACTTTACGGCTGTCGATCGCAACACTTGAGACCTCACAGTCTAAGAATGCAGGATCACCGCAATAAATTCCGCAGCAGGCATCTGCGATTTCAGATAATGTCATATGTTTCATTAATATCTTGCCTCCATGGACTTCTTAATGATCAGTTCGCAAAGATCGCCGTATTCGATTCCATAAACCTTAGCTTCCTTCGGGAGAAGGCTTGCGGAAGTCATTCCAGGAAGGGTATTCATCTCCAGGCAGAACAGATTACCCTCTGCGTCAAGCAGGAAGTCTGCACGGCTGTAAACATTAAGTTTCAGTGCATTGAACGCTTTTACAGTAAGTTCCTTCATGCGCTCTGCAACTTCTTCCGGAATATCAGCCGGGCATACTTCAGAAGTAGCTCCGTCCTGATATTTATTCGCATAATCAAAGAATCCTGTCTTCGGGATGATCTCGATCGGAGGAAGTGCTGTTCCGTCAATGATACCGCATGCAAACTCACGCCCCTTAATGTATGGCTCAACAACAAGTTCATCTTCGTAGCGGAAGGACTTCTTCAGAGCCTCTGCATATTCTTCATCTGTATTTACAATATAAACTCCGATACTGGAACCACCGGAGCATGGTTTTACAACAACAGGAAGTGTCAGACCAAGTGACTGGTAAGACTGATCTTCAGAGTTCTTATAAATCGTTCCACCTCCCGGAGTGTCTACGCCAGATTCAAGGAAGATCTGCTTTGCAACACCTTTGTGCATTGCAATCGCACATCCAAGAGAGTCAGGTCCTGTATATTTAATACCAAGCAGATCGAAAGATGCCTGCAGCTTTCCATTCTCACCTTCACCACCGTGAAGACCGAGGAAAGTAATGTCAGCCAGACGGCAAAGTTCGATTACATTCGGGCCAAAGAAGCAGTCTGACTGATCCGGACGGGAAGCCTTAACAGCTTCAAGATCCGGTTCCTCCGTGCTGATATTCTTCACAATCTCAAGTCCGTGATCCGGAAGAGTGAAGACATCCTCCAGATTCTCCGGCGCATTCTCTAATCCCATGAATACATCCAGAAGAAATGCATCATGTCCTTTTTCAACTAATGTACGACAGATTCCGGCAGCAGAAGAAAGTGATACGTCACGTTCTGTGCTTAAGCCTCCTGCTAATACAATGATTTTCATAATTTTATACTCCTTAAAAATTTGATCCAACTATACTTTTACGATTATAGCACATGTTGGCAGAAAGTAAAACAGGAGGAATAAAGATTTAATGGAGGGATTCTTTCTCCCCTTGCTATATTATTTTTGATAGATTCAATGTATTAAATCCCATTGACAATTCACAGAAAATACTACTATTATTATATATATAAACAGTTTTTAATTGTGCAAATCAATATTTTATTGTTAAAAGAGAGGTAATTCCACTGGAAGTCATAAAAAATCAAATCAAATTTTTTATTGAAAGGGGAAATTATATGAAAAAGGTTATATGTTTATTTTTCGCAGTTTTATTACTTTTATCATCTGCCGTGACAACATATGTACACGAAACAGACTCTCAAGATTACCTATCAATTCCAAGTTATAACGAAACATACTCTGCACAACTAACAGATAATAATTTTTTGTCACTAAAAGAATATAATACAGAATACTCCAATGGAGAAAATCCTCTAAAAACAAATTCTCAAGATTACCTATCAATTCCAAGTTATAACAAAACATACTCTGCACAACCAACAGATAATAATTTTTTGTCACTAAAAGAATATAATGCAGAATACTCCAATGGAGAGAATTCTCTAAAATAGATTCTCCTTTACCCACTCAAAATGTCCCTGATATATATGCTATTTCCCCTATCCGAAAACAGGCAAAAAACATTGTTTTAGCAAATCAACAGGTACAAGTTGGAACTATCACATTGCAATATCAAACAGATCTTCAGGGTGGTAGACCCCAATTTTTATATGACACTTATTATTTAAGTTATCCAAACGTTACTACATATTGGCAACTTGAAACTTCCAATGTTGAGTTTTCCAGGGACAGGATAGGCGTTTACTTTAGTTTTATTTATGGTTCACTTTAAGACCATGCATGGGTATATTTTTACCCCAGCTAAAATCAAGTTGTACAGTTATTGAGCGTTTACGTTTGAGATATGGATATCATTCTATAGAACATCCGTTTCTTTTTCCGTCTTAAGTAGCGTTCTTCTTTCGAGAGAGTAGAAAACAGATAGCGATGAAAAATCTACCGATAGACAGACATTGAGGGATTGTTTCAGGTGACTGTTCTGTGTGCTTGGAAAGACTTAAAAAACGGAAGGTTACGTTAAAGCAATGCGAGGCAGCTGTCTGAAGCGGCAGCGAGTTTGCCAAGCATTGCTTTGTTTTTAGTAATCTTTCGTTTTTCTTAGTCTTTCCTGTATACAGAACCCGGAGCCTGAATCAATCCTTCAATGTGTGTCTATTAGAATAAACTTTATAAGCGCTATCTGATTTCGTCCGCACTCGAAAAAGAATCCCTACGCTAAATTTTTAATTTCCTTGAATCTTCCCAGCCAGATAAAGCAGCACCGCATCCTGAAATTTCCTCGGATTCAGTGAACATTTCTTTTGAATCGCATTCAATTTATACTGCAATGTATTTTTATGGAGAAAGAGTCGTTCGCTTGTGGCGGCAAGGGACATTTCTTCAGAAAAATAAACTTCCAGCAGGTGCAGTTCTTGTTCATTGAGCGGGGCGATTGTCTTGGCTAAAAATTCTTTCTGATTTTCCGGTGTGATCGTAGAAAGAATCAGTTCAAGTGTCAAATCATCAAAAATAGCATAGTGTTCAGATGAAATTATAAGGCTGTGCAAAGCAGTTTCAGCAGATCGATAGGAGATATGGAGCTGGAAGAGTGATGTCGGTTTTCCAACTGCAATATCTAAAATATCGAAATGTTCTTTTGCAAAGAGTTTAAAAATATAATTCTGTTTTTCAAAATCAGTTTCTTCAATCAAAGCAATAAAATCCCCCGGATAATTAAATGTGTGAAGACAGACATGTGCCTGTGCAAACATTTGTTGAATTTTCTGTTCTAAAATAGAGCGGTTTGTAATTGGATTTTGTTTATTTGTGCGAATAAGAACAATTCTTTTCTTTGTGTTGAGATCAATCTTAAATTCATGTAGACAGGAGGTGAGGTATTCCTGATTGTCGGTTTCATTTCTGATCAAAGACTGAATGACAAAATGTTTTTTATCGGCCTGTCTGCGGCTGTACTGATTTAGTTCTTGCTCCCGGATCAGAAGATTGGTGATGCGTTCTGCGAGATAAGCATAACTGCGGACTTTATCAGGTATACCGGTAATTCCGATGACGGCCAACAGATGTTCATTATGATAAAGCGGAAGATTGATTCCCTGTTTTGTGCCAGAAAAATTGTTGTCTTCTGTTACTTCCAGTACAGAACCGGAAGCAGCGACCTGTTGTCCAATCTCGTGAAAGGTTCCGACACGGGATGAGTCTGTGCTGGCGAGAATGATACCGGATGGAGCAATAAAGTTGATGTCATGATCACAGACATCTTTGATTGTATTTACGATTTGTTCTGCGAGTTCGCGGTCAATTTTAGTTATCATAGATTTTTTATTATATCCTTTCTTTTGACATAACTGTTCAGAGCCAACCTCCAAAATGCTACGCATTTCGTCGGTGTGGCGTATCCGCCAAATAAAATTTCAAAAACAGTCTTAAAAATGCAAGCATTTTACATCTGTTTTATGAAATTTTGCTTGGCTCTGAACAGTTACCAAATAGATATAAAATGAACCTGATTAAATGGGAAGATACAAATTTTTATAAGGAAGGTACTAGACTTTATGAATCTCTATCATCTTAGATATTTTGTTACTCTCGCTCATCTAGAACACTACACAAAGGCTGCGGAGATTCTTTCTATCACTCAACCAAGCTTAAGTCATGCAATCTCATCTCTGGAAAGTGAGCTCGGAGTAAAACTCTTTGAAAAAGATGGACGTAACGTTGTCCTCACAAAATGTGGACAGGCTTTTCTTGTCGATGTGGAACAGGCTTTGGATATGCTGGATTCAAGCATCAATAAACTGCAGATGACCGGATTTGGGGAAGGCCGCATCGATATTGTTGAACTCCGTACGCTCAGCAGTGCAGTTGTTCCGAACTTTGTAAAAGGTTTTTTGGATTCCACGCCTAACAAAAAAATCGATTTTTATTTTCATAGTTCAACCGGACTCACATCCGACATGATCCAGGGATTAAAAGAGCGAAAATACGACATCGCATTTTGTTCCAAGATGGACAATGAACCGCTCGTTGAGTTTGTTCCCGTCGCAAAACAAGAGCTTGTACTGATCGTACCGGAAGGACATCCTTTGGACAGGAAAACTTCGATTGATCTAAAAGAAGCGCTTACGTATCCGCACATCGTTTTCTCTAAGCGAAGCGGTTTAAGACATGTAATTGACAAGTTATTTGAAAAATGTGGCGGATACCCTCAGATTGCTTACTCAATGGAAGAAGATCAGGGTGTTGCCGGATTAGTCAGTGCCGGATTCGGCATCGCAGTTGTGCCGCGAATGCCGATTCTTTCCTCTTTACCGGTTTCAATCATAGAGATTGCAACTCCGTCCTGGGAGAGACTCTTCTACATGGCAACTTTGAAGAATGTTTATCAGGCACCTGTTGTTACGAATTTTAAGAATTATGTATTGGAACATGCTGAATTATAGAATGATACATTTCTTCTACTTTACAGCATCGGTACGATCATATTTACCCAGAACCAACTCACCGGCATCACAAGCACCATGGCCGGGATCATGTCTGCGACTGGAAAATCGTGAATCTTTGCGATCCGGAAACCAGTTGCAAGAAGCAGGAAGCCTCCACATGCCTTGAAGTCGGCAATCATATCCGGCGTGGTCAGTGGGAAGATAAATTTTGCTGCTGCGAATATAATAAGGAAGATCACACACTGCGGAATTGCAACTGCAGCAACCACCATACCTAATGTTCCTCCAAAAATCATCGCAGTAAAGAAATCCAGAATCGACTTCGAAATCAAAATTGTATGATCACCGCTCATTCCGGAATCCAGTGAACCATAAATCCCTGTCCCACTGGCACAAAACAATACGATGATCGTCACAAGCATTGACATATACTCTTCTCTGGACATGGATTTGTTCTTATTGGGGAAGAGTTTTCCCACTGGTTTCTCCATGCAGGTCGCTCCGCCATTAATAATTCCGCCCAGATTGACTGCCAGACCAAAGGCAGTTCCAATTATCACTGCAAAAATAACAGCAGGCATATTTTTCATAAGTCCAATGGAACTAACTCCCATTCCCATTGAGCAGACACCAAATATCTTGGTAAGTTCCGAATTGATTTTTGCAGGCAGCTTGTGCCCGAATAATGCCCCGATCACACCGCCGGCTGCAACCGACAGGGCATTGATAATAACTCCTATTGGCATATTCATCCCTCTACTTTCTAAAACACAGATGCGGTGTAAGAAATCTCCTACACCGCAAATTTTCAGTTTGATATTCAGTTTATCATAATACTTTTTATAATGTAAAGCTTTTATTTTCCCTATATATACGTTCTTTTACAGTGAACTCACTGTCCGTGAGCATACGCTGTAAGTTTTCTTTAAAAGCAAGGTAGACGAAACGACTCTCCTCTGTTTTTCATCCGAATCTTCTTTCGCAAAATATGTGCCATCTTTCAAAGAATATTTCCAATAATCAAAAAATTTACAGTAACGCCTCTTTGTATGACTGAACATGAGGCTTCACTTCTCCGTCTATGTAACTATCAAGAAATTCTTTCATACAGTTACGGCTATAGCGATTACTATGAATAATCTGTGCAAAACGACTCAAAGTATTTGAAATCGTATCATTGACCAAAATATAATCATAACTATTGGCACATGAAATCTCTTCTTCTGCTATTTCCATTAAAGCATTCACTTCTTCTTCGGTATAAATTCCAGTACTAGACAGCCGGCTCTTTAATTCATCCCAAGATGGCGGCAAAATGTAAATCAGTGTAGCATCCGGACAAAGTGCACGAATCTTCATTGCTCCGATTGTATCCACGTCCAGAATTACATTTTTCCCTCTTGTACGCGCTTCCTCTACACTTTTCTTCGTTGTTCCGTAAGCATTACCATTCACGTATGTATATTCCAACATCTCACCCATACGAACCATTCGCTCAAATTCCGGTACAGACACAAACCAATAGTCTTTTCCGTCTATTTCATGCTTTCTCTGTCTTCTCGTTGTCACAGATACACTGACACACGCCTGTTCATGATCCTGCAAATACTCTCTCAAAACCGTCTTATTCCCCACACCCGACGGTCCCGAAACAACAATCAACTGTCCATATTCTGCAATCTTGTCCAAATATTCCTTTTTCATCGCCGTTTCTTCCTTCCTCTCAACCATATTTTCGTATGATTTACACTTTTTTATTATAAATTCAGACAATATATTACGTCAAGCATATTTTTCATACAGATTAACTCAGTTTTACTTGTTGTCCTGTGATTTGTATTTCTGTTTCCATAACAAAAAAGAAGAGAACTCTCATTTCACTGGAGTTCTCTTCTCTTAGTCATTTACTATTTTTCTTTGATTTACTCACTCTCTTTTCCAAAATTCACAGCAAGTACGATCATATTGATTCCCTGCATTAAAACAGCAAATGCGATCATATATCCAACTGAGAACATAGTCAATACCGGATGTGTAAAGGCTATAATACTTACAATAACAGATAACACACCACAAACAATTGCTAAAATTGCTTTTCCCTTAGAATCTTTAAACTTCTTCACTCCGGCTACAATCTGGAAGATACCATAAATCAGGACACTGGCACCAACCAGATAAGTTGCCATGATATCTGTAAGAAATCTCTGTACGCCACTGAACAATAAAATGATACCGCCAAGTCCTTCCAGGACTCCAAGAATACATCCTCCGATATCTTTCTTCTCTTTTGACAATGAAAGTATCACAAGTTCAATACCATTCACGAAGAGAAGCATTCCAAGAATCCATCCGATTGCTAAAAAAGTCCTCATAGGTCGAACTACTGCATAAAAACCTAACAGCACTGTCAGGATTCCTGTGATTAATGTGATAATTTTAATTGTTTTATTCTCCTTCATTTTTGCTGCCCCTTTTATTTTTACATTTCTTTTTTTCTATGATAACACAATTTTTTATTTATTTGTTACCTTTTTATATTTTATTCCACAACCAAATACAAGCATTGAGAATATCAATATCGCAATCCAAATTCTTGCATTGCTTTCATCTCCTGTTTTCGCATTTGTTGTGCTTTCGTCTTGTAAATGTTCCTCATCTTCGGGATGGTTCTCCTGCTCATTTTCGGAAGTTCCTGGTCAAGCGTAATATTCTCCAGACCTTCTCCCGGTTTCAGCTCTTGTGATTCGAACAGTTTCGTTCCGTCTTCCAGTTTCAAAACAATTACAAAAATGCAATCATTATCTGCCGGATTACCAATGCTTACTGTCTGCTCCTTTGTATTTGCCTTCATTACCATACTTGTATATCCCGGAATCAGGATTCCTTTTTCCTCGGAAGGTTCTTCCTCCTCGATATCCACATCCCAGGCTACTACTTCTGCAGATGAACTTCCGGTTTTCTGATTCTTTTGATTCATAACATACCAGGTAATTCCTGCGGCTGCTATCACAGCCGCAATCAGAATTCCGATTATAATCTTTGTCTTTTTTTTCATCTTATTTTTTTACTTTCTTTTTTCTCCAGTAAATAACTCCACCTGCTACAATACCTGCCACAACAACAATACCAAACAAAAGAATCACACTGCTGTTATCTCCTGTTTTTACTGTATCCTTAATATGATCAACTGCTTTGGAGATCTCACTCTTTTCAGCCAGTACAGCAAACGGAACCATCTCTTCTACATCTTTTGAGGCGATCATCTGTTTATCAATTTCAAGCTCTTCGATCTGATTATTTCGATAAACAAGAACCTTATATCCTTTTCCTCGATACTTTGACAGATCCAGTTTTACATTCAGATTTCCTTCGTATGGTGCTGGCTGTTCATCTCCATATACCAACGTCGGTTCTGCTGAATAAAGAACCTGCTTATCTGCCTTTTCCGCATATTTCTTAAATGCCTGATAAATGTCATTCTTCTTCTCTAGCTCGTTTAACTGAAGTTTCGTATCTTTATGCATCATACCTTTTACGGTAACTCCTTTTGATGCGTTCACTAATTCAACTTCCGTAATAAGCGAAGATAAGATTCTTGGATACCCCTGATTCTTTGTTGAATTCCATGTCCAACTACACAATTCTTCATTGCCTGCTACCAGAGTATTTAATTCCTCTTTAAAAGCATTGCTCTTCATTTCAGCCGCTGTTTTCGCTGTTCCCTGTTCTTCGTTTCCTGATAAGGTATCCAGGTAATATGTGTTATTCACAGCTCCTGCTGTTTCTTCTTTTGTGCCAAATACTGCTCCGGTTGTCCCACCTTCTATCGCAGTCTGTGCACTATATGCAATTTGAATGGAGCCATTTTTATCCAACTTTCCAACGATTCCTCCGGCAATTCCATTTTCCTTTGTTGACAGAGCACCTATACTCATACAGTTCTCAATCGTTCCGCTGTTTACTACTGCAATTCCTCCAGCAATTCCATCTGATGCACTTGCTGTTGCCTTTGCATAGTTCGCAGTATTTCGAATCACACCTTTATTCTCAACTACAACGCCTCCTGCCATTGATGTGCCCTTAACAAATGTCGTTGTCTCCGTCAAATTTTTAGGCTCATGCGTGAGTTGATCAGTAAATGGACCGCTGAGATTTGATCCACTGATACACTCATCAATCAATCCATAATTGACAATCGCTAGACCTGCTGCTTTCTCTCCTTCAATATTTTGATAAAAAGCTGCGAAATTCTTTACACTTCCCCGTGCACCGATCGTATCAAAAAGTGCTGCATTTCCATCTGATGATTTGATATCGAATCGGTAGACATAATATCCTTGTCCGTCAAATATACCATTATACGGATTGTCTGCTGAACCGATTGATTCTGTCATTGTTTTACCGTTTCCGAAAATTGTGTTCATCAGCTTGAAGTTTGCACGATTGTTCTTCTTAACAATTTCCGGAATTTTCTTAAATTCTTCAAATGTACGAATCTCGTAAGTTTCTTCTACAGGTTCTTTCTCATAATTCGAATAGGTTCCATCTTCCCAACGATAGACTGTGCCATGTGTATCATCCAGAACCGGATAAGCATCCGGAGTTTCTCCGTTATCAATATTCTGATACCATACTTGAGAGCCGTCTGTCACCTCGTTATTTAAAAGATATGCCTCTTCACCACTCTTGAACTGTTCTGCTGTCTTTGCCTTTGCCAGTTCTTCATCATTCGCAATCTCAGCTTCTCCCAGGAAACCTTTTACCGGAAGTGTATCGAGATAATAATTATTCTTGATTCCATCTTTCTTCGCCGCACAGTATCCGGAAATTGCACCATAGATCTCCTTCCACTCTTCTGCAAGCACACTGCCATAATTGTAACAATCAGAAAGAATGAAATCCTCTTCACCCAATGCAACCTGTCCGGTGATTCCACCGCTGTAACCACGTCCTCCGTGATTTTCCACTTTATAATATGTGATCAATCCGTAATTTGCACAATCCTTGATTTTTGTGCCGCCTGCATATGTATCATCATCAGTTACAAAACCTACAATTCCACCGACTCCGTAGAAATTATAATCCAGTACGATCTTACCTGAATATGTACTCTCCTCTATAGAAGTTGCTGCATTGATTGCTCCGACAATTCCGCCGATATCGTATATCACTCCACCTCCAATATTTACATTTGAATTCACCCGCCTGATCACACCGCCGGAAGTTGTTCCTACAACACCACCTACTGCACTTGCCGCCTCTGCTGTTGTAACGATTGTTCCATTCAGTGTAAAGTTCTTAAGCGTCGCTTTCTTTGCCTCGTCTGTCTCGTTCGGGTCACTCATAAGGTTCTGGAAAAAGCCTATTGACTCATCATTTACTTTCGTCATACTGAAATCAGAAATCGTATGATTCTGTCCGTCGAAAATTCCTTTGAATTCTCCGATTGGTTTCCATTCATAGTTTTCATCCGCCGGATTCTTAAGTGAAATGTCAGACACCAGCGCTCCATGTGCATCTGGCTTTGCTTCCTGAATCTGTGTATGTTCACCGTCCCCATTTACAAGAGCGGAAAACCAAAACATCTGTCCACCATTCCCAATCTCATAACTGCCTGTAGATTCATTATAGTCTGCCGGCTGATATCCACCACATTTCGTACAGAATCCATTGTCATAGGAATGTTCCTTGCAGACTGCATTATAGTATAATGTAATATCCTTCTTCATCCGGACTCAATGTCGCGATCTGGTCTTTTGTCAACAACGTTTCTTCCGAAGTTACTTCTGATGGATTTTCTGTATTGTTATGTCTCTGCAATGTAAGGGATTCCAGAACAGTTGTACCTTCCGCCTTAAACCGAAGTGTTACCTCTTTTCCTGAAGGAACAATATTTTCCTGACATGTTGTCCCATCTTCCTGAACCATTTCTAACTCTGTATCTCCGACTCCATTCGTAGCAACATCAACTTTCGTCTTATAATAACCATCTTCTTGTGGGCGGTTCTTTAATATAACGGTATATGCCGAATATGCCCCCGCTGATTTATCCGGTTGAATTTTTTCTGCACTTAAAGTAGAACTTTCAAGACTGCTTCCCGGATACTGTCCTGTTGTATCAACCACATGGAAAATCGTATAGCTTGTCGCCCATGCATCATGATAATCAAAATCATAATCCGATAAAGCAATATATGTTTTTGTATCTTTTTTTGTAAGCAGGTATTCACTCAGATAATCACCAGGTATACTTGATAATGCACTGAATAGTCCTGTAGCGAATAAGCTCTGAAATTCCGCCGTATTTTTCGCGCAACTAAATTGATTCTGCCCATCGCTATAATTTTCTTTTGTTAAATTAATAAAATCACAAGATGGAATATGTTGATCTCTCGCCAAAGTGAGATCTATTTTCTCTTCAAATTGATAAAACCGCAAATTTTCAGGAACAGAATCGTCTGAATTCCAAGCCCAATCCTCTTCCGCATCGTGTGGCTGTGATGTATCGAAAATATAATAAATATCTATTCCCGATGGATTCTCCTCCGTTTTAGGTGTCGGCACAGCAATTCTGTGAAAATTAACAAACGGCGTAATTACATCAGCATTGGATTTCCAACCATACTCCTCAATAAGGTAAAGATAACCTTCGTTAAACGCATCGATAATCGGTTGCTCATTCTCATAGAACTCGCCTGTTAATTTCTCATGGTAATTTTCATTTTTCATACGTACAGATACCATGTCTTCTGGCTTTACAAATTCATCCAATTTCATCCGAATCGAACCAACCGTTGAATCCGAAACTAATATTTCTCTGTCAAGCATAGTATCCATAGCTTTGGCAACATCTTCATTCAACTTATTTAAATCATTCGTCCATGCAGCATAGCTCTCCCATTTACTTTCATCATCTGGATATTTCTCTTCAAAATAATCACCACGCTGTGCAATAAATTCCTGATACATCATCTCCATCTTAATGATTTCCATAAATTGTTTATCAATACTTGAAACTATGTAATTATATTGATCACCAGAAAATCCATAAGCCCTATATGCAAATTGTGCCGCAGCATCCGCATAATTTTTCTCATCACTCGGCTTATTCAACGCATTGATCATACTCCAAATCGATCTTTTGAATACACCATCTATCGTGTCATTACAAAATATAGCGTCCTTTTTTTCTCATCGGTTGGATTTTCAAAGCTATTTCCAGCCGCTTTATAAACCTCAATAAAATTGTCATAAAGCTTTTGCTTACTCTTTTCGACAGCATTTATATCCGTCTTACCATCCATATACAGTTGCGCGGCTTTCATATAATCTTCATAGGCGCTCAATGTATTTCCTACATTTCCGGCAGTTTCATATACATCTATATCTTTAGACCATTGCTGATTCAGCTCATTTTTCGCTTCTGTGTACTGTATTTTCTGAAGTGTATTCTCTATTTCTGCATCATACTCTTTAAGATGTTGATCAACGATCTTAACTTCATTTCTCTGCCTGATGATTCGTTTTGTATCATTATTTATACTTTTTTATAATACCACTCACACGGTTAATCAGCAATCTTTTTTGCTCAAATCTGCGCTTTTATTTAATGTTTCTTAGATAAATTGTTGTGAAGCTCAATTAAAGTGCATTTTATTTTCATTGATTATTGCATTTTAATTATTTCTATTGTATTTTCAAAACAACTATAGTAATATAAAATTATCACAATAAAGGAAGGTCTCATATGCGTTATAATGTTCCACTATATTTCGAACGAAAGAATATCAAAAGTTCAGATATTTTTTACCTTACCAGACAGAATCCTCACACAATCATTACGCTTTCCTCGGGAGAAAGCATTACGACTACAATCCCGATAAAAGAACTTATGCTTTACTTGCCGGAAGAAGATTTTCTAAATATCTCAAAGGGCATTGTTCTTCGAAAAAATCAAATTGTTCATATATCTGACGAAGGACTTTATACAATGACGGATGGTGCTGTCTTTCAAGGGAGAAAACGTAATCTGAGTCAGCACAAACAGATCCGTAAGGAACTTGGTTTAAATACGCAGAACCTTTCGGAGGTTTCAGAAGACAGCTCTCTTCAATTATTTGATAACTGTAGCTTTCTCAATGATATGCCACTTGCTTTTTGTATTATTGAACTTGTATTTGATGCGGAGGGACATGGTGTAGACTTTGTATTCCGTTACTGTAATGATGAAATGACTGTTGTTGAGGGCGTTCCCGTTTCAGAAATGTTGAATCGTTCATTTTATGAAGTCTTTGAAAACGGGGATAAAAAATGGCTTGTCACTTATGCAGATGTAGCGTTAAACGGCAATAAACATATCCTGCATGATTATAGTCCGGAAATCGACAAGACTCTGACCATCTACTGTTTTCAACCTGCTCCGGGATATTGTGCATGTGTGTTGATTCCGTCTTAGCTTTCTGCTATTTGGCGCATACGATTACAAAACTATTTTTCTGTAAAGAAAAAGGCTGTGATTTCAAAATGTATTCTTTACATCCTGAAATCACAGTCTCTGATATGCAATTTTTTTGACTTTAGAGAAAAATTATGTATTATCGTTCAAATTGTAGCACAGGTACAACATATCTATAATTTTTTGTTTATCCGTCCCTCTAATGCCTAATGATTTTAAATCCACTGTTTCATCAGCTATTTCAGATAAGAACTTTTTCATATCCTCTGCTATTTCCGAACTGAGAACTTGCCTTGTATTGACTGTGATTAACTGTGCTAATCGGAACACATCGTTTTTATGTTTCTTTATATTTTTGCTGTCAACCTGCTCTCCATTCAACTTGCGTTCTTTTAAATCCAGCCACGCTTTCGCCTTAAATGGTATCAGGCAAGTCGGACTTAATACCGGAATGCCTTCAACCATCATTTGTCCAGTTTTTAGCAATTCATAATACGCTTCATTTAGAAGGATTGCCGACAAGCTGGAGATTTCATCGTCTATCGGAAGCGGTGTGAGAACTGCATCATCTTCCAATATAATAAAATCTGGATTTTTGGAAAATATTTCTATCATATATGGATATTCTTTGCTTTTCGGAGATGTGAAACGATAAAACTGTGCATTTCCGGTACTTTTATTCAAATGCTCATATCCTGCTTCTTTGACATACTCCCAAAACTGCCTGCCAAACTCCGCTGTTATGGATTCAACAATCAGTACAATATCTACATCTTTTGTAGCACGAAACGGTAATTCTTCGTTTTCCATAATCAAATCACACGCTGTCCCACCGATGATGACATATTGATTTTCAAAGCCCTGAAATCTTTCCTTAAATTTTGTAAATCCGCTGACCATTACTCCTTCAACCTTCTTTCCTGTAATTCATCTACTGCCTCTTCAATTCTCTCATCGTTTGTATCTGCAAAAGACAAAACAATGGAAATATCATCAGCACTGTTATCCTCTGAAAATTGTTTCGGGTTGTATGCCCATAATTCAAGTCTTATCTGTTTATCCGGGTCTATCAATTCATCAGTCAGCAAGGTTTTATCATAATCTTTCTCACTAATTGCATAGGTAACAACTCGACTTGGATTTAGCATTGTTTTTTCAGAAAGTGCCGTTTCCCCTGCAAAGACCATATTTTCTGTAACTTGCGTCTTATCTATATATCCTGTTTTTCGAACAGGAGTCGTCAAATATACTTTTGCTTTTTTAAATAATTCATCTCGCTTATATTTTGACTCAATAAACTTATTGACACCGTCTTTTGCTACAAGAAATAAATCCGTCGCTTCCAACTGTTTTACTGCTCTGGTCAGGGTCATTGCTGTAAATGGAAGCACTTTTCCGGCTTCTGAAATATACAATCGTTTTTTCTTACTGTACAGATAAAATAAAAACAACTGCTGCGTGGAGTAAACAAACTTACCCGTCAGCTTTTGGGGTTCTTTTTCATCAGAAAGCATTGTCCCAATGAAAGGAAGAAAGACTTGCTTATCAGTAATAAACGGTATATTATTTTCTATAAGGCTTTTTCTTCGATAATTTGATACCGTTGTAAGTTCAAATACAACTGGCACATTATCAATCTGCTGTATTTTTACAATTTGTTTTTTCAATGCCGGAAGTGTGGCAAGTTCTTCTGTTGGAGCAAGCATTATACAGCGTCTGTTTCCAATATATGCTGTATGAAAATCATAACTCCCTGCAATATAAACAGGCAAAGAATCCTGATGATTCCATGCTTCATATTTTATAGAAATCCCGAATACGCTTGTAAACATATTTCTCGTTCTCCTTTTAACTCATTTTCTTTCATTTTAACTTTGACAATGTTAAAAGTCAAGTTTTTGAGTTATTTTGATTTTTCTAAAATTCTTTTCTCTCACACCCTGTATTTTCCCCCTCCATCTTTTGTATATGTAAGAGGGTTCGTAGATTAGAGCAAGATCCACCCAGGTATTACCGTATCGCCATTTTATGGCTACGGCATACC
>OLWB01001510.1_pt1 | contig 21479 bp, 13 predicted proteins | sample 1673331 | NCBI WGS metagenome assembly OLWB01 (sample SAMEA3178943, study PRJEB25190) | human gut metagenome | biome: human gut; feature: human-associated habitat; material: faeces | place: Austria | collected 2013
CCATAGGTATACCCCGTGTCCTTAACATGTACGAGAACTATCCCTTTTGGCATGCTCTCTTTACTCGCTGCGGTATTCGGGTCGTACTGTCCGATATTTCAACTTTCGTCAGTTATGAGAAAGCTCTCAACTCGGTCATGTCGGACAACATCTGTTTCCCGGCCAAATTAATGCACAGCCACATTCAAAACCTGATTCACAAGAAGGTGGAACGCATCTTCCTGCCATACGTTGTCTACGAGCACGAAAGCGACAAGAAAATGAACAACAGCTACAACTGCCCCATCGTCACCGGGTACTCCGATGTCATACGCAGTTCCATGTCGCCGGACATTCCGGTAGACTCTCCGGCCATCACTTTTGCCGACACCGGCTTACTCACCAAACAATGCACGAATTACCTAAGTTCTTGGGGCATATCGAAAAGAGATGCCGAGCAGGCTGTGAAATATGCGTTGAACGCCCAAAAACAATATTCGTCAGACATACGCCGAAAAGCCGAAAACATTGTCAGGGAAAGCCGCAGAAAAGAAGAACCGGTTATCTTGCTTGCCGGACGCCCTTATCACACCGACCCGCTCATACAGCATAAACTTTCCGAAATGATAGCCAATCTGGGAGTAAACGTCATCTCGGACGACATAGTTAGAGACAACTCCGAGATAGAGACCCAAGACACTTATCTCATCAAACAATGGGCCTATATGAACCGAATCCTGAAAGCCGCAGAATGGACAGCCCGGCAAGGGAACGATATTCAATTCGTACAAATGACCTCTTTCGGCTGCGGACCCGACGCCTTTCTTCTCGACGAAGTAAGAGATATTCTACATCGTAACGGGAAACCCTTCACGCTTCTAAAAATAGACGATGTAAATAACATAGGTTCTCTGAAACTAAGAGTGCGTTCTTTGGTCGAAAGCCTGAAACAAACGCCGCTACGCGGAACGACAGAGAAATTCCGTACAACAGAAGTCTTTCGCAAAAAAGATCGAAACCGAAAAATCATAGCCCCTTTTATGTCGGAATACATCACACCTCTGTTAAAGCCGATTTTCAAATTGTCGGGGTACGACATAGAGGTATTGCCACCGAGCGATGCCTCCTCGGCCGAAACCGGTTTGAAGTACGCCAACAACGAGGTTTGCTATCCGGCCACACTCATTGTAGGCGACATTATCAATGCTTTGGAATCGGGGAAATACGATCTCGACAACACGGCCGTAGCCATTACTCAAACCGGAGGACAATGCCGTGCGACCAATTACTTGGCGCTTATTAAACGAGCCATGCTCGATGCCAGATTCGGAAATGTTCCCGTAGTCACATTGGGATTAGGGCGGAAAGTTTCCAACGAACAAGAAGGCTTCGAACTGAAATGGCAAAAGGTATTACCTGTCGCACTCAATGCCCTGCTCTACACCGATACGCTTTCTAAATTTTATCATGCCTCGGTAGTCCGGGAAAAAGAACGGGGAGCCGCGGCCCGATTGAGAGACAAATATTTAAACCTCGCCGAGCGTCCCATTCTCGAAAACGAGCCTCACAAGTTAGTGGAATATATCCACCTTGCAGCCCGGGAATTTAACGATATCTGTATGGACAAAACCTGTCCCAAAATCGGTGTAGTGGGAGAAATATTCCTCAAATTCAATTCCTACGCTCATCAACATGTCGTACGCTTCTTGTGCGAACAAGGTATAGAGGTGGCTCCTCCCATTTTATTACCGTTCTTTATGCAAGGATTCGTGAACCGCGAGAACAAGGAAAAACTACTCTTAGAAAAGAAACGCATACCTCATTTCCTATCCGACTTATTCTACCGATACATCGACAAACGGATAGCCCTGTTTAACAGAACGGCATCCACATTCCGGTATTTCACACCCTTTACCGACATCTATGAAGAAGCGGAAGAGACGAAAAATATTGTCTCGGGTGCAGCTCAATTCGGCGAAGGCTGGCTACTACCGGCCGAAATCATAGCGTTCACCAAACAGGGTATAAACAACGTCATATCGTTACAACCGTTCGGCTGCATCGCCAACCACATCGTATCGAAAGGGATAGAAAAGAAGCTGCGTATGCTGTATCCTGAATTAAATTTATTATCTTTGGATTTTGACAGTGGGGTGAGCAGCGTAAACGTAACGAACCGATTATTACTTTTCACACACAATTTAAGTGCCTAAAAACAAACGACTATGAATTCAACTTCAACCATCGCTCACCAGAAGACAGAGCAAACCGAAAATATAGAATCGCGTATTATCGAGGCGGCAAAACAAGAATTTATAAAAAAAGGATTCGAGCAAACATCGATGAGCGATATTGCAGCGGTCGTAGGGATCAACCGTCCCACCCTGCATTATTATTTCAGGACAAAAGATAAAATGTTTCAAGCAGTTTTCGCCTCGATCGTTGCAAAATTTTTACCTCATATCGATACTATTTTTTCGACTCAGCAATCGTTCTCTGAAAAATTAGAAGATGTTATCGACGTCTATGTATCCATTTTCTCGACAAATCCTTTGCTCCCCAAATTCATCATAGGCGAAATTCAACGCGACGCCAACCATTTAATAGAAACTTTTTATAGTTTAAACCTCGATCAATATTTGAAACACATCGGAGAATTTCTTGAAAAAGAAATGGAAAGCGGAAACTTTAAGAAAGTACCCCTCCCCTTTATATTCATGACACTTTACAGCCAACTGGCTTTCCCTTTCCTCAGTAAGAACCTTACCATGAAACTCTTTTTCAATGAAGACAAAGATACATTCAATGCCTTTCTACAAGAATGGAAACAACACATTATCTCGCAAATCACCTATCTTTTGAAACCGTAAAAGACAAAACGAAAGGGGGTGTCGTAATGAATGATGCACCCTCTTTGTACATAAAAAAGAAGGGGCGCATTGTGGCGTCCCTTCTTTCGTATAATACAAAACCAAGCTATTCGGCCGATGTAGCCAACGGGGCAGGAGTCGTATAAACACGAGCCTTCAACTCTTTGTCGAGCATATACAACCCGAAACCGTTATCTTTAATCATTTTCAAGCTATCGATTAATTCCTGAGCATTAGCCTCTTCTTCAATTTGCTCGTCGACAAACCATTTCAGCATATTGGCAGTACCGAAATCTTTTTCCTCATCGGCAAGCACACAAAGGCCATGAATCAGGGCGGTTACTTTTCTCTCATGAGCCAACGTATCTTCAAAAGCTTCGAGAGGCGATTTCCATTCGGTCTTCACACCGGCAATAGGAGCCAACGTTACTTTACCACCACACGAGAGCACATATTTCATAAATATAGTAGCATGAGCTTGTTCCTCTTGGAACTGTATAGAAAACCAATTAGCAAAACCTTGATTTCCAGCCGCTGCAAAATGGTTGGACATCGAAAGATATAAATAAGCCGACCAAAACTCGGCATTCACTTGGGCATTAAGAGCCTCTTCCATTTTCTTGCTAAGCATAATTCTATTGTTTTTATTTATTGTTTTACAAAAATATAATATAAAATTAGAATAAATCTAATTTTAATATTTTTTATATAACCGGGCTCTTATTTCTATAAAAACACGCCCCCGTCGAATCACTTCGCCGGAGGCGTAATACCCTATGGCAGTAGGGACTTAACTAATAATTTATCATATACTTCTTCTCAGAGTTCATTTAACAATCTTAGTACTATATCCGCCGCAACGCACTATATAAACGCCAGCGGGATAAGCAGACATGTCAATAGCTCCCGATCCTTCTACGAGTTGTTTCATCACGAGAGTACCGCTCATGTTATAAACAGCAGCCTCGACCAGCTGAGCCGACTCTACACGAACAGCCCCGTTAGAACGGTCGTAATAAACTTTCATCTGAGCAGCCACACTTTCTTCAACTGACGAAGGCTCGGTCGAAACGGTAAGTTTATCGAGACAAAAATACGTCGGCGTATTGATGCCATAATCACCCGTATCGCTCGACTCCATCGTAAAGTAAATCGAAGCAATCTGTCCCAATTCACTCAAATCGACCCATTCCCAAGTATCGTTCAATTTCCAGTCGTCGGCATTCTCAGAACGGTAATCGGCCAAATAATATTCCACGGTTCCTGTCTCTGTGCCTTGCTCATCGATACCGTGAGCAACTAATTTAAACCAATCTCCCTGCTCGAATTTAGTCGAATAGGGATTCCCCTTCTCAATAGCATAATAGATGTTGCATACATAACACCCTACGGCATAATATGGAGCGGAAGTGTATACCTCGCAAGTTTTCGTATCGGAGGTCGATTCGGTATAGGCATCCCAATATGCACCTAAATAGGGAGTTCCCTCTCCGGCAAAGCCTCCCTTAGCCATACAGCCCCATTGATCATCGGTACCTGCCGATGCCGATATGGCAGTTACCTTGCTGGCAAAGAATCCATTTGAATAATTGGAATAAGGAGAAGCGTGCGAAAACATAAATTCTTGTGAATAAACAATCGCATCATTATTAAAAACATCTGCCCACAACCCGGACTCATCATACTCGATAGGAAAGTCTCCTGGATTCGACAAATCTAAAACGATGTTTTCCGCAAAAACCGCACTGCATACACAAACGGCAAAAACAAGTAATATTTTTCTCATGTCAAAAAAAAATTTAATTAGTTAATATTTATTGTTTGATTATTCGAATATACTCAGTTCTATCGTTTGCACACACCGACAACACATAAATACCTGCCGGTAAAGAAGATACATTCAAACGAGACTTCGACCCGACCATCGTATCACGATAAACAGCCACACCTCGAAGATCGAATACAGTCAATTCTGCGCCAACACAAGCTCTCACCGTCAGAATATCCCTGACAGGATTAGGAGAAGCTACGATTTTCAAACTTTCTGCATCCTCAATTCCACTAACTTCGGTTACATGCACCGAAACCATTTTTGTCTCTACCCGCCCATTCGAATTGACCGTTAACGAGAAACTCGTATCGCCCAATTTCTCACCGGAAAGAATCAAATCATATCCCTCGATTCGGGCAGAAAGAATAGAGGGGTCTTCTACCTTGACTGTCGAAACGACCGCCGCAGAAAGATTATCGGCATCGGAAACACTCTCTAATAGCGAAATTTTTACAGGAGAACTACCCACCGACAAATTATCGGAAATCGAGATAACCGGATATTCATTATCGGGGAATACCGGCATAGCCGGGAACCAATAGTATTTCTCAGGAAGTAACGTATTCAACAACTCGCCATTCGTCCCGTCCACTATGTGAATCCAATTGTTCATGTAATGGGACAGATAACCCGATTCCGTAGAAGTTACCACGACATTATCGGTCTGCGGGTCCACTCTCAAACCCGCGCCATAGAACATCTGCACATACTCCCCGTCTTGATCGGGCAAAGTAAAAAACGATGCATTCAATTCATCGGTATCTATATTATAGCGTACGACTTTATTTTTACTTTCATCGGCAAAATAAAGCAGGTTAGATTTATATGCTGCGCATAAACTCCCGGCATTCCATGCTCCCCATGTATCGGTGACCCGACAACCGGAGGGTAACGACCGAGTCCAAGTTTCGAACGAAACCGGATTTATCCTAACCAACGCATTTCCATCGGCAGCCCAAATATTTCCGTCTCGCCCCAACACAAGTGTCGCGATAGACGGAAGTTCGATAGTAGTTTGTAAGGTGTGGTTTTCGGCATCGATCACCAATACGCCCTCCGATTGCTTCGCAGCAAAGACATATTTACCGGCTCGGACCATAGAACCTATCTGACCCGAATAAAGACCTTCGTCATTCGAGGTCCCTTCTATCACATCGCCGACCTTCATGTTTTCAATATCGAAAACAAAAATTCCCGATGAACTTCCTATATATCCCGTCTTCTCATCTACACCCAAAAAGGAACGGCCGTCACCGCCGCCTATTTGATCAAAAGCCGCTATCTTTTCCAACGACAAGGCATCGGCCACGACCAGTCGCCCCCCTGTCGATTCTTCTTCGGTCGACTTCGCCTGTTTGGAAATCAAAAAGAATTTTTCACCGTAAATCGTTCCGAATTGCGTTGTGACACCCAACTTCTCATCGGGATTCTCCCGACGGAATATCCGGTACACCATTCGGCCATCATTCGTCAGGAAATTAATGGTTCCATTATCCCAGCCATACCAATCTTCATTGACAAAAAATATCCCTTGCGAATAATCGACAGCTTCCTGTATATATGGCTCTACCGCTACGGCATTAGCATAATCCGGTGTATCGCTACCGGGTTTATCGTAATAAAATATATAGGTATATCGATTTTGTATCGGCATTTTATTGATTTCGGTCTCAGCCTCGTTTCCGCTTTCGCTTCGGGCCAAACAATGCCATACTCCATCTTCCGAGACCGAAGGAGAATTCCAATGGTCCTCTTTGTCGACACACTCCCATTTCTTGAAATTATTCGGAGTCGCTGTAAATTGTCCCGTAGCATTATACTTAGGATAGGTCGTATCGCCGCCGACAACCAATGCAACGGTATTCTCCCCATTCAGGTCGAAACCCAATTCATCGACCGTGTAACCACCTTGTCGGCGCATCAGAGAAAACAAACGAGGATCCGTTTTCACCACATCGTTCAACATTTCCACGATTGTAGTTTCCTCCTCCCCTTTATAGCCCCACGCCAACGCTCCGGGCGTTTTCCCGTCGTTCCAAGCGATGACTAACATGGCTTCGACATTCCCTTCTCCTATCCAATAATTTATATCCGAAAAGGAAACGGCACGAACCGACATAGACCAACTGCCGAAAAAAGCTAAAAAAAGAAGTAAATATTTTCTCATCTTTCTATTTTTTTGGGAAGATGTCCCGGAGCCGAAACTCCGGGGACATCTTCGTTTTACTATTTCACAATCATAGACTTATCGCCTACAATCTTCTGGTTTTACATAAACTTTCGAAACTTCGATCGAACCGTCCTCATATACAGTTTTCACAATATTGATACCTTCCACGGGGCAAGGCAAAAGTTTCCCGTCCACCGAATAATATTCACGCAAACGCACCTCCTTTTCGACAGCCAGGTCATCGATACCGGTAGCCGTCGTTACCTTGAACAATATGCTAAACTGTTTATCCGACGTTGTCAATACCAAGTAGTAATAAGGATCGTTCGGCAAATCTTCTCCTTCACGAATTACGGTCACTTCGTTACCGGAGTACGACACGGTCAACTCCTGATCTTCGACAGGGAATCCGCTACGTATCAACATGGCCGAAACACTATCGGTATTAACGACAGTCCGATTAAACTCTATCACGAAAGTTTTCGTATCGGGTTTCACGTCTAACGCTTCCTCGCCATCGAAACTCATTGACGGAGTAGTCGATACTATTTCCAATTCATCTAACCACGGCATGATTACGAAATCCTTCCAATAGGTGGTCTGGGCATAGAATTGACAAGTTTGGGCAGGGACATAAATCCGGCAGGTTGTCGGCACTTTGGTAAATGTATTGGAACTTGCACCGGTCGGCGGTGTATTGTTAATATAGATACGTTCCAAAGAAGAACAACCATTAAACGTATAAGTGGAAACCGAAGCTATTTTGCCATTGGCAACTACTTTCTTTAACTTAGCATCATTGCGAAACAAACTCGATCCCAACGTAGTTATCCCTGTTCCCAAAACAGCTTCTGTCAAACTGGAACAGCCATAGAATGCCGAAGCTCCCAAAGAGGTTACTTTATCAGAAAGATTTACCGAAGTAAGACTTGTACAACCGTAAAATGCATTCGTCCCGATAGAAGTTATCGATTCGGTAACCGGCAATGATTTCAAGCCCTTACAATTATAAAAAGCAGAATTGCCGATAGAAGTCACTTTTTCCGAAAGTTCTACATTAACCAGATTCGTACAGCCGTGGAACATATAATTCGGCACAGAAGTAACGCCACCCCCTATTTTTGCAGATTCCAATCCCGTACAACTTTGGAACACATAAGTTCCCAGTTTAGTAACCCGATCGGGAATAGCTACCGATGTTAATTTCGTACAGCTTTTGAAAGCATAATCTTTTATCTCGGTAATGCTTGCTGTCAGCGGCAACTCGGTAAAGGCCGTACTTTGGAAAGCATATTTGCCGATCCCAGTAATATTCTCCGGCAGAACTACCGACGTCAAAGCGGAACAGCTGCTAAACATATAATCGGGAATAGAGCTTATACCTGTACCCAAAGTCGCCGATGTCAACTTCGTGCATTTCTCAAAGGCATAACTACCGATCGAAGTTACACTATTCGGAATAACAAGCGACTCTATCGCAGAGCAACCCGAAAACACATAATTACCGAGCGAAGTAATCTTATCGTTCAAAGGAATATCGACCAACGATGAACAACCTTTAAATGCGCTCGCCCCGATTTCGGTTACCGACGGACAAGATATCTGCGTTAACGCAGAACATGTATTAAACGTAAATTCACTTATTTTCGTCACACCTGTCCCGATAGTCACTGTTTCCAACGACTTGCAACCGCTAAATGCATAGCTGCCCAATTCGGTCACGCTATTGGGAATATTCAACGTTTGAACCGATACACCATAGAAAGCCCTGCTGCCGATCGACTGCAAGCCATCGTTAAAAGTTATGGCCGTTAAAGGATTATTATAAAAAGCCCAATCACCTATCGTTCTCACCGTAGCAGGCAAAACAAGAGAAGAAATTTTCGCACTGGCAAACGCACGTTCTCCAATAGTTTCGAGAGCACTTCCGAATGTTACGGATTCCAATTTCTCACAATCGCTGAAAGCATAATTACCGATAGCGGTCAAACTATTTCCCAACGAAACGGTGGCCAAAGAAGCACACTTGTTAAAGGCATAGTTACCAAGAGTACTCACACCGTCGGGTAATACGACCGATTTCACAGCAGTCTCGGCAAAAGCATAATCGCCGATTGTTTTCAAAGAAGAAGATGAACGCTCCTGTGTACCCAAAGTCACTGTCGCCAAAGCACTGCAACCGTAAAAAGCATAATTGCCGAGCGTTTCGACCCCATTCGGTATCGCAATTTCAGTCAAAGCGGAACAGCCGTTAAAAGCGGCTTCGCCAATAGCCGAAACATTTCCTAACCCGACAGCATTCAAAGCAGAACAACCGGCAAATGTACGAGTACCCACCGAGGATACCGTAACCGGCAATTCCACCGATTGCAAAGCCGAACAGCCATAAAAAGCCGAATCGCCCAATAAAGTCAAAGAGTTCCCCAAAGCAGCCGAAGCCAACTTCGTACAACCCTTGAAAGCCAAAGCCCCTATCGATTCCATACCTGCCGGCATACTTACACCGGTCAAAGCGATACAATTCTCGAAGGCCGAGCGACCTATGCTCTCCAATCCTTCACCCAAAGAGAGGGTTGCCAAAAGAGGACAATCGCCGAAAACCTCATTACCGATCGAAACCGTTTGCGCAGGCAACTCCACAGATGTCAAACGGCTGCATCCGTAAAATGCCCCTTCGCCGATTGTTTTCAAAGTCGAAGGAAAAATAACCGAAGTCAATTTAGCACACCCCATAAAAGCCATATCGTCGATACCGACTACCGTGTAAGATTCTCCCTCTATCAGGATAGTTTGGGGGATCGTCAAAATCCCCGAAAAAGAGGCATACGAATCGTCATACACCACGAGGGCAGTTCCCGGTTCCTCTCCCGGGGCGGTTACTACCGATTTATCGCCGACAACGAGCGTAACCGTATCGGTAGAAATCGTATCAAGCATGTTGCTCACCACACAATAATAACGCCCGGCATCGGAAGTTTCCGCCGAAACGATCGAATAAGACGACGCTTCGGCATCTTGTATGGCTACTTCGTCTTTGTACCATTGGAAATACAAACTATCGCCTTTGAACTCAGGAGCAAAAGTTACCGATTCTCCCGGAGAAACCGTCAAATCTTCGGGTTGAACTTTCACAGAAGGAGCTGTCGGCCCGTTTTTAGGAGCCGGCGCAAGAGGTTTCCACGATTGAGGCGACATGTTTACCGAAAAATTCCAACCGTCCCAACAACCGTCAGTCAATTTACGGCCCGTAATTCCAGTCCCGGAGTATCCCCAGGGATCGCTATCGCTCGATTTCAGCCAATAAGACCAATACCCTTGATACCAGCCCGATTGCCAATAGTCCTCGGGATCGGTACAGGTCCAACCGTCATATCCATACGACGAAGAAAAGATTATCCCGTTCTCATCAGGGGAAAGTGTTACTCCGTCCTTAGTAATAGAAAAATCGCCACTCTTGTTAACATCGTACCCAAAACCCGATACAGTGCTACCATACGCCGTTCCTGTTTCGGTCATAATGAAAAAACGAGGGTCGGAAGCAGCGATTGCACGCGCCATCGTTTCGCCGGTAGCTTCACCGTCCCAACGAAATCCCCAAACCAACGCCGAGGTTTCACTCTCGGCATTCCATTGTACGACGAACGCAGCGCGATTGGCCCCTTCGCCAGACCAGTTTTCGATCATGTCCATCGTGAAAGTTCCATCGACAATCGCCCTCGGCGATACCATCTGCGGCTTTGCCGTAGGGTGCGGACGACCTTGCACAAGGACTTGTGCAGGTAATTGTAAAACCGCAAACAGCAATACCATCAAAGCATAAATCTTTCTCATCTTTGTTAAACTTTTAAGTATTAAATAAATAGTTCTTTCTCATTCAATACTTGCAAGATACACCACTTATATGCTTCCAAAACTTTCCCGAACTTCCCGGCGTTTTTTTGTCACAGCTCATACCTCGCAAGCTTTTCGGACAATACACACGGCAGGTCTTCTGACTTACTCCGGTAACCGATGCCTTCCCAATCGTCATAATCAGTGGCTTTCAGTATTCTCGGGACCTTTTTGTGGAGCTTACAGCAGCGGGACTGTTCGGGACTTACACCCGATTCCCTTTTAATCGGCGGACCTTTTTCAAGTAGCCGAACCTGTGTGCACTATATTTTTTTAGTTATTTTCCTCTCGTTTCTTTCTATTTTTTCATAGTCATTCTTCTATATGTAAATCGGTAACACCCATTACTTCGGTCGAACATTCGCCCAACCAACCGTTGAATTGGTTCACTCCCGTATAAATTTTTATGAAATCGACACCCGGTAAATCGACCGGATTACCTTCGCTATCCACCGCCCAATCGATTTTAAAATTGGACTTTTCGCTACTGTTGGGGTGATTATCCGCATAACCCCAATCGTATGCGTAAAGGACATAATAACTCCCGTTTCCACTCTCGTCGATAGCGTTATCGGCAAGCCTGCTCCCTTTGAAAGTTATCGAACTTTCCGAAATCCATTGTGGATAATACGGTTGCTTATGGAAAGTGAGTTGCGATATATATCCTGTATTTCCATAATTGTCGGTCCACCGGACATACGTAGAATCCGTGATATTCGGATTGGAACAAGTCACCGGCTCCTTGTTTTCATCGGGTCGATAGTAGGTTATCTCATAATTCTTCAAAGTCTCTTTTTTATAATATTCGCTACCGGCCAACTCGTACCATTCATCATCGGGAACGCCATTCCCGTTCGTATCGACCGAGACCATCACTATCCCGGGTTCGCTACTACCTCCCAACGGGGCATCGGGACGAGGATTGTCATTGGCATAAAATGCGTTACCCAATATTTTGAAATCGTATTCTCCCGGCCGATTGACAATCGTATGGTCGAAACCGACGACAATATATCCGCCGTAGCCTCCCAACGTGACCATCGTACGGGCGTCGTATGCCAAACAATCTTCGACTTTCTGCCGCATAGATTCTTCGGTATCTCCCTCGGTATATCTCGGAAGCTCATTGACAAACTGTCCCGGTGCAGGGCGATATTCATAAACCTTAGTTATGTAAGGGCTATAAGCTACCTCTTCTTTGCGAACGACAATACGCATAAGATGGGTTATGGGATTAGCCGCATCATAAATCTGGAATCGCAACCGATACGTTCCCGTTTCACTTGCTACAAACGTATAATCGCGTGTCGTCGCCACAATCGAATCGGTGACAGATACCGAATCGGACTCGTAAGAAAGAGCCCATTCGTATCGTTCTCCGGTAAAACCCGGGTGTAACGTCAAGCCCTTCATGCGTTCCACTACATACGTATCGTCAAGCCCTAATGTAATCATAGAAGGATTATCGGACTGACAAGAGGCTATCAGCAAAATCAAAGCCATCGACAAAACATACCACACTTTCTTCATATCGGTTTATTTATTTTTATACAAAAAAGCCATGTGCGCCGGAATATCCCCGGTACGAACGCTCCATTTTCTTATCCCGTCCCGTCCATAACAATGCAGATTTCCGCTCGACACGTAATTCTTGGCATCCGTTACATAAACGTCTCCGGTCTCGGGATTTACTTTCAATCCATAAGGGATTTCTATATCGGTTTCCGTACCGTCCTTAATAAAACTATTTGAAATCAATTCCCCGGTACGAACATCGATAATACCGTAAGTAACATTATTTTCTTGCGAAATATTACTCCACTCCACGCTATACAGATAAAGCGAATCGCCGCAAATATCCATCTCGCTGCAAGAGACATTCAAAGTATCTCTCACCTCCATGCGGTTTGTACGCTTATCTTTTTCCAGAACGAAAAGACGGGAAGGAATCTTCTCATAATCACCCCGAGATGAAACCCATAATTTCCCGTATTTATCCGCCCGGATACGATGCAAGTTAATTCCTACGGGAATCTTTCGTATCTGCGTCATCGTTTCGATATCGATCACCGAAACCGTATTATCATAATTCGGTTTACGATAACCGCCTGAATTAGCCACATAAATAAGGCCGTCTTGAATGACCAACTCATCGGGTTGATAACCCACCGTTACTTCGGCCGTAATTTCGAGAGTAGCGGTATCGACTTGAAAGACAGCTCCGAGCTGAGCATTCGGGTCTATCCCTACCGGACCTACATAAGCCGAAACATAAGCAAAACCTTTATCGAAGGCGATATATCGGCAATTAGGTATGTCCACTTGTCCCAATCGCTGACAAGAACGAGCATCGAGGACTTCGACCTTATGCGAACAGTTAATAACCGCATACATCTTGGAACCATATATCTGGACATCGTTACCCACATCGCCCAATTCCTTTACCACGTTAGGATTCTTCTCGGCATACAAGTTACGGACATAATAGCCGTTATCGAAATCGACGAAATCGAGCGTACATTTATTCGAACCCATATTCCCCTCGTTCAACAAATAAAGTCCGGCATAATCAGACCGGCTGTTGTCTCCGAGCGGCAATCGTTCATATTCCGCCAAGATAATGACCTCGTCTTCCCGACAGGAAGTCATCAACGATATTCCCGCCAGCAGGATACACGAAACAATATGTGCGACAACCGATCTCATTACAATTCAATGGCAATTCCAAAACGATAGTTACGCATGGGCATAGGATAATTAAGAACGACGTCGTATGCCTGATCAAACACATTATTAACCTCGGCCGTCACTTTCAGGTTCACCGATTTTATCCGAAACGATTTCACCAAAGATATATCGCTCGTGTACCACGGCTGCACATAATTATATTCGATTTTCTTGCTGATTGTACCGTTCCCCCACATATACGAAACTATAATTCAAACTCCAATCGTCATAGCTCAAATTCAATATGGCCGATCCGCTATGCCAGGGTATATACGGAATCTGGTCGCGATAATAGTTATCCCGAGGACTGGTTATATCTATCGCCTCTTGATAGGTGTATTGCACCTTCGTCATTAAACTTATTTCATACGGTAAACGGAAAGTCGCCGTAGCCTGAACGTCGACACCCCGGATATCGACTTTACCGAGATTGAGCATAGTCCACCGGAACTGCTGTCCTTTGGGATAGGCGATAATCTTGTCGGAAACGAGGTTATAATAAACGTCGGCTCCTGCATGAAACCCCGAAAGGAAACCCGTTTTCGGAGCGACAGCATAAGTAAATCCCACATTGTATTGCGTAGCGCTTTCGGGCTTCAATACCGAGTTACCCATATCGGCATAGTACAAGTCATTGAAGGTGGGCATACGATATATCTGTTTATAAAAAGCGCGAAACACCCAATTATATTTTTTAAACGGTTGATAAGAAAGAAATACCGCCGGAGTCACTTTACTTTTATTAGGCGCTTTCACCTGTCCCGATGCCTTCTCATCGACCAAAGTCGCCAAAACACTGGCCTGCATTTTCAAACGGTCGGCAAGAGAAAAAGCTGTTGCCGCCGAAATCCAGTGCGTGTACCGGTCGGCCGACATGTACTCCGACAAACCGTTCCACTGCATGTCGTATGCCACCGAGACGTCCCAATTTCTGAATATCGAATACTTATTGGCTACCGAAACATAAACCTCTCGCTGTTTATACTGGTTATCGACTCGCATCAGCTTATCGTCGTTATTCATATAATGGGTATAATCGAAAGCATACTTGGCATTCACCTTAATCCCATATTTGCGGGTAATATCCTGTTGATAGACACCCTGCACGAAAGAATTCCGGTCCCACAAACGCTCTCCGTTGCGCCACACGTTATTGACGATAGCCCCCGGAATCCCCCGCTCGGAACTATAATGATAAACATAGGCTTTCCAATAACCGTTGGGCAAGTAACCTTGCAATCCTCCTTCGAACCGAACGGCATCGATGTCTCCGTTTTTACGGGTAGCCGTGGTATCGTATGCCGTCTCTCCCGAAGGAGTCACCCGCCGGTAACGGAATTTATATTTCCCGCTCGAATTGATCCACTCGCTATTGAATGTCATGCTGACCGTCTCGCTAAGTTTATATTCAAACAAAACCGAAGGATTCAGCAAATCGAATGACCCGGCCTTCACAGATGCTTTCAAATGCGATTTTTCTCCCGGTTTAAATTTAGGGCGACGTGTCGTCAAATAGATAGAGCCCGCCGAACCGAACTCCCGAGCAGACTGGAATATCTCGCTTTTTTGACCGTTATACAACGATATTTCCTCTATATTTTCAAGCGAAAACTTGCCCAAATCCACTTGTCCGTTCTGAGCATTTCCCAACTGAATTCCATTATAATAAACACCCATGTGGTTTGTACCCATGCTGCGAATGTTGACAGTTTTCAATCCTCCCACGCCACCGTAGTCCTTAATTTGCAAACCGGAAAAATAACGTATGGCATCGGCGACCGAAAAACTATTCAACGCTTTCAGTTCCTTTCCGGTGAGCTTCTGCGAAGGAATCACTTCGTTATACCGGTTGGCGGTAACCATTACCTCTCCCAATGTCTGTATCGAGTCAAGAGAAGAAGAATCGGCATTCGCTTGTCCCACACCGCAAAGCAGCGACACCATCATACCCCACACACATCGATAAAAAGTCTTCATCGGCCTATCCTTTCATAAACAGCCTTCGGGTATAATGCCTAAAAATCCATGCAAACAAGCGGCTTTATATTTACTCCGCAGATTCACAAGCTCTACCCCACGAAAGCTAATGACAAACAGCATGGCAGGTCTTCTGACTTACTCCGGTAACCGATGCCTTCCCAATCGTCATAATCAGTGGCTTTCAGTATTCTCGGAACCTTTTTTGGAGTTCACAGCAGCGGGACTGTTCGGGATTCACACCCGATTCCCTTTTCATTCTACACCCTGACCGGGGCTTTGAAACCAATGCGTTGCAAAGGTAACATAAATTATCGACTCCTTTCTATTTTTTATTAAAAATATTCCAAACCAAACATACAATCCAATCGTTACTTCAAAAAAATAGAAATTTATTTTATCCGAAAAATAATGTGTACAAATTTGTATTAATCATAAATTTTACCGAATATTGTGAACATATTCGTTGAAGATAATACGCATGGAGGAAAACAAGATTTTGAAAAACAATAGTATCCCTCTGAAAATCTGGCGATTTTATATGGAAGGATTTCGAAACATGACCTTAGGTAAAACTCTTTGGGCAATTATCCTCATCAAGTTGTTCATCATGTTTTTTATCTTGCGGTTATTCTTTTTCCCCAATATCTTGCAACAGAAATACGATACCGACGAGGAGAGAGCCAACCAAGTCATCGAGAATCTCATTACTCCGAATAATCCTAAAAATCAACAATCATAAGTAACCATGAACGATCTTTTTTCCCTTGTAGATTGGTCGAGAGCACAATTCGCACTCACCGCCATTTACCACTGGCTATTTGTTCCCCTTACATTGGGACTGGGAGTAATCGTGGGTATAATGGAAACCATTTATTACCGTACCGGCGACGAACGGTGGAAAACGATTACCAAGTATTGGATGACCCTTTTCGGAGTCAATTTTGCAATCGGAGTAGCAACGGGTATTATCCTCGAATTTCAGTTCGGTACGAACTGGTCGAATTATAGCTGGTTCGTAGGCGATATTTTCGGAGCTCCCCTTGCCATAGAAGGAATTATGGCCTTTTTTATGGAAGCGACTTTCATCGCAGTCATGTTTTTCGGCTGGAACAAAGTCAGCAAAAGATTCCATTTGGCCTCTACATGGCTCACGGCAATAGGCGCTACCATATCGGCTCTTTGGATATTGGTGGCCAATTCATGGATGCAATACCCTGTGGGTATGAAATTCGACCCGGAAACTGCACGAAATGTCATGGACGATTTCTGGGCACTGGTACTCTCACCCGTCGCTGTCAACAAATTTTTCCATGCCGTCTCGTCCGGCTGGGTATTGGGCGGTATATTCGTAGTGGGGGTAAGCGCTTGGTATCTGATTAAAAACCGGGAGAATTTCTTAGCCCGTAACAGCATTCGTGTGGGAGCATGGGTAGGATTGATAGGCACGCTCGTCGTAGCCTACACGGGCGACGGGTCCGCTTATCAGGTCGCAGACAAGCAGCCTATGAAACTGGCGGCTATGGAAGGAGTTTACAACGGTAAAAACGGACAAGAACTCATCGCTTTCGGGATACTCAATCCCGACAAGAAATACGACAACGACGAGAAAGAATTTCTTTTCGACATACCCATACCCAAACTGTTATCCATCTTGGCGACCCGGGAAATCGACGGATTCGTTCCCGGAATCAACGATATTATTAACGGAGGTTACGTCGACAAAAATCTGAAAGGAGAGGAAATCATCGCTCTTTCCGCCCAAGAAAAGATGGAGCGAGGCCGTTTAGCCATCGCAGCTCTCGCCGACTTCAACACCGCCAGAAAGGACAACGACACAGAGGCCATGAACGAAGCCAAAGCAAGGTTAGAGGCAAACTATGAATATTTCGGTTACGGATATATCGACTCGGTAGAACAGCTCATTCCACATGTGCCGTTCGTATTCTATTCGTTCCACATCATGATTATTTTAGGAGGCTATTTCCTCTTGTTCTTTATTTTCATTTTGGTGTTATCCTATAAAGAGAAATTGCAAAAGTTGAAATGGGTGCTATGGATTGCCGTTCTAACGATTCCTCTCGGATATGTCTGCTTGGAGTCAGGCTGGATCGTAGCGGAAATGGGACGCCAACCGTGGGTGATACAAGATATCATGCCTACCTTCGCAGCGATCTCTAACATCGAAGTGGCCTCGGTGCAAACGACATTCTGGATGTTTGCCGTACTGTTCACCGTACTGTTGATCGCCGAAGTAGGCATCATGTTGAAACAAATAAAAAAAGGAACCGAACAAAAATAAAAAACTATGGAACTGAATGAATTATTTTACCAGAACTACTGGTGGTTTCTTATATCGCTGTTAGGTGCGTTATTGGTATTCCTGTTGTTCGTACAAGGCGGTCAATCCCTATTGGCAGTCATGGGTAAAACCGAAACCGAGAAAAGCATGATGGTGAACTCCTTAGGCCGCAAATGGGAATTTACATTCACCACCCTCGTCGTATTCGGAGGAGCGTTCTTCGCCTCGTTTCCTCTATTTTATTCGACTAGTTTCGGCGGAGCCTATTGGTTATGGATGGCCATACTGTTCAGCTTTATCATACAAGCCGTATCATACGAATACCGTTCAAAGAGCGGGAATTTCCTCGGGAAAAAGACCTACGACACCTTTCTTTTAATCAATGGTATCGTCGGTCCCGTATTATTAGGTATAGCCGTAGGCTCGTTTTTCACAGGATCGGACTTTATCGTCGACAAAGGGAACTTGACAACCATAGGCTCTCCGGTTATCAGCAGTTGGACAAACGATTGGCACGGGCTGGAAGCTATTCTCGATGTCCGTAATCTCTTGCTCGGATTTACTGTTCTATTTCTTGCCCGTACGCAAGGAGCCTTATATTTCATGAACAATATCAAGAACGACAGCATTTTCGAGAAATCCCGGAAACAAGTATTATTCAACGGCGTTTTATTCGTTATTCTCTTCCTGTCGTTCGTTACAGCGACTCTGTTGGCCGACGGCTATGAAGTAGCTACCGATTCGGGTATTATCGCCGTTCGTCCCTACAAATATTTCTTCAATTTCGTGGAAATGCCGTGGGTTGCCATTCTGTTTTTGGCAGGAGTCGTTTTGGTGTTATACGCCCTTATCCGTTCCGTATTCGGTCAACACTTCACAAAAGGAATCTGGTTTTCGGGTATAGGAACGATCTTAGTAGTTCTCAGTCTGTTTTTCATTGCCGGATATAACCATACGGCTTATTATCCCTCGTCCGTAGACATGCAAAGTTCACTGACGATTTACAATAGTTCTTCCAGCCTGTTCACCTTGAAAACCATGAGTATAGTATCGTTACTTATCCCATTTGTTCTCGCCTATATCGTTTACGTCTGGCGAGCTATGGATGCCAAGCCTATCACTGCCCAAGAAATGGAAAGCAACGAACACAAATATTGACACTTGCGTATTCGCAGAAAAGAGCTTACTTTTGTTCTTAAAGTAAGCTCTTTTTTTATGGACGATACCTACCTCACCATATCGCGCACATCGGAAGGAATTTATAAAGAAAAGATGAGTAAATTCCTTGCATTCGCCATACCGGTTTCATCGGTGGAAGACGTCAAAAAGCAACTCGAAAAATATCAAAAGGAGTATTACGATGCTCGTCATGTCTGCTGGGCATATATGCTAGGGCCCCAACGAACCGATTTTCGCTCGAACGATAACGGAGAACCTTCGGGAACGGCCGGAAAACCTATCCTCGGACAAATCAATTCGGCGGGACTAACCGATATTCTCATTGTCGTCGTCCGATACTTCGGTGGAATAAAATTAGGCACGAGCGGACTAATCGTCGCCTATCGCGAAGCCGCCTCCGAAGCCATTGCCGCAAACGAAATAATCGAACGGCAAGTCGAAGACGAGGTACATTTCGGATTCGAATACCCTCTGATGAACGAAGTTATGCGTATCGTCAAGGAAGAAGGACCCACCATCGTATCTCAAATATTCGATATGGATTGCGAGATGACCCTACGCATACGCCGTTCGCTGATGGACAATTTAAAAAAACGTTTATCCAAAGTAGACGGAGTTCATTTTATAAATGAAGAATAAACAAATATGACAGAAAAAGAGAAAATGGAAAAGGGGGAATTGTATGATGCCGCAATCCCCGAACTAATCGAACAATTGCTATCTACCCGAGATAAAATTTTTGAACTCAATCATCTGAGGCCCTCTCAATTAGAAGAAAGAGAAAAACTCATTCGGGAAATCATTGGTACTACACCCGAAAAATTCATAATCATATCGCCTTTCTTTTGCGACTATGGGCATAACATTCACTTGGGCAAAAATTTCTTTGCCAACTACAATTGCGTTATGCTCGACGAGGCTCCCATCACCATAGGCGACAACGTGTTCATCGCCCCCAACGTGAGCTTCTATACGGCAGGTCACCCCTCCGATGTCGAGCGACGAAACGAATGGCTCGAATACGCATGGCCTATTACGGTCGGGAATAACGTATGGATCTGCGGAGGAGTTACCATCACTCCGGGTGTAACCATAGGAGACAATAGTATCATTGCTGCCGGGAGTGTCGTCACAAACGATATTCCGTCCAACGTCATCGCCGGAGGAAATCCTTGTCGGGTTATACGCACCATAACCGAGAAAGACAAGCTCCGGTCATTCAGTTGGGAAGAAAAAAAAGCCAAAAAACAAGTTAAACCCGCATGACGGAAACTCATTCGTCTTGCCCCTCGTACCGATTATTATCGCTCCACTTTAATTGAAACGAAGGACGGAGCGATAATATCCACGGCTGGTCAGTTTCAAAATCGAAATCCGTCCTATTCATATAAATAGGACAAGGAATATCGAGCTTGTCTTTCATTTCCGTATCGGGGAATAATTTATATGGAATCGAACGCCGTTCCAATTTATCGAGAAACGAGTAGTTCCGGGTATACAGCTTCGCCTCTCCCGGCGAAGACTCCATCTTTTCCAACACATAATCTATCGTTTCCTTATACACGATATTCTTGACCGCTAAGCCAGACAAACAGATAAAAATGTCGGCAGAAAGCAATGAAAGAATCAGTATATGCAATCCACGGGAGAAACGGGTTTTCAACCCGAACCGTTCGGCATAAAACAGCATAACGAACGGGAATAGATAGAAAAAGGCGACATATCGAGCCCACCACCCCGACGGAAGAATAACCAATGAGACGAGCAACCCGACAAGAACCGACAGATACCAACGCATACGACGAATATGCCCCGTACAAACGAACAAAACGATAGACAACAAAATCGCTTCGAAAAAGAATATACCGAATCCTCCGATTCGAACATCAGATGCGACCGATGATAATATGTCGATTTTAGAAATCCCGAACACATGTATGTCTTCGGACAGCATATCGTCGGAAGGATTAGAAGCCACCGATATTAAAGCCGCCTCGGCATTAGATTTCCCTCGTATCGCCGGCAATACTTGACAATCCATAATATCGACTTTACCATTCCCCGAAAGAGGATAAACAGGAGAACCGTGCTCTTTCCAATTAGTCAGATAGGGATTGTATGCACCAACACCAATCCCTAACAAAACAACGACCGCACATACCGCAGTCAATCGAAAGGAATGTTTATAACGGCTCTTTCTCAACAATGCAAAGAAACAGATTCCTCCCCACAACACGACCCAAAAGAAAATATTGAATTTTATCGCCGGAATAAAGAACAATAACAATAAATCGATATGCAAAGTCCTTTGTATCCCTTTCACAAAAAAGAGATACATGTTAATAAGGAAAATAACCAAAAGCGTATAAAGGGTCCAATCTATATAATAGGTACACATCTGATTAATCACGACCGGATTGAGAGCAACCACCAAAGCAATCCATATGCGTAAATATTTATTCATCGTCGGCAAACAATAACATAAGAATAAATAGATATATACTATGGAAGAAAATACGAACCATAAATTCAATGCTTTACCGGCATCCAGAT
>OLWB01001513.1_pt1 | contig 21449 bp, 17 predicted proteins | sample 1673331 | NCBI WGS metagenome assembly OLWB01 (sample SAMEA3178943, study PRJEB25190) | human gut metagenome | biome: human gut; feature: human-associated habitat; material: faeces | place: Austria | collected 2013
GAAATGCTTGCAGCACTTACTGCATAAAGGTTCGCCGGGTGTTCAACTTATTATTTCAATTCGGGAAATAAATAAAAAGAAGAAAGGGCGGAGAAATGAATCATTTCCGAGGGCCCTTTTCTTTTACTCTTTATGGTGTGCTCCGCGGTTGACCTGAATGATTTCTTCATGGGTGGGCGCTTTGGCAAGGTGCATGAGGTGGTCATTGATGGCATCGCGTACGCCGGGCGCTTTTCCAGAGACGGCTTCCTGCAGGGCTTTTTCCATTTCTTCTTTATTGTAGTCGCAGCAGTAGCAGGGTGTCCCGGGCTGCTGGCGCCAGGATTCTTCGAGGGTGCCTCCGTCGACGGGATCGAAGCCCGCTTCATCGATCAGGCGCATGACGACGGCTTTGTCTTCCGCACTGTCTCCTGCAGCAGCGGCGGCAAGTCTTCCCTCGTCCCCTTTCTTTCTGCCCTTCTCTGCCAGGGTATCCCCCAGAACGTTGTTGAACGCTTTGATGATGGGATGCCCGATTTTCCCAGAAACCCAGAGGCTTTCTGTTTTTCCTTCGTCCAGTTCCTTGATATGGGAATCACGGAGGTCCGGATAATAATTGGACGTATCCACCACGATCGTCTTTCCTGCATCCTTGAAAAGATCCCTGGGAAGCTTCTCAATGGCAGGAAGAGGAACCGCCAGAATGACGACATCCTTTCCTTTGACGATTTCAGAAATATCCGAAGGCGCTGCGCCGATCTTCTCTGCAAACGCCCTGACGGCTTCCTTCCCTCTCGAATTGGCCACGCTGACCTGATGACCGGCCTTCACGAACTTCTCCGCCAAAGTCCCGCCGATATGCCCGACACCAATGACACCTATATTCATATCCACGCCTCCTATATATTGAAAGTTTTATATATATTGTACACGAGGGGGAAAAGGGAGGGAACTGGGGAAACGAACTACAGCTCGGAGTAATCAACCCTATCCGCCGGCATCAGAATTTGGGGCCGGCACCTTCCCCGTCTGGGAAGGCGAATGTTGGCGGCGCTCGGGAAAGTCAGCGCCCAGTACATCCGAGCTTGCGAGTTTCCACAAAAAAAGATGCGGAACTGTTTGGGTTCCACATCTCTATTGATTCTGTTTCTTTTCTTATCTCTTTCCGATTCTTCTTGCTTTGTAGGCTTTGAGTTTGGCGTCGCGGATTTCGAGGTGTTCGAAGTATTTCTTGGTTTCTGCGACGATGACGCCTGTGAGGCCCAGGAGGGCAATAAGGTTCGGGATGGCCATGAGGCCGTTGACGATATCTGCGAGTGCCCAGATGGATTCGAGTTTCAGGAAGGCAGCGGATGCGAGGATGACGAGGAAGAGGACTCTGTAGAAGAGGATGCTCTTGGTGCCGAAGAGGTATTCCCAGCAGCGTTCGCCGTAGTAGTTCCATCCGAGGATGGTGGTGAAGGCGAAGAGTGCGAGAGATACGGTGAGAAGAATCGGCGCGAAGCCGCCATAGGTGACGGCAAATGCGTTCTGTGTAAGTTCAGCGCCGTTGGTGTCACCGAGCCACTGGCCGGATACGATGATGGTAAGACCGGTCAGGGTACAAATGATGATGGTGTCGATGAAGGTACCGGTCATGGAAATGAGGCCCTGTTCTGCCGGCCATTTTGTTTTAGCGGCAGCAGCGACGATCGGTGCGGAGCCTAAGCCGGATTCGTTGGAGAAGAGGCCTCTGGCGATACCGCTTCGCATAGCGAGCATGACGCCTGCGCCTGCAAAGCCGCCGGCAGCTGCGGTGCCGGAGAATGCGCCGGTGAATACCTGGCTGATGGCGCCCGGGAGGCCGCCTGCATTGAGTGCCAGGAAGATGACGGTAACGACGAAGTAGATGACGGCCATAGCCGGAACGATTTTTTCAGCAGCTTTTGCGATGGACTGGAGTCCGCCGAAGGTGATGATAGCTACGAGTACTGTAATAACGGCGCAGGTGATGTAGGTGGAAATGCCAAAGCCTGCTTCCACGGAGGAAATGATGGCGTTCATCTGTGTCGTGGTGCCGGAGCCAAGGAGGGCTACCATGCATCCGAAGAAGGCAAAGAGAACGGCGAGTGGTTTCCATTTCTTGCCAAGGCCCATTTCGATGTAGTACATCGGGCCGCCGGCGATGTTGCCGTTGTCGTCGACCTGACGGTATTTGACGGCAAGGCAGCCTTCTGCGTACTTTGTCGCCATGCCGAAGAAGGCGGCGAGCCACATCCAGAAGAGTGCGCCAGGGCCGCCGAGTTTGATAGCGGTAGCGACGCCGACGATGTTGCCGGTGCCGACGGTGGCAGCGAGCGCGGTACAAAGCGCTTTGAATGAATCAATGTCTCCTTCGCCCTTGTTTCTTGCGAAGAATATGAGCTTCAGAGCTCTCGGCAGTTTGACGACCTGCAGCAGTGTGAGCCGGAATGTGAGCCAGATGCCCGTACCGACAAGTAAGACTAAGAGCCACGGTCCCCAGACGATGCTGTCAATCTGGTTTAAGATGTCTAACAACATAGATTTTTCCTCCCATTTTCCCCAGATCCCCCACCCCTTTGGAGGGATCCACTACCTGAGAAAGACTTTCCTTTCCCAAAACCCATTAAAAAACCGCCGGCTCTAAAAATGAAAACAGAGCCGGCGGCCCATTGATTTCTCAAAGTCCTTGTCCGGCCCTGTCCTTTTGCCTGAGAGATTGAGGCTTGCGCCTTTTGCACCTTCGGCTTCCGCATCGTTTCAGCGGAGATCTCCAGAGTTATGTCCGCATACAGTTTCGTGTCCTTTGAACGCCTGATAGTGTTACTCCTTCGGCAGTCTCCGAAAGGTGTATATTGAATAAGTATACACTTTTCATCCTCGAGCTCTTTCTGTATGCATCATCCATTACGAATTGTATTGTTATTATAAGGCAAAGCAGGTGTATTGTACAATAGATTTTTTGTAAATTTTTTTATATTTCTATAAAAATTTCTTACAAGTTTTGCATATATAGTGGATACTTGTTGCATTATAAGCATACACAAGTCTATTTTATTACTATTATATATAGGAGAGCGTCATGAAGCTCATCACTCCCCATTTCCTTCCTTCTTATTCTGTGATCTGAATGTCAGAGGGCACTTCCTGTTCAGATGCGTTGACGACGACGGCAACGGCTGCATCGCCTGTGATGTTGAGGCAGGTGCGGAACATGTCGAGGACTCTGTCGATGCCGGCAACGAGTGCAAGGCCTTCGAGCGGAAGTCCGACGGACTGGAGTACCATGGCAAGCATGATGAGGCCTGCGCCCGGGACGCCGGCGGTGCCGATGGAGGCAAGGGTGCCGGTGAGGACGATCATCATCATCTGGTCAAAGGTGAGCGGTACGCCGAATACGTTGGCGATGAAAATGGAGCAGACGCCCATATAGAGAGCGGTGCCGTCCATATTGATGGTCGCGCCAAGGGGCAGTACGAAGGATGCGATGTCGCGGTGAACGCCGAGTTTTTCCTGGACGTTCTTCATGTTGACCGGAAGCGTGCCTGCGGAAGAGCAGGTGGTGAAGGCGATGGCCATCGCTTCGGACATGCCGCGGAAGAAGGTGACCGGGCTCATGTGAGCGGCGACGGTCGTCATGGCAGAGTAGACGCAGACGGCGTGGATGGTGCAGCCGATCAGCATGCAGATGATGACGGAGAGAAGCGGCAGGAGCACTTTCGGTCCGTTCATGACGACGACAGGAAGCAGCAGGCAGAAGACGCCGATCGGGGCGGTCTTCATGATCATGGCGATGATCTTGTAGCAGACTTCAGCGAATGCATCAAAGAAGCTGATCAGTGTCTCGGCTCTCTTGCCGCCGACGGAAATGATGCCGGCTCCGACGAAGAGGGCGAAGATGATGACTGGCAGGATGTCTGCCTTGGCCATGGATGCGATCGGGTTCGACGGGATCATGTCGACGAAGACCTGCATGATGCTCGGGGCTTCCTTGACCTTCGGCGCGGTCGCTCCGGCCATGCTCATGCCGGTGCCCGGATCAATGGCCAGGGCTACGGCAAAGCCGATCACGATGGCGATAGCGGTGGTCACCATGTAAATGGACAGCGTCTTGATACCGATACGGCCCAGTTTCTTCATATCCCCCATGGACGTCATGCCGACGACCAGGGAACAGAAGACGACAGGAACGATCATCATCTTGATCAGATTGATGAACATGGTGCCGATCGGGGCAATCCATGTCTTCACAGGCGCCGCCGCGCCTTCTCCCAATACCAGTCCGACGATGACGGACAGGACAAGGGAGGCAAAAATCTGTAACGAAAGATTCATAAATTCCCCTCCAGGTGCCTTTTAAGGCATTAAAAATGATAGACATATTATAGGAGCATACATAATAAAAAACTAATAGATTTCGTAAATTATCCATACATTTATATATGTACCCGTCTGAGATATTTAATAAATTATGTAAAGCATAACCTTTGTATTATAATTCATGAGATTTACTATTTCGCTTTATGAATCAACATGCATGAAAAAAAGAGCGCGATTGAGAATAACCGCGCTCCCTATGTAAATTCGCTATAGGAAGGAAATGGGATTTCCTTTCTGAAAAATAAACGGGAAACTTTATTTTCTAATGATATTCAAATCTTCTGGACCGCTTCTTCTGCGACCGTCTCCCCTGCCCTTGCTGCCTTTTCAGCGGCAATGACTTTCTGGTAGGAGAAGACTTCTTCCTTGATGACCGGTGCGAGGACAAGGATGGAGATCAGGTTCGGGATCGCCATGAGAGCGTTCGCGATGTCAGAGAGGCTCCAGACGAGGTCTAGGGTCTGGGTAGCACCTACGTAGACGACCATGGAGAAAGCGACGCGGTAGATGAGGTTGTACTTATGGGTGCCGAAGAGGTATTCCCATGCTTTTTCGCCGTTGTATTCCCAGCCGAGGATGGTGGAATATGCGAAGAGGATGATGCCGATGGAAACGATGTAGCTGCCGATCGGTCCGATATTGTGGGAGAAGGCTGCCATGGTGAGGGCCACGCCGGTCAGGGGCTTACCGTCAGCGCCAAGGGTGCCGAGGACGCCGGAGGAAGCAATGGTGAGACCGGTGATGGAGCAAACGACGATGGTGTCGATGAAGGTGCCGGTCATGGAAATGTAGCCCTGTCTTGCCGGACGGTCAGTCGTGGAAGCAGCGGCCGAGATGGCAGCTGAGCCGAGGCCTGCTTCATTGGAGAAGCATCCTCTTGCCACGCCGTAGCGCATAGCGTTCATGACAGAAACAGTGATCGTACCGAGCACGCCGCCTTCGACAGCGGAAGGATCGAATGCCATCATGATGATCATGTAGAGGCCGTGCGGTACGTTTTCAATATTGAGGATGACGCAGAGGAGGCCGGCAGCGATGTAGAAGGCAGCCATGCCTGGAACGACGATGGAGGAAACTCTGGAAATGGAGGTGATGCCCCCTACGATGACGGCAAGGGTCATGACGGTCATGATGATGCCGCTGATTTCATTGGAAACACCGAATGTCACATTGACGGCGGTGCTGATGGAATTCGCCTGGGTCATGTTGCCGATGCCGAAGGAGGCAATGACGGCAAAGAGAGCAAAGAGGAAACCCATCAAGATGCCGGCTTTCTTGTTCTTGAAGCCGTTCTTCATCGTGAACATCGGGCCGCCCTTCATTTCACCCTTCGCGTTCACTTCGCGGAACTTGAAGCCGAGCATGCATTCAGAGAATTTCGTGGACAGGCCGAAGCAGGCGGAAATCCACATCCAGACGAGAGCGCCTGGGCCGCCGGCAAACATAGCCGTCGCAACGCCCACGATATTTCCTGTGCCGATCGTAGCCGCCAGAGCGGTCATCAGCGCGGAGAAGGGAGAAACGTCGCCGCTGCCCCTTGAAGTCGTCCTAGACTCCTTCGAGAAAATGCTCTTCAGAGCATAAGGAAGATTTCTCCATGTGAGAAAGTGAAGAGTGAGGGTCATGTAAATCCCCGTTCCCACGAGGAGACAGAGCATAACCGGCCCCCATACGAAACTATCAGCCGCATTGGCCCATTGATTGAGTTCAGCCATATCCATTTTCGGCAGCTCCCTTCTTGATTACTTGCTATACGGGATTCAATAATTTTTGGAAACAAAAAAGCGCCGCACTCAGCCTTCAGAAAGATCTGAAGTGCAAAGCTGGCGCTATGTATGTATGCATCCACGCATAGCCGGGAGTTACCCTGCTGCCAGCCCTGTCCTTTTGCCTGAGAGATTCGGGATCAAAGATCCCTTTGCACCTTCGGCGTCCGCATCTTTTCAGCGGAACTCTCCAGAGATGTGTCCGTACACAGTTTCGTGTTCTCAGAACGCCTGATAGTGTTACTCCTTCGGCAGACATTTTCATGTCATTTTTCCGTGTACTTCATCCACCCTTATGGTACGGGAACCCGTACATTTCCACCACAAACCGGGACTCGTCATAGATTCCGCCCTCGGATGTGATTTGATTGAATTATACACGCATTTTTTCAAAAAGCAAGTACTTTTTCATATATTTTTTTATATATTGATACTATGTATTTTTCTAAATTCTGCATACATGAAAAACGCCGCCTGTATACTGTATATAGCATATACAGAGAGTATAAGGAACTAGTTTTCGGGACAGATGGAAATGGATGTACTATGTTTTTTGATAGAAAATATCTATGTAATTTTGAAACAGGAGGAAAACGGGAAAAAAATAAAAGATTAAAGGCGCAGGGAATGGGAAGAGACAGATGGATGGAAAAACAAAAGAGGAGATTTTAAGAGCGCAGTATACCTTCCTTATATATATAGTATTTATATATAGAGAGGAGGATTAAAACCGGACAACCGAACTTCGTTCGTAGTAATCAACCCTAACCGCCACTTCGTGACCCTCCTTCCCCGTCTGGGAAGGTCAACACCACTTACTTGCTTCGCAAAAGGAAAACAAGCAAACCTAACTTCGTTCGAAGAAAACCCTACAACCAGCCTAGCGGCTGAGGAACTACATCTCATTCGTCAGCTACGCTGACACCTTCTCTTTTCAAAGCAAGGTTAACACCCTTAAACCAAGGCTACGCCTTGATGAAAAACTCAAAACCTCGCTACGCTCGATGAAATGCAACTCATCCGTCGGCTCCGCCGCCACCTTCTCCTTCCGGAGCAAGGTTAAAACCGGCCTACGGCCCTGAAAATCCAGACTCAGTACATCGCAGTTAGCAGCAGCGGCAAGCGGCGCACCTTGGCCTTTTCCCCTACCCCCCCCCGCCAGAAAACCCCGTCCTATGCATCGGGCGGAGTTTTGCTGTGTTTCCTGTATTTCCTTTATTTCCTGTAAGGGAGATTTCTTTAATCTTGCCTTTTTGAGCCTGATCAGATACCGGCTCTTTCTTCGATTGCTGCTTCTTTGGCAGCTGCTTTTTCCGCTCTTTCCTTAGCAAGTACGCCCTGGAAGCGGACGACTTCTTCTTTGATGACAGGAGAGAGAACGAGCAGGGAAATGAGGTTTGGAATTGCCATGAGTGCATTGGCAATATCGGAAAGGTTCCATACCAGATCCAGGGTCTGGGTAGCACCTACGTAAACGACCAGGGAGAAGACGATTCTGTAAACCATGTTGTATTTATGGGTTCCGAAGAGGTATTCCCAAGCTTTTTCACCGTGGTATTCCCAGCCAATGATGGTGGAGTAAGCGAAGAGGATGATGCCGATAGCTACGATATAGGTACCAATGACGCCGATGTTGGAGGAGAAGGCTGCCATGGTGAGGGCGATGCCTTTCAGCGGAGCGCCGCTGGCATCGGTGGTGCCGAGGACGCCGGAGGAAGCAATGGTGAGGCCGGTGATGGAGCATACAACGATGGTATCCCAGAAGGTACCGGTCATGTTGATGTAGCCCTGACGAACGGGGTCATCGGTGGTAGCAGCAGCAGCGGTGATAGCTGCGGAGCCCAGGCCGGCTTCGTTGGAGAAGCAGCCTCTGGCAACGCCGTAACGCATGGAGTTCATGACGGTAACTGTGATGGTGCCGAGGACGCCGCCGCCAATAGCCTGCGGGTTGAAGGCCATCATGAAAATCATATAGAGGCCGTGAGGTACGTTCTGGATGTTAATAAGAATGCAGATGAAGCCTGCGATGATGTAGAACACAGCCATACCTGGAACAACGACAGAGGAAACTTTGGAAATTGTCTTGATACCGCCAAGGATGATAATCAGGGAAAGGACGGTGAGGATGACGCCGCAGACTTCCACCGGTACGCCGAAGACTGTCTGTACGGCTCCGGAAATGGAGTTTGCCTGGGTCATGTTGCCGATACCGAAGGAAGCAATGACGGAGAACAGTGCGAAGAGGAAGCCAAAGGTACGGCCAGCGGTTTTATTTTTGAAACCGTTTTTCATGGTGAACATGGGGCCGCCTTTCATTTCACCTTTAGCATTGACTTCACGGTATTTAATAGCCAGCATGCATTCGGAGAATTTGGTGGTGAGGCCGAAGCATGCGGAAATCCACATCCATACCAGGGCGCCGGGGCCGCCGGAGAACATGGCGGTGGCAACGCCTACGATGTTGCCGGTGCCGATGGTGGCAGCGAGAGCTGTCATTAATGCGGAGAATGGAGAAACGTCGCCTTTGCCGCGCTTAGTGGTGCGGGCTTCTTTAGAAAGAACGCTGTGGATTGCATAGGGCAGATTCCGCCAGGTCTGGAATTTTAATAAGCAGGTGAGGTACACGCCGGTACCGACAAGGAGCACCAGCATTACCGGGCCCCAGACTATGCCGTCAATGGTATTGACGAGCGAGTTGATTGCAGCCATGTCCATAATAATATCCCCCTTACATTTGACCCGTATTTCTGAGAAAAAAACAACCGCCGCACTTAGGCTGATGGTGTGTGTAAAGTCTGAGGCTGGCGGTTGTATGTATGTATGCATCCATGCATAGCGGGAGTTACCCACGTGCCAGCCCTGTCCTTTTGCCTGAGAGATTCGGGATTTACGGGTGAAATCCCTTTACACCTTCGGCGCCCAATCGAATGGGACTCTCCAGAGTTGTGTCCGTACACAGTTTCGTGTTCTTCTGAACGCCTGATAGTATTACTCCTTCGGCAGACATTTTCATGTCATTTTTCAGTGTACATCATCCACAGATATGTATGCGCTTTGACTCTATGAGCCTGCCGGGCATTTGCGGCATATACAAAGGCACTTGGCCTGAAGTATACAAGAGGATTGATGGCTTTCCCTTTTTGAAAGGCAGGGCCCCCACCCGGGAGAGAGTTCTGGGTGTCTCTCCCGGCGGCCCGGGACTGCGATTCCGAAGATGGATGGATGCGCAGGCCCTGTCCCAGGCCTTGTATCATACTGCCCGGCGGAAGGGAAAATGGGGAAACCTTCTCGCCTGGCAGATATGAACCTTCTTACTCTTCCACTTCTGGCTGAGCTTTTGCACTTGCCAGGGATGGATCGAGGTCTTCGTATTCTTCGTAGTCCTTGCCGGTCTTCAGATGATCGAAGTATTTCTCGGTTTCTCTGACGACGACTCCGGAAAGGGCCAGAAGAGCGATGAGGTTCGGGATAGCCATGAGTCCGTTGACAATATCCGCCAGAACCCAGATGGCTTCTAATTTAAGGAACGCGCCGCTTGCGACAAGCGCGATGAATATAATACGGTAAGGAAGGATGCCCTTGGTGCCGCAGAGGTAGATCATGCAGCGTTCGCCGTAGTAGTTCCATCCGAGGATGGTGGTGAAGGCGAAGAGGACAAGTCCGACCATCAGCATGTAGCCGCCAACTGCCGGGAAGGCATCCTGGAAAGCTGCATTGGTGAGTGCTGCGCCGTTGAGGCCTTTGAGCCATTCGCCGGATACGACGATGGTAAGTCCGGTCAGGGTGCAGATGATGATGGTATCGATGAAGGTACCTGTCATGGAAATGAGACCCTGTTCTGCCGGCCATTTTGTCTTAGCGGCTGCGGCTACGATCGGAGCGGAACCAAGGCCGGATTCGTTGGAGAATACGCCTCTGGCAATACCGCTTCTCATGGCAAGCATCACGCCTGCTCCTGCGAAGCCGCCGGCTGCTGCTGTGCCGGTGAATGCGTTGGAAATGATGGTCTCAATAGCCATCGGAATCTGATTAGCGAAGTAAGCAAGGACGCCGACGGTGGAAACGAAGTAAATCACTGCCATTGCCGGAACGATCTTGGATGCGGCATTCGCGATGGACTGGAGTCCGCCGAGAGTGATAGCTGCGACCAGGATGGTCAGGATGATGGCGGTCCATGTCGGTGAAACGCCGACCGTCATCTGGGTGATTTCAACGATGGAATTGACCTGAGCGAATGTACCGATACCGAAGTATGCGACGAGTACGCCGAAGAGAGCAAAGAGAGTTCCAAGCCATTTATACTTCTCACCCATGCCGTTCTTGATGTAGAACATCGGGCCGCCGGCGATTTCGCCTTTGGAATCGACTTCGCGGTATTTAACAGCCAGAAGACCTTCCGCATACTTGGTTGCCATTCCGAAGAAAGCAGCCATCCACATCCAGAAAATAGCGCCAGGGCCGCCAGCTGCGATTGCAGTAGCTACGCCGACGATATTGCCGGTGCCTACCGTTGCGGAAAGAGCTGTGCAGAGAGCCTTGAAAGAATCAATATCTCCGCTGCCTGCGTTCTGTGCCTTGAAAATTAATTTCAAAGCCTTGGGAAGCTTGAAAACCTGCAACATCTTCAAACGAAGTGTCAGCAGAATCCCGGTTCCCACCAAAAGAACCAAAAGCGGTGGTCCCCAGATAAAACTGTCGGCTGCATTCAGCCAATTCATGTAATTCAAATCCATGTTCGTCCTCCTCGAAATAGAAATATGCAAAAAGCCGGCATCCAAAATATAAAACTCTGGAAGCCGGCATTGTCTATCCTAAAACGAGTACGAAAAAATCGTAAGAACGTTTCTTTATGCTCTGTCCTTTTGCCTGAGAGATTGGGACCTTGCGATCCTTACACCTTCGGCGCTCATTTGTGAGACTCTCCAGAGTGTGTCCGCAACCGGTACCGCCTCTTGCGAGGCACCTGAGAGTGTTACTCCTTCGGTAAGCCATACGGCTTTCTCCCACTTGCATCATCCACCAATATGAATTTGATGTTTGCATTATAAGTCCCAGCGGACCCATATGCAAGCGTTATTTTAAAGTTTAATCATTTTCTAATGGATAACCCCTTGAAAATTTCAGCACATTTTATCCAAAATACCCCTAAAATTAACGTTCAAACCACCCCTGTGCATAAAGTGCGAAAACATCGATAAAACCAAGGATTTTGCATAGATTTCTAACTAATCATTTACTAATATAAGAAGAAAATGCTAAGATTGGTTTAATATTTAGAGGGATAAAATAGAGGGAGCTGCCCTCCTGGAAAAGTATTTTAGAAGTGGAAATACTGGGGAGAGAGATTAAAAGCGGGAAAACTAGGGAGAGAGTTTAAAACCAGACAACCAGCCTGACGGCTGAGGGAGATGAATCTCCTCAGGCGCAGGCGCGCCAGCTTTCCCTACGGGGCGAGCTCTAAAAACCTTTCCTTACTTCGCAAAGGGAAAACAGGCAAACCTCGCTTCGCTCGAAAAACCTTTTTATATTGAAAGCATTAAGGAATACTACACTCTTTCCACCGGCCTTCTTAGAAACTGCACCTTTAAAAACCATACAACCGGACTCTGTCCGAGTAACTGCAACTCATCCGCCCGACATCAGAATTTGAGGTCGGGCACCTTCCCTTCCAGGGCAAGGTCAGGACCGGCCTACGGCCCTGAAAATCGGAACTCAGTACATCGCAGTTAATAATAGCGGTACACGACGATACAGAAGGTTTTGACCTCCACCATCGGGGGAGGATCCGGCCAATCTTTTAACTGTTGCCGGAGAAAGGTGTGCAGTATTCATTGGTTTTTATAAAAGGTTCCACAAGCGCAGCTTGGTTGTATGGTTTTTCCATTCATACGTTTTTCCCATTTGTGTGGTTTTCTTATTCATACGGTTTCCCCTGTCCTATGCTCCCCAATTGTCTACCTATTTTCCCCTCTCTCGTTCTCTTTATGGTAATATATTGACAGGAGTCGAAACGTGGAGTAATGTATAAGTGATAATTGTTTTCAATAAAAATTCCCCTTTTATTGAAATGATTACCGACTAACTGAATAAGGAGAAATTTTATGTCTGATGTATTCTGGGGATTGTTTATCCCCTTCCTCGGGACGTCTCTGGGGGCTGCGTGTGTGTTCTTTATGCGCGGCGAGATGAACCGCTCTGTACAGCGCGGGCTGACGGGTTTTGCGGCCGGCGTGATGGTGGCGGCATCGGTCTGGAGTCTTCTGATCCCTGCGATCGAAGAGTCTGAGCCTCTCGGAAAGATGGCGTTCCTTCCGGCGACGATTGGTTTCGGCGTCGGCATCCTTTTCCTTCTGCTGCTGGATCATGTGATCCCGCATCTTCATATGAATGCGAAGAAAGCAGAAGGCCCGAAGAGCCACCTGGAAAGGACGACGATGCTTGTCCTGGCCGTGACGCTTCATAATATCCCTGAAGGCATGGCCGTCGGTGTCGTTTATGCAGGCTTCCTTTCCGGACACGCAGGAATCACTGCTGCGGCTGCCATGGCACTGTCGCTTGGGATTGCCATCCAGAACTTCCCTGAAGGCGCTATCATTTCCATGCCGCTGAAATCCGCCGGCATGGGCTGCTGGAAATCCTTCATAGGAGGCGTCCTCTCCGGCATCGTAGAACCGATCGGAGGCACGCTGACGATCCTGGTCACCGCCATGGTCGTCCCGATGATGCCTTACTTCCTTTCCTTCGCCGCAGGTGCTATGCTCTACGTCGTTGTAGAAGAACTCATCCCGGAAATGTCCGAAGGTGAACACTCCGATATCGGAGTCCTCTCCTTTGCCGTAGGCTTCATGGTCATGATGGCTCTCGACGTTGCACTGGGATAACAACTACATACAAATAAAAAAACCGCTGTAAAAATTTCATGGCGGTTTTTTTGTGAGAATTTTGGAGGGGATGGGGATTTGAGAATAGAGAGTGAAAACCATACAACCGCCTTACAGGCTGGGAAATGATGTTTCCGGTCCCTCCGGGACCACCTTCCTCTACGAGGCAAGGTCAAGTTCAAAACCATACAACCGCGCGCACTCGTGGTAATCAACTCTATCCGCCCTTCGGGCACCTTCCCCGTCTGGGAAGGCAAGTGTTAGCGGCGCTTGGGAAAATGAACCCCTTTCCCCTGACGGTGACAGCTTTACGATAATCGAGAAAAGTCAGGACTCAGTACATAGTAGTTCGTAGCAGCTCGTTTTAAATGGTTCAAAGTATGCTCTTCAAAATCCTTGCTGTTGCCATTTTGGTTTTCTGCTGTTTTTTCTGCTGCTGCGGTTTGGGAAATGTTTCACGTGAAACATTTTCTTGGTTTTTGTCAAAAAAAGACGCCTTGGGATGGTTTGTCCCTTGGCGTCTTTACTATATATAGTCGGTTTTATTCACAGGAAGGATATATATAGTGGTTTGTTTGAAAAGTCTCGTTTTCCCAGTGTTTTTGGGGCAGCACAGGGATTTTTGCATGGGGTTTGTGATTTATCCCAAGAGTTTTTCATAATATTCACAGGCTGTGAAAAGAGGCTGTGTGAATCTTTTTATTTGCTGTTTTTCCGATATTATCGAGGTTTTCACATTTTCACAGGTAGTTATTTACTTGTTTTTATTCACAAAGTTTTCCACAGTTTGTGTATAACTTATCCCGGTGAATTTCTTCGCTTTTTTCTTTCGTGCTGTCAATCTGGCAGTAGCGAGGTTTTTGCAGCATTGGTGTTTTCTTTGGTTTCTTCCGTCTGATTTTCGGGCAGGGCCATGGGTTCTTTGACGAAGTCACGGATGTGCTCGTTGATGACAGCGGCCATTCTTTGTTTGGCGACGACGTCTCCGTGGAGGCCGTCCAGGGCAAGGGCTGGTGTCATTCCCGGGTCAAGGGGGAAGGCAGCGGCAATGTCGATGTGGGGCTGGGTGCGGATGAAGGCGTTGACTTTGGCAAAGGGTGTCTGCCAGTCGTCTACGGTGGGTTCGTCGAAGGTTTTCTTGATGCTGGCCGGGTTGATCGGCGGAAGGGTCATGAGGATGGGTGTGATGCCGTTGTCGATGCATTTCTGCTGGATGGCTTTCAGGTCCTCGATGACGTCTTCGGCAGGGACGCCGCCTCTTAAGCTGTTGCTGCCTCCCATGATGAGAAGGTATTTCACATGGAAGGGTAGGACGTCTCTGTCAAATCTTTCGAGTATGGATTCGCTGGTGTCGCCGCTCTGGGACAGGTTGATGACAGGGAAATCGAGGTAGTGCTCGTAGGAGTATTCGAGGTCGTTGGGGCTGTAGGACATGCGTCCTCCGCCGTGGCTGATGCTGTCTCCAAAGACGCCGACGACCCATCCTGCATCGGGGTCGGTGGTGCGTTTCTGTGCTTCGCTCCATTCGCCGACAGGATTTCCTTTGGCATCGATGCCGCGGACGCGCCAGTAGTAGGTGCCTGTCCTCGGTCTTGCGTCATAGAGGTCGCTCAGCTCAGTCTTGGCGCTCCAGAGGCGGAAGAGGGAGGGATCGGTACCTGTCGGATTTTCCGGAGGCTGGGTGGTCACTTCGACTTCATAGGAAGCAGCGCCGGGCATCCAGACGAAGGAATAGACGGGATAGAGCATGGCTCCGCCCTGTTCCCCGCTTCTGTCCGGTTTCTGGTACGGCGCGTCGCGGTCGTCCTTGAAGGCGCCGTCTTCAAACGGCATGTATGGCGTGAAGGCGCTGATCGGGTTTCCGTCGAAGTCGATTGGGCGGACGCGGTAGGAAACGTTTTCAGGATGTTCCAGGCGTCCTTTCTTGTCCAGGAGGACGGAATTGGCGTAGACGAACTGGTTTTCGTAGAACATGCCGTCATCGTCTTTCATCTGCACTTCGTAGCGCACGGCATCGTAATCGGGTTTCCAGGAAAGTCCGATCAGATCTCCCCCTTCTGCCGGCGCGAGCGTCCCGGCGGCGCACCAGAGCATCAGCAGTGCTGCTGTGCATTTATATTTCCAGTAATGTTTTCTCATCGAAATCTCCCCCCTGCCTTTCTTATAAGATTTCTATTAATAGGTCGGTATGAAATGGCCGATTTCGCGGTTGATTTCCCCTGCGATCATCTGCTTGGCGTTCCAGTCGCCGTGGATGCCGTCCATGGCAAATTCCGACGGCATGACGTCGAAGGATGCGAAGGGTGCGGCGGTGTCGATATATGGTTTCGTCCGGATGTAGGCGTTCACTTTGGCGACGGATTCCTTCCAGCCTGCATAGGTGGTCTCGCCGTAGTATTTCTGGATGTTTTCCGGATTGAGCGGCACGATGGTCATGAGAATCGGCGTGATGCCGTGGTCGATGCACTTCTGACGGATTTTTTCCAGGTACTCGATGGCCTTGTCCGGGCTCGTGCCCATGCGAAGGTCATTGATGCCTCCCATGATGAGAAGGTACTTCACGTGGAAGGGAAGGACGTCCCTGTCGAAGCGGTCGTACATCATTTCCACGGTGTCGCCGCTTCTTCCCATATTGACGGCCGGGAAATCGAGGTAGGAAACGTAGCTGTACGCCATATCGGCGGGGCTGTGGTAGAGATGGCCGCCGCCCTGAGTAATGCTGTCGCCGAAGATGCCGACATTGTAGTGGCTCTCGACGTCATTTCTCACGCGTTCGGGAAGGCTCCATTCGCCGACGGGCGCGCCTGTCTCGTCCATCCCCCTGACGCGCCAGTAGTAGGTCCCGATTCTGGGATCGCTGTCATAGACGTTCGAAAGGGAGGTCACGCGGGAAAAGACGCGGTGGGCAGAAGGCGCTGTGCCGGAAAGGGTTTCCGGATAGGAGTCTGTCACTTCCACTTCGTACTTCGCCGCGCCCGGGATCCCTGCGTAGGAATAGACGGGATAGAGGAGCGAGGAACCGTTTTCCGGACGATAGACGTTCGGAAGCGGCGCATCGCGGCCAAGGCGCTTCATCGTGCTCCTGACTTCCATCGGAGCTGAGAACGGCGCAAGGCCTGTCCAGTCGGCATCGATCGGGCGCACGCGCCAGTAGAGCACGCCGTCCCCTGCCGGAATCTTCGACAGGTCGATGATGACTTTATTCGTATAGATTCTCTGGTTGTCATAGACGTGATCCGCCAGAGGTTCGTTGCGGTCCAGGTTGTAAGGAATACCGCGGAAAATTTCCACTTCATAGCGGACGGATTCCGGGTTTTCTGCCCATGTGAGGAGCACGAGATCCTTTTCCGAAGAAGGCGCATTCAGCCCCTCCTTCGCATTTTCCGCCCGGATAATGCGGTCAGGCATCTGCGGAATGACCGGTGCCGCCGCGAAAGCTGGCAGCGAAGAAATGCCCAGAAGGCATGCCGCCAGAATTGAAATACATTCTTTTCTAATCATTGAATCCTTAACCATTCCCGGAAATGATGGAAAGCGCTTTCTTCGCGTCCTCGTCGCCCAGATCGGCAGCGCGGGTCAGCCAGAATTTCGCCATTTCCCTGTTTCTTTCCGTTCCATACCCATTTTCATAACAAGCGGCCAGCCATCCCATTGATGCCGGATAGCCGTTTTCCGCGGATTTCCTGAATATTTCAAAGGCTTTGTCGTCCTTGCCGTCTTCGTAGTACATGACGCCAAGCTGCATGGCAGACGACTCCATCCCCTTCTCTGCGGCTTTTTTGTAGTAGAGGCGGGCCAGACGTCTGTCCTTCCTCGTGCCTGTGCCGTAGTAGTAGCAGTTTGCCAGATTTCCTTCTGCCGTCGGATCTCCCGATTCGGCTGCCATCTTCGTGTACTTGAAGCCATCCTTCTTTTCCTTCTCGTTCTTGGAGAAGGAAAGGACGAAGCCGAGCGTCAGCGCCGCGGTCATGTAGCCCGAGGCCGCCGCTTTCTTCCAGAGCTGGATGGCTGCCTTCTGGTCCTGCTTCGTTCCAAGGCCCCTGTAGACGAGGAAGCCCATGAAATACTCCGCTTCCGGTGCGCCTTTCACAGCGGCAAAGGAGAAATGGATGATGGCTTCGCCCGGATTGAACCGGTCTGCATCCCCCAGCGGATTTTCGCGCAGCTCATTGAACGCGCTTCCGAGGTGAATCGATGCTTTCCAGTATTCTTTCTGCTCTGCCATGGAGAGGAGGGCCATCCCCTTCTCTGTCCATCCTTCGCGCTTCTTTCCATAAACGAGGTAAAACGTTCCCAGCGCATCGGCAAGAACGGGATCTTCTTCTGCCCCTTTCTCTATTTCCGGGATGATCGACTTCTCAGCTTCGGCGATCGTTTCCTCCGAAGCATCTGCCATGAGCGCAAGGCGCATCAGCTTGGCGCCCGCATTTCCTTTCGCAGCGCTCTTTGCCAGAAGCTCGATAGCGATATCCACGTCATACGTCATCATGGCCAGCATGTACAGCGCATCGCTGTCACCGGCCCCGGCCAGTTCCTCCAAGAGAGGCTTTGCCTCCTTCAAGCGGCAGGAAACGAAAAGCTCCCGCGCTTTCTCTATCTCTGTCATACAGACTCCTTCCATGCGTACCATGTATAAAACATCCAATCATTATACGCCAGATCAATCATTCTTTCTACAATTATTATAACAGAGAAAACGGCCGGATATATAGAAATTATCGAATCTTTCTATTCCTTTTTTGAATCTGGTTTCATACCTTTTCCGTATGGGAAAGCGGCAGGAATGCAGGGAGTGGAGGGTAGGAGGTGGTACGGGTCTTGGCATTTTAGCGGTGCTCGTCCACTTCCCCATTTTCCCAATCAAAAAGACCAGCTTTACGGCTGGCCTTTCTGATTTATATGCATAGATTGGTGGATTCAATCCATGGAAACAAATTATTTGTCTTCTTTCAGAGCATCGACGATTTCTTCGGCTCTTTCCATTGTCTTTTCTGCGACATAGCCGGAGAATTCATGTTTCTTCTTCAGATCTTCGACTGCTTTCTCATCGACTTTTTCTACTTCTGTTTCACCGCTGACGTCTTTGTCAGCCTGGCCCATTGCGTCTTCGAGCTGCTCAGCACGTTCCATCGTTTTCTCTGTACGGAAACCGGAGAATTCGTGCTCCTTTTTCTTTTTCTCAATGGCCTCTTCTGTCATTTCTTCTACTTTCTTTTCCATGATTCGTCATCCTTTCTTGAAGAAAAAACTCCCCAAATACGACTAGCGCCGTACCATCAAGCCCCCGGGTTATTACAAGTGACGGGCAGCGTCGAAAAATGACTGCCTCATGACGATAGAACCCCCGATTGAATTATGAGTACTATCTCTATGAAGTATCTGACTATCTGTTTATAGTATAGATGTTTTTCGAAATACAGACAAACAAATTCAATTTGTGGAAGTCACAAGTTTTATTTGTAGGAATGATTACCAATAGCGCTATTGCGACATGTATGCAGACAATAAAAAAGAACCCATCGCGGGCCCAAAGGGGTCTACTTCCCCGAGGGAAAGTCCCGAAACCGGTTCTTCTTTGTACTCCATAATTATAGGCGAAAAAATAAATTGTCAACAGAGACCCCGCTAAAAAGGAGCCTTGCAGCAATGCTTCAGGGCTCCTTTTTAACAGTGCTTTGATTGATCATTTTTTTATCCTCGGGGAATTACGCCGGGTGTTTTGCCATGTGTCTGGCCGATTTTCTCGGATGGCCAAGGACACAATCGTTGATGTATGCTGCGCGGTCGAGTTTTCTCTCAGCCAGGTAGCCGAAGTAACCGTATTCCTTCTTGAAATGCTTGACGCCTTTTCTGATTTCATACTCTAAGATTTTCATCATGATAAATCCTTCCCTTCCGCTCTTGAACGACCGGGAGATCCCGCGCTGTATGCCTCCTTTCTGCTGGTACCGGGTTTCCGGTGATATGAAGGAAATCTCGGGAATTCCGGGCCTTTCCTTCCTTTCACCTATAGTATAGATTTCCTACTATACTAAATCCAACTGTTTTAGATAGTACTTTTTACTGATTGTTTTTGTTACTTTTCATTCTCGATGATGCGGCTGGCACGCTCGAGGTTTTTCTTTTCCTTGTAGGAAACGTAGTCTTCAGAAGACTCTTCCTTTTCACCTTTGGAAGCAGCTGCCTTCTCTTCCATGGCTTCCGCTCTTTCCAGGTTCTTCTCACTCTTGAAGGCTGTGTACGGACTCTCTTCTTTCATGTCCTCAACGGCTTTCTTATTGACTGTATCAATGATTTTTTCCATGATTCCTGCTTCCTTTCTGCCGGTATTTTCTTAGACAGCGGCTTTGATTTTCTTAGCTTCCGGTTTTCTGAGGCCGCTGATGGTTTCTACGTAATCGGCTTTTTCCAGTTTCCTGGCTGCCATGTAGCCGAAGTAAAAGTTATCCTTCTTCAATGCTTTGACTGCTTCCTTGTTTTCACGATCAATGATTTTTTCCATTTTATAGACTCCCTTTCTGACTTGATTTCCTTAAATAGCGATTCTGACTTTCTTGGCTTCCGGTTTTCTGAGGCCGCTGATGGTTTCTACGTAATCGGCTCTTTCCAGTTTCCTGGCTGCCATGTAGCCGAAGTAGAAGTTATCCTTCTTCAATGCTTTGACTGCTTCCTTGTTTTCACGATCAATGATTTTTTCCATTTTGTATGCTTCCTTTCTGTGTTCATTTCTTTGATTTTCTTGATCTCTTCGATCTGTCCATAGTATAGGTTTTTCAAGTAACAATATCCAACTGTTTAAATTCATATATTTTACATGGTATTTTTGTTATAATGAAGAAAATGAACCATGGAAAGGAGTTACTATGAACTTTCAATCGCTGCATTATTTCATCATGCTCGCGAGGGAGAAGAATTTCACACGCGCAGCTGAGAAACTCCATATTTCCCAGCAGACGCTCTCTGCCAGCATCGCCGCGCTGGAGCGCGAGCTGAACTGCAAGCTTATCATCCGCCATGTCCCCCTCGAGCTTACGTATGGAGGAAGGACCTTCTTCCATTACGCCCTCTCTCACAGGCGAAGAGGAATCCATGCGCCGCTCCCTCCTCGACATCGCAGAAGAAAAAACAGGAGAACTGCGTATCGGCGTCGGCTATGTCCGCGGCAGGACCCTTCTTCCGCCCATCCTGAAGAAATTCGGGGACAAGCACCCGGGCGTCACATTCCGCATTCTGGAATCCACGAATAAACAGCTCAGGACCCGCCTCGTCGAAGGCGATATCGACCTCTCCATCGGGCACTACAGGGAAGTCCCGCCAGGCATTGAAATAGAACCGATCTACGAAGAACAAATCTGCCTCCTCATCACAAAGAAACTCTTCGACGAAACCGTAGAAGGCACCATCGAAGAAGTCTCCGCCGCTCTCCAGAGGGACGTCAAAGAAGGCATGCGTCCCTTCGCCAAATGCCCCTTCCTGAATACCCGGGGCGAAAACGTCTCCGGCTACTTCGAGACACTCTACCTCGCCGAAGCGCCCTTCACACCCTTCATCCGCTGCATGTCCAACAACATGGAAACCCTCCTCTGCCTCTCCGGAAAAGGCATGGGCGCCCTCTTCTGCCCCCAGAACCTCGTCCGCTCCTCCCTTTCCAAAGAAGACCTCAGGGAAATGTACGTCATCCCCCTGCCGGAGACCAAGTATGCCATGTCCGTAGGCGTAAGGACAAAAGCCGCCCCCTGGTCCATCCGCGATGAATTCATACAGCTCCTGAAGGAAGAACTCGCGAGGGAGAATGGAATTTAAAAAGGGGAAATATTGAGGAAAACCATAAAAAGGGGAAAAAGAAAGAAAACCATACAACAGGAAAACCCTTAAAACAAAAGGGAAAATGGGAAAAGAAAAAAAACAGAAAACAAAAATGTTTCACGTGAAACATTTTTAGTAAAAGAAGGAAAACCTTACGACCGCAGCTTTGCTGCGTGGTAATCAAACCTATCCGCCGGCCTTTTTAGAAAATGAACCCCTTTCGGCGCATCCGCGCCACTTTCCCCTAACGGGGACAGCTTTTACCGCTGGTGCTGTTCGCCTTTTTATCACTTTCGATTTTGAAGATGTGAGAGGAAACAATTTCAGCGCTTTTGGGAGTCCCCGTTAGGGGAAGCTGTCGAACTTTTAACACTGATGTTCGACTGAAGGTGTGCATGATTCATCGCACCTAAAACTATAAAAATGTTCCACGAGCATCGTGAGGTCGTCCGGTTTTTCGCCCGATTCCATCGAGCTTCTACAGTTTCCCCTCCATTTCCCCATCAAAAAAAGGGCTGTAACAAAATGGTTAATCATTTTGCTACAGTCCCCTTTTCTATTGGAATATTCCATTAAAGGATACTAACAAATGTATTTATTGGTTCTATCTGAAAACCTCAAAACCTCGCTTTGCTCG
>OLWB01001514.1_pt1 | contig 21433 bp, 17 predicted proteins | sample 1673331 | NCBI WGS metagenome assembly OLWB01 (sample SAMEA3178943, study PRJEB25190) | human gut metagenome | biome: human gut; feature: human-associated habitat; material: faeces | place: Austria | collected 2013
TTGTTAACAAAAATGTACAAAAAAATCACATAAAATATGTGACTTTATAAATACCAAAGTTTTTTACCATCTTTCACTATATCTATATAAACTAAATTTTCATTAGTTTATTAGTATTAATTTATATTGTCATTATTATTAGTGTTTTTTATAGTTTGTTCATTATTTTTGATTTCAAACAAACTATAATCATCACTTAGTTCTTCACAATCATCTTAATTAGATTTTTTCTTTTTTTTTTTTTTATAATAAATATAATTATTATTCCTATTACTATAAGACATATAATTAATATTATAACGGGTAAAATTGATATTTTTTCGTTATTTTCAACTTTCGTTGTAATGTTTGTATTTGGAATAGTTGACATAGTTACAAAATATTCAGAAGCATTATCTAAACTAAATTCAATATAACCATTATCTAATTTTATTTTATTTTTTAATAAATAAAGTTTATTGTTTCTATATGAATATACATTAACGAAATCATTATTTTCATATTTATTGCCTACAAATAATTTTAATTTTGTACCTGAAGGTAAATCATTTTGTTTTAATACTACAAACAATCCATCTGCATAATTAGATAGTTTTAATATATCTTTTTTATTATCTGAATCACTGGTAATAATTGTTGATAGATTTGATGTTGTTTTTATTTTTGATCCGTCTATTATCCAACTATATGCTAAACTTTTATCATCATTGTAATAATTAAATTTAACTGTCTTTTTGCTATTTTTTATTTTTTCCAAATCTTCTTTAGTAATAATTGTATCAGATTTTATTGTTATATTTATATCAGTAATTTTATTATTATTTAATATTGAATCTAAGTCTTCTAAATAATAACCATCTTTTCTTGTTACTTTAATATTAATTTTATTTTGTGAACCATTTTCCGCAGTCACAATAATTTCTATATTATTTTCACCAATATTTATATTGTGGTTTCCTGTACCTGTTACCTTTGATTTAGAGTCTTCTGCAGTTGCTTTAACATTAATATTTGTTATATCATTTGTTACTGATAAAGTATAATTATTTGAGTCAACTTTTATTAAATTATAACCATCAACTGATATATTCTTAATATTATTATTTTTAGATTTATTGTCACCATCATTTTGAGTACTATTTTGTTTATTATTGTTATTATTTGTTTGATTATTATTAGTATTATTGTTATTACCTGGTTGTGATGGTGTTGGAGATGGAGCTGGGGCAGGTTTTTGTGAAACACTTACACTTCTGCTTCCTGATACAGATACAGCATTACCATCAGAAGCAGATGTTACATCCCCACTCAATCTAATTACAATTGTTCCCTCACCTGTTGCTGTGCATGTTGCACTGAATGATCTATTTGTATCAAGCGCATCAGCAGATGCATCAGCTTGATGTATGGTGCACCCACTTACTGGCCCACTTGCTGTTACATGCACATTCCAAGCAGCAGATGAAGTGACATACAATGATACTGTAAAACTATCACCAACATATACGTTTCCAGAACTAACTGATATGCTACTAGATGCTGCATAAACACTTGTATTAAATGCAAACATTGATATTAAAGATATCAATAAAATTTTTATCTTTTTCACTTTTTATTCCTCCTAATTTCTATTTTATTAGTTTTGAACCCAACAGATGTTGTCTTACTCTTAACAAATCTGCTGAATTTATTGTATTATCATAATTTATATCTGATGACAAGAAATATGCGCCATTTAAAACATTAGTTCCTAATAAATGTTGTCTTATTTTTAATAAATCTGCCGAATTTATCTTACCATCCCCATTTATGTCTCCAATAACAACATTTGTAAATTCTTTATATAAGTCTGTGTTATGCATTATTTTTGTTTTACCACCAGTATATAATATTTTTTTATTATTAATTTCTTTATAATCAATATTTACTGTATAACCACTACCTAAAGTAATGTTTGATTTAAATGTATCATATTCTGTATTAACCATTATTTTACTAATATAATTATTTATTTTATCAACTTCATAATTATTTATTATATAAGAAATATCATCTTCAATAGTCAATGTTCTTTTACCAAAATATTCTTTATGATTGTTATCATAAAATACTTTATATTTAATTTCATATATTCCTACTTCTTTATATTTTGGAAGTTCATTTAATGTATATTCACCATTAGAATCCATATATCTTAATGTATAATCACTAGAATATATTAAATCAACATCTATTGTATGTTCTTTACCATCATACTTTACTGTTACATCTTTAGAATTATCTTGAACAGATATATCTGCTTTACTAATTTCAACCTTAACAATAACATCTTTAGTTGTACCATCTTCCCATATATAATTAGTATTCTTTAATGAAATAATTACATCATAAATTCCAACATTTGTTTTCTTATTGTTTTTAGCAATCATAGTATCTTCATTATATCCAGGAACATCCAAAATAATTTCTTTTCCATTATAAACATAATTCCATGTTGGACTAACTGGTTTTGAAATTTTCAATGGTTCTATAGTAAAATCAACAATAAAATCTTTTTCTTGTTTTCCATTATCAAATGAATAATCAATAAATTTATCATCGGATAATTTTAATTTTATAGTTGCTTTCTTCTTGCCTACATTTTCATCTGAAGAAATTGCACTTAAAATACTATACTCATTTTTTTCTAAATTAGAAACATTTATATTTTCTAATGAGATATTTGTTGTGCCATCATATACTTTATTTTGAATAGATATTTCTGGGTTAATTATCTTTTTTTCTTTATTAACATTAATTGCTATATCAATATTTTCTACTATTTCATAATTTTTTGTATCCTTTGGAACGTATTTTGCTTTGTATTTTGCTTGTCCACCTTTATTAATTATTTGTGAACTATTCATCCATTCAAAACCTTCAGGTAATTGTATTTCAGATAATTTTTGCCCAAATTCTGCAGTTAAATCTGTAGGTATAGTATATGTTGGGGTTGCTTTAACTACAACAATTGAAATCTTTTCATTAACTAAGACATCATATCCTTGCTTAGTTTTTATACTTATTATAAGATATGTATCACCAAATTGAATTCCTTTGCTTGGATCTTGATATTCTTTTGAAAAAGTACGTCCTTCTGATAATGGACCCTTAACACTATAATCATCTTCGTATAGATATTCCTCTCTAGTTTCTTTTTCATAATATGTTAATTTTGCATAAGGAACATCATCATTAACTAAATATTGAGCAGCAGTATACTTGTCTTTTAAATTCATTATTTCATATTTATCTGGTTCAAAATGTCTATAATTATAATTATTACTATCTAACCAATCTTTAATTGAAGAATCTTTATGAGTGTAGAAGATTAAATCTTCATTTTTAATTTCTCCTTCATTTGTTCTTTTAAATGTATTTTCATTTATATAAAGATTGTATCCTAAAAAGTACACATTTTTTAACCAATTGCAATCTTTAAATGAGTTTTCGCCTAATCTTTTTACTGTTTCTGGAATAGTTACATTTCTTAAGTAAGTATTACCAGTATATGCATAATTTCCAATTTCAGTAATATAATCAGGAAGCTCAATATCACTTACACTACCACTATTTGATACACCAATTAATAATTTGTTATTATTTTCAACAATCCCAACTCTATCAATAACTTTATATGGTCCATTAAGTTCAGATCTACCATATACCTTTTTTATTGGTGAATAAGCAAAAGCATCCTCAGCAATATAATCTGCACCATATAAATAAAGTTCTTCAACGCCAGAATTCAAAAATGCTTTGCTTTCAATTCTTGAACCATCAAAAGTTACTTCTTTCAAATTTTTACAGTTTTTAAATGCAAATGAGGAAATAGTATCAAAGGGTGCTCCAATATTAATTCTTTCAATTCCACTCTCAGAAAATGCATATTCACCAATTGAATTAACTGTTCCAAAATCAAACTTTGATAACATAAAAGTATTATAAAATGCATATCCTTTTATATCAGAAGATATATATAATTTTATAGAGGATAATGAGACACAATTATAGAAAGTATATTCTTTTATTTCATCTAAAACTATTTGATCATATTTAGAATGATATAATTTTGTTAGTTTTTTACAATTATAAAATGCATATTTTCCAATAGTCATTTGTCTTGTCCCAGAGTTGTCATTTTTTCCAATGATATCCAATGATAGTAATTCATAACAATCTTTAAAAGCATATTCACCTATTTCTGTAATTGGTATATCTATTGTTTCTATTTGACTTGATTCAAAAGCATGATTACCTATTTCTATTTCATCATTTGTACCATGTATATATTTAATATTTGTATTTGATAATGCATAATTTCCTATTCTTTTAAAGTAACTAGGCAAATATAAATGTACATAATTTTTAAAATCAGCACCTAATTCAGAAAACTTAAAGTCATCTGCAAATGCAGTTACTTGTTTAGAATCTATAGTTTCTGGAACATACAATTTACTAATTTCTAAATTATGATTTTTATAACCTATTATTTCTACTTTTTCATTATCTAAAGCATTGTATTCCCAACCACTTTCAAAATTTGTTGGATTTTTAATTTCTATCTCTTTACTTATATCCCCAACTTTAATAGTAACTTTTTGGGTATCAGAAATAGTTGGAGAATAATTTAATACTTCTAAATCAGTTATATCACCTAGTGATAAAGTTTTTTCTGTATCATCTGCATATAATACGTCCGCCTTAGTTCCCATTAAATTTGTTATAGAATAATAATTATATTTTGTAAATTTAATTTCTTTTATTTCAACATTTATTATTTCTTTACTTTTATTTTTATATATTCCATATTTATCACAATATTTTCCATTACAGAATTCTACATTTTGAAATGATATAAGTCCATTTCCATAATATTGATCCCAACCAGGTTCACCTAAATCAATAGAGCTTTCTTTTAATATATCAATAATATTATCTAACGTTAAATCCTTATTATATCCTTTTAAAATTGCTACTGAACTTACAGCATGAGGTGTTGCCATTGATGTTCCACTTATAGTTTCATGGTCATCATCATCATTATTACCATTTTCTTTTGAAATAGCTGCATCTTTGCCCATTATACTTTTAATTTTAGTTCCTGGTGCTGTAAATGTAATGTATGAACCATAATTTGAAAAGGATGATTTTTTTAGATTTGAATCAACAGATGCAATAGCTATAGTATTGTCTAGTGCTGCAGGATAAAGTTTTTCACTTGTATTCTCATTACCTGCTGCAGCAACACTTATAATATTTTGTTCTTTAGCCGATTCAATTGCCTGCTTTAACGCACCATTATATCCGTAACCGCCAAAACTCATATTAATTACATCAGCCTTTTTATTACGTACTATATAGTTTATTCCAGCTATAATATCTGTAGAATACATTGAACCATTTCTACTTACTTTAATTGGAAGTATTTTTACATTATTAGGTGTTCCCTCTGCTATTGTACCTGCAACATGTGTTCCGTGACCATTTTCATCATTCATTACTGTTATTGAATCTTCTAAAACATTATACATTTCACTAATTTTACCATTGTAATATTTATTAAATAATTCTATGTTGCATCCAGAATCTATTATCGCTACAGTAACCGGTTTTATATTTTCTGAATAGTTATTTGCTGATGCACTAGCACTATCTAATGCCATTTTTTCAATTCCCCATGAATTGTAGTTTGTTGATTGCGTAGTGTATACTCCGTTTTCTTCCACACTTTCAATTTTTTTGTCTTTCTTTAATTGTTCTAATGCAGATTTCTTTTCTTCATCTGAATCATATTGTAATATATATTGATTATTTGGTGCTTCAATTATATTTTTTGCACCATAAGAATTTTTTATTTTACTTTTCGATATTACAATAAGCATATTATCTTTATCTTCATTAGAATTATTTTCACTAATTTCTTTAAAATATTTATCAACAAATTCATCAGATAAATAAGAAATATTGATATTCCTTGTTTTTTCTGTTTTAAAGAAATTATCTTTTATTATACAAACCCCGCTTATAACAATTATTATAATTAAACTGCTAAACACAAAAAAATTTGATATCTTTTTGCTCTTTTTACATTTTTTACCCATAAATTTACTCCTGCCCTTATTCTAAATTAAGTATACCATATATTTTAAAAAAATTATCTATAATTCGACATATTTTTTAAAAATTAATTTTTTGTTAACAAGAATATGTAAAAAAATCACATAAAAATATGTGATTTTATAAGTACCAAAGTTTTTTACCTTTCCATTATTTTATGTATCAATTGAACTGTCTGTTATTATATGAGTTTAGTATATTTATTATATTATTATTATATGGTTTTATATTTTTATTTTATATCTATATCTTCCATTTTTTCACCACCCTCCTATGTTAATTCAATTTTATCATTTATATAATATTTTGACAATATATTACATTTTATTTCAAAAAAATCGCATAAGATATGTGACTTTATAAATATTAAAGTTTTTTATTACTTTTTAGAATTTTGTCTGTTGATTGTAAATTATTAACATATTCTTCATATTTTTTTATTATATTCACTTGAAATGTTTTCATCTATACCATACATATTTAGCATTATTGAACTACCCATTATATTCATTACTCTTACGCCATCAAAGAGAAGATCATTAGATCTCAAACTATAAAATCTTGTCACTCCAATAAAATTATCATCAAGATAAGGTATTAAATCATTTAAAAGTTGTTCGTGTAATATAGATATATATTCTGGAGTAATTCCTAAATTAAAATGTCTTTCAAAATCTTTGTAAGGAACATATATATCAGCGGTACACATATCTTTGCCATCAACTTCATGAATACCTAAATTTATTTTAGCCTTTAATTTATTTCCATCAGATAAAATGTCATTAATATATTCAATAATTAATTTAGATCTAACTTTTGATAATTCTTTTGCTTCGCTTATTTCCATTATATCACTTCTTCCAACTTATAATTTCTATAAATACCAAAGTTTTTTACCATTTTTTCTAACTTCTTTGATAATTCCGCCACCTAAGCATTCTTCGCCTAAATAAAGTACGCATGCTTGTCCAGGTGTAACAGATTTAACATTATCATATTTAACACTTAAATTACCATCTTCTAAATATTCAATAGTAACATCTATATCACTTTGTCTATATCTAAATTTAGCAGTGCATTTTTTTGGCCTTTTTTCACTAATAAAATTAACATCTTCTATTATTGCTTCATCAGTTAGTAAATATTTCGTATCATCACCTAAAGAAACATATAATACATTTTTCTCTAAATCTTTACCAACAACATATAGTCTTTTTTCATTACCACCAATATCAAGGAGGAACAACTCATGAAAAAGACCATCCGTAATCATATCGACACCAACATCACCACCCGCCGCCTGGCTGAAGGCCTGATCCTGGAGCGCCGGGTCAGCGAAAACGGCATCGACCTGCGGGTGATGCTCCAGCGCCCCCTGGAGGAGTACGACGGTCTGCAGACCGCCGCCGAGGCTGCCTACATCGAGCAGTACCTGGCGGAGAAGTACCGGGGCGTGGCGGATGTTGCCACCATTCTCCAGCTGGCCTCTTGAAAAACCGGCCAAAATCTGTTACGCTGATACCGAGACTCGGCGGCGCCGCCTATCCCATCCTGCGGGCGGCGCCGCCATGCTTCATAAAAGAGGAGGGATCCCCCTATGCGCCTTCTGTTTGCCGAGGATCAGCCCCAGCTGCGCCGCTCCGTCACCAAGGCCCTGACCGCCGCCGGATACAGCGTGGACGCCGCCGCCGATGGAGCCCAGGCCCTGGACGATCTGGATGGGGTGGACTACGACGCCATTGTCCTGGACGTGATGATGCCCCGGGTGGACGGCCTGACGGTGCTGCGGACCCTGCGCAGCCGGGGCGATGACACGCCGGTGCTGCTGCTGACGGCCCGGGACGCCATCGACCACCGGGTGGAGGGCCTGGACGCCGGAGCCGACGACTATCTGGTGAAGCCCTTTGCCATGGAGGAGCTGCTGGCCCGGCTGCGGGTGCTGACCCGCCGCAAGGGCAGCGGCCGCACCAATGTGTTCACCCTGGCGGACCTGACCGTGGATACTGCCGCCCGCAGCGCCGTCCGGGCCGGGACGCCGCTGACACTGTCCGCCCGGGAATACGCCCTGCTGGAGTATCTGATCCGCAACAAGGGCATCATCCTCTCCCGGGAGCAGATCGAAAACAACCTCTGGAACTATGACTACGCCGGAGGCACCAACGTGGTGGACGTATACATCAGCTATCTGCGCAAAAAGCTGGACGGCGGCCACGAGAAAAAGCTGCTGCACACGGTCCGGAGCATGGGCTGGGTGCTGAAGGAGGAAGTATGAGACATATCTCCATCAAGGTCCGCATGACCATCTGGTTCACAGTGGTGATGGTGGTCATTTCCTCCCTGATGCTGGTGTTCGTGATGCTCATGAACCGCAATCAGGTCACAAAGCCCCCGGCGGCCCAGGTGGTGTCCGTGGTGACCCGCAACGCCGACCGGCTGGAGGTGGAGCACGGCGTCCTGGACCTCAGCGATGTGGACCTGTTCCGCCACGGGGTGTATACCCAGGTGTTCGACGAGGAGGGCCAGCTGCTGGCAGGCTCCGCCCCTACGGAGTTGACGGAGCAGCTGCCGCTGGCGGAGGGGGACGTCCGCCAGGCTCAGGGCAGCGACGGCCTGTACGACGTGTATGACGTCTCCATCCCCGCCGCCGGAGTCTGGGTCCGGGGCACCATCTCCCACAACGCCCGGGGCGGCGTGATGGAGGTCATCGTGCCTCTGGCCTGGTCCCTGCTTCCGGCGCTGATCGTGGCGTCGGCCCTGGGGGGCTTTCTGATCGCCTGGCTGTCCTTCCGCCCTATGGAGAAGGTTATTTCCACGGCGGAGGCCATCTCCGACGGCGGCGACCTGTCCCGCCGCATCGGCTTGCCCAAGGGCCGCAGCGAGATATCCCGTCTGGCCGCCGCCTTCGACGGTATGTGCGACCGGCTGGAGCGGTCCTTCGAGGCGGAGCGTCAATTCACCTCCGACGCCTCCCACGAGCTGCGGACGCCGGTGGCGGTGATCCTGGCCGAGTGCGACAGTCTGGACCACGGCCAGCCCACGGAGGAGGACTATCGCCAGTCCGTGGACGTGATCCGCCGCCAGGGGCAGCAGATGTCCCGTCTCATCGGCCAGCTGCTGCACATCACCCGGCTGGAGCAGGGTACGCAGAAGCTCCAGCTGGAAACGGCGGACCTGAGCCAGCTGGTGGAGGTCCTCTGTGAGGAGCAGGCCCATCTGGCCCCGGAGGGCACCACTCTGACGGTGCATACCCAGCCGGATCTGCTGGTAAACGGGGACGTGACCCTGCTGTCCCGGCTGCTGACGAACCTGATCTCCAACGCCTACCGCTATGGGAAGCCCAACGGCCATGTGTGGGTGGACCTGCGCCGGGAGGGCCAATGGGCCGTGCTGTCCGTCCGGGACGACGGCATCGGCATCGCCCCGGAAAACCGGGAGCGCATCTTCCAGCGCTTTTACCAGGTGGACGCCGCCCGGGGAAAGGACGGCAGCGGCCTGGGCCTGTTCATGGTGCAGCAGGCGGCCCGGCTCCACGGCGGCTCCGTCACCGTGGACAGCCGGATAGGGGAGGGGAGCACCTTCATCGTCCGCCTGCCGCTGGCAGAATAAAACAAAACGCCGGACCCCATCGGGGTCCGGCGTTTGCGCGTATTCAGATGCTTTCATTTACCTTCCGGGCAAATTCCGCCGCCAAGCGGGCCTTTTCCGGGTCCATGAACACCGTGTCATAGCCCCGGTGCCGCTGGGCCAGCATACCCAGTGGCCGCAGACGGGAGTGCTTGCAGTAGCGCTGCATCCCGGCCTCCCAAAGGTCCGCGCCCTTTTCCACGGGATAGCCGCAGGTGGCGATCAGGGCCACGGGCTTGCCCTCCCACAGGGACGGCCCCTTCTCCCGGCCGTAATACTTGTTCATTCCGTATACCAGCCGGTCCAGGACCGCCTTCATGGGCGGGGTGCAGTACCAGGAGTAGATGGGCGTGGCCAGCACCAGCAGGTCGCAGGCCAGCACGCTGTCGAAAATCTCCTGCATGTCGTCGTTCTGGGGGCAGCCGAACACCGTCCAATCCTGCTGGCACACCCGGCAGGCCCGGCAGGGCCGGACCTCCAGGTCATACAGCCAGACCGTCCGGCAGGACCAGCCCAGCTTTTCCAGCTCCGCCGCAAAGGGCGCCGTCAGCGCGGCGGTGTTGCCCTGCTTCCGGGGACTGGCCAGCAGGATACAGGCCTTTTTCATGTCTCTTAGCCCGGAGGCCAGGTCATATCCCGGCCGGACAGCACATGGAAGTGCAGGTGATGCACGCTCTGACCAGCCTGCTCGCCGATGTTGGACACCACGCGATAGCTCTCCAGCCCCTGCTCCCGGCACAGCCGGGCGATGACCTCGAAGATGTGGGCCACCACGGCGCTGTTGCCGCCGTTTACCTCCGCCACGGAGCCGATGTGCTCCTTGGGGATCACCAGGAAGTGCGTGGGGGCCTGAGGCGCGATGTCGTAAAAGGCGTAGCACAGCTCGTCTTCATACAGCTTGTTGGAGGGGATATCCCCGCCGACAATTTTGCAGAACAGGCAGTTGTCGTCTCGCATAGTCATGCTCCTTTCGTTATTTCCACTCTCCCGGCTTCAGGAGAGCTTTTCCGACACAAAATCGTCCACAGAAGCCAGGGCGTCGTCCACCTTCAGCAATTCGGTGCCGCCGCCCATAGCGGAATCTGGCTTGCCGCCGCCCTTGCCGCCGCACACGGCGGACACGGCCCGGACCAGGTCGCCGGCCTTGATGCCCCGGGCCACGGCCTCCTTGCCGCACGCGGCCAGGAAGGATACCTTTTCGCCGTTGATGCTGGCGATGACCGCCACAACGCTGGGGTCCTTATCCCGCAGGAAGTCGCCCATGGTGCGCATGGCGGCGGTGTCCATGCCGGTGCGGGTGGTGGTGATCACATGCAGACCCTTCACGGTCTTGGCGGAGGCCAGGAACTGCTTGGCCTCGCCCAGGGACGCCTCGGACTTCAGCTTGTCCAGAGTCTGGCGCAGCTGCTTCATTTCGCTGGCCTGCTGCTCCATGCGCTCCAACAGGGAGGCGGGGGCGGTTTTCAGGAACTGGGCCGCCTTGTGCAGCACGCCCTGGCTGCGCTCCATGCTCTGCAGCGTCAGCTTGCCGCAGGTGGCCTCGATCCGGCGCACGCCGGAGGCCACGCTGGTCTCGGATTTCACCCGGAAGGGACCGGCCTTGGCGGTGTTGTCCACATGGGTGCCGCCGCAGAACTCGATGGACACATCGCCCATCTCCACCACCCGGACGGTGTCGCCGTACTTTTCGCCGAACATGGCCACGGCGCCCTTTTTCTTGGCCTCCTCAATGGGCAGGACCTCCGTCACCACGGGATAGCCCTCCAGGATGGCGTCGTTGACCAGTTCCTCCACCTGATGCAGCTGGTCCGGGGTGATGGCCTCAAAGTGGGTGAAGTCGAAGCGCAGCCGGTCCGGCTCCACCAGGGAGCCCGCCTGGTGCACATGCTCGCCCAGCACCTTCTTCAGGGCCGCATCCAGCAGGTGGGTGGTGCTGTGGGCCCGGCGGATGGCCTTGCGGCGCTCGGTATCAATGGCGGCGTGGACGGTGTCGCCCACATGGAGGGTGCCCTCCGTCAGGCGGCCATAGTGCATGAACTTGCCGCCCTTGTTCTTCTGCACGTCGGACACGGTGAACAGAATGCCGTCTGCGCTGATGGTGCCGTGGTCGGCCGCCTGGCCGCCCATCTCCGCATAGAACGGGGACCGGTCCAGCACCACCACGGCGTCGGACCCGGCGGGGATCTCGCCCCGCAGCTCGTCCTCGGCCACCAAAGCCACCACCGTGGCGTCGAGCTCATCGTGGTCATAGCCCACGAACTCCGTGGCGGGGATGTCCTTGCCGAACTCCACACCGGCCCAGCCCAGGTCGCCCAGAGCCTTCCGGGCCTCACGGGCCCGCTGCTTCTGCTCCTGCATCAGCTGGCGGAAGCTCTCCTCGTCCACGGTCATGCCCTGCTCAGCCACCATTTCTGCCGTCAGATCGATGGGGAAGCCGAAGGTGTCATACAGGCGGAAGGCGTCGGCGCCGGAGAAAATCTTCTCCCCCTTAGCCTGATGCTCCGCCAGCAGGTCGGAGAATATCTTCATGCCGCCGTCGATGGTGCGGCCGAAGTTCTCCTCCTCGGTGCGGATGACCTTGGTGATATAGGTCTGCTTTTCCCGCAGATCGGGATACTGTCCCTGGTTTTCATGGATCACGGTATCCACCACCTGATACAGGAAGGGATCGTTGACGCCCAGGAGCTTGCCGTGGCGGGCGGCCCGGCGCAGCAGACGCCGCAGCACATAGCCCCGCCCCTCGTTGGAGGGGAGGATGCCGTCGCAGATCATGAAGGTGGCGGAGCGGATGTGGTCGGTGATGACCCGCAGGGACACGTCCCGCTTCTCCGTCTCGCCGTAGTGGGCCCCGGTGAGCTGGGACACCTTGTGGGTGATGTTCATCACGGTGTCCACGTCGAACAGGCTGTCCACATTCTGGCACACGCAGGCCAGACGCTCCAGGCCCATACCGGTGTCGATGTTCTTCTGCTTCAGTTCGGTATAGTGGCCCTGTCCGTCGTTGTCAAACTGGGAGAACACGTTGTTCCAGATCTCGATATACCGGTCGCAGTCGCAGCCCACGGTGCACCCGGGCTTGCCGCAGCCGAACTCCGGCCCGCGGTCATAGTAGATCTCGGAGCAGGGGCCGCAGGGGCCGGAGCCGTGCTCCCAGAAGTTGTCCTCCTTGCCGAAGCGGAAGATCCGCTCCTTGGGGATGCCGATCTCCTTGTTCCAGATGTCGAAGGCCTCGTCGTCGTCCAGATAGATGGAGGGATACAGCCGGTCGGCCTCCAGGCCCACCCACTGGGGGCTGGTCAGAAATTCCCAGCTCCAGGCAATGGCCTCATGCTTGAAATAGTCGCCGAAGGAGAAGTTGCCCAGCATCTCGAAATAGGTACCGTGGCGGGCGGTTTTGCCCACGTTGTCGATATCGCCGGTGCGGATGCACTTCTGACAGGTGCACACCCGGTGGCAGGGGGGCTCCTCCTCGCCCTTGAACCAGGGCTTCATGGGGGTCATACCGGCGTTGATCAGCAGGATGGACTTGTCGTTCTGAGGCACCAGGGAAAAGCTGGGCAGACGCAGGTGGCCTTTGGTTTCAAAGAACTTCAGGAACATTTCCCGCAGCTCATTCAGGCCGTGATAGGGATGGGACATGGTTCATTACTCCTTTATCTCAAATTGTTTTTACTGATTTTCTTCTGTGGGGCACAGGGCGGCGATCTCCTCCTCCAGGGCCCGGTAAAACTGCGCGATGTGCCAGCCATCCGCCAGGGCGTGGTGGGCCTGGATGGATACAGACAGCTGGGTCATGCCGCAGCGCATGAACAGCTGCCCCCAGCTGACCCGGACGTTGCTGTCCGCCGGAGTGCAGGCCGGGTGGGTCAGGGACGTGTAGTTCAGCCACGGCAGGCAGGAGGCAAAGATGCTGGGGCTTTCCGCCCGGCGGTCCGTTTCGATGGTGCCGCCCTGCCGGGCCGCCGCCTGCTGCGCGCGTCCCATGGCGATGTAGTCCTCATAGGGCACCCGGGCCGACTCCATCCGGCAATAGGCATAGCTGCCGTCTGGCTTCATCTCGGTGAAGGATACCGGGCACTCGTCATACTCTACCACCTGGCCGTCCTCAATGCGCCGCCGCAGCTCCGGCACCCGGTTCACCGCCCGGTGAATGACATACAGCATGGTCAGGAAGATAGGCTTGTGCTCTGCCCGCAGCCGCAGCTCCAGGGCCGTCACATCCAGCTGCACCGTTACCCCGGCGTAGGGGAAAGCGTAGCCGCTGAACAGCTGAAACTGCTCCCGCCGCGGGTCCTTTTCCATATCAATTACACGTCGCTCCATATACGCCTCCTAAAACACAAAAACGCCCCGCCCCACATAGGGGCGAAGCGATGCTTCACGGTACCACCCTAATTAACGGCCGCAGCCGTCGTCTCAGTCATCCGGTAACGGGGATGGGGCGTGCGGCTCGTCGCCGCCGGCTCGGAGACGGCCCTCTGCTCTGTGGCCCGGCGGGCTCGCACCCTTTCCCACCTCGCTTGCGGCGCATTTTGCGGCAGATTCTTCTCGTCATTGCCTTTGACGTTCTGTATTTTACCACAGATCTGGCCGTTGTCAAGGGTTCCGCCCGCTTCCGGTCACAATTTTTTCACAATTTGCGCCCCAAAGCCGCACTTGACGCTGGGACGGGTCTATTGTATAATGGGTTGATTTAATGTGCGGAGGTATACCCATTATGTGGATCGCGGATGGCTGGAAGGATTATGAGCTGCTGGACTGCGGCGGCGGAGAAAAGCTGGAGCGCTGGGGCGACCAGATCCTGGTGCGGCCAGACCCCCAGGCCATCTGGGAGTCGGACCGGAAGAACCGGGGCTGGCGCACGGCCAACGCCCGCTACAGCCGCTCCAGCACCGGCGGCGGCCACTGGGACAAGAACAAGCTGCCGGAGAACTGGCCCATCGCCTATAAAAACCTCCGCTTCCAGGTGAAGCCCATGAACTTCAAGCACACGGGCCTGTTCCCGGAGCAGGCCGCCAACTGGGACTTTGCCATGGACCAGATCCGCCGGGCGGGCCGCCCCATCCGGGTGCTGAACCTGTTCGCCTATACCGGCGGGGCCACGGTGGCCTGCGCCGCCGCCGGGGCCAGCGTCTGCCATGTGGACGCCGCCAAGGGCATGGTGGCCTGGGCCAAGGAAAACGCCCGGGTCTCCGGTCTGCAGGATGCCCCCATCCGCTGGATCGTGGACGACTGCGCCAAGTTCGTGGAGCGTGAGATTCGCCGGGGCAAGACCTATGACGCCATCATCATGGACCCCCCCAGCTATGGCCGGGGTCCCGGCGGCGAGGTGTGGAAGCTGGAGGAGAATCTCTATCCCTTCGTGAAGCTCTGCGCCCGGGTGCTGTCCGATAAGCCCCTGTTTGTGATCCTGAACTCCTACACCACGGGCCTGGCCCCGTCGGTGCTGGGCTATATCCTGCAAATGCTGGTGGGCCGCCGCTTCGGCGGACACGTCACCTGGGACGAGCTGGGCCTGCCGTGCACGGATTCCGGCATGGCGCTGCCCTGCGGAGCCACCGGCCGCTGGATGAGCAAATAAAATTTCGCAGAAAAGAGACAAAGCAATGCAGCCAATGATTCAGACCGACGCCCTCTCCTTTTCCTACCCGGTGGAGGAGGGCCAGCGCCGGACCACCGCCCTGGACAATGTGACCCTGTCCATCGAAAAGGGCAGCTTTGTGGTGGTGCTGGGCCACAACGGCTCCGGCAAATCCACCCTGGCCAAGCATATGAACGCCGTGCTGCTGCCCTCCGGCGGCGCGGTGTATGTGGAGGGCATGGACACGAAAAAGGAGGAGCTCCTGCTGGAGATCCGCCGCCGGGTGGGCATGGTGTTCCAGAACCCGGATAACCAGATCGTGGCCAACGTGGTGGAGGAGGATGTTGCCTTCGCCCCGGAGAATCTGGGGGTCCCCACGGCGGAGATCCGCCGCCGGGTGGACGACGCCCTGGCGGCGGTGGGCATGACGGAGTTCACCCGCCACGCCCCGCACCTGCTGTCCGGCGGACAGAAGCAGCGGGTGGCCATCGCCGGCGTCATCGCCATGGAGCCGGAGTGCATCGTCCTGGACGAGGCCACGGCCATGCTGGACCCCTCCGGCCGCCGGGAGGTGCTGGACACCGTTCACCGGCTGAACCGGGAGCGGGGCATCACCGTGGTGCACATCACCCACCATATGTCCGAGGCGGAGGACGCCGACCGGGTCATCGTCATGAACGACGGCGTGGTGGCCATGGACGGCGCGCCCCGGGAAATTTTCTCCCGGGTGGAGGAGCTGCAGGCCCTGGGCCTGGCGGCCCCGGACACGGTGGAGCTGCTGCGGCGGCTGAACCGGCACGGCATGGATCTGCCCTTGACGGCGATCACGGTTGATGAGTGTGCCCGCGCCATATTCCAGGCGCTCCATGGCGCGGAAGGGAAGTAAGCAGAGTTGGAACCGATCATTCGTATAGAACACCTGACCCACACCTACAGCGCCGGGACCCCCTTCCAGCGCAGCGCGGTGGAGGATGTCAGCCTCGATATCATGCCCGGCGAGTTCCTGGGCATCATTGGCCACACCGGCTCCGGCAAGTCCACCCTGATCCAGCACCTCAACGGACTGCTGCGCCCCACCCAGGGCCGCGTCCTGCTGAACGGGAAGGACATCTGGGCCGAGCCCAAGAAAATCCGACAGGTCCGCTTCCAGGTGGGCCTGGTGTTCCAGTACCCGGAGTACCAGCTGTTTGAGGAAACGGTGTACAAGGACATTGCCTACGGCCCCGGCAACATGGGCCTGGACCGGGACGAGATCGACCGCCGGGTCCGGGAATCCGCGGCCCTGGTGGGCCTGACGGAGGACCAGCTGGAAAAGTCCCCCTTTGAGCTCTCCGGCGGACAGAAGCGCCGGGTGGCCATCGCCGGGGTCATCGCCATGGAGCCCAAGGTCCTGATCCTGGACGAGCCCACGGCGGGTCTGGACCCCCGGGGCCGGGAGGCCATTCTGGCCCAGATCCGGGCCTATCACCGCAAGCGCGGCACCACCGTTATCCTGGTGAGCCACAGCATGGAGGAGATCGCCTGCAACGTGGACCGCATCCTGGTGCTGCGGGGCAGTCATGTGTATATGGACGGCACGCCCCGCCAGGTATTCCGGCGGGCCTCCGACCTGGAGGAGGTGGGCCTGGACGTGCCCCAGGCCACCAAGATCGCCCTGGCCCTGCGCCGCATGGGCCTGAACATTGACGCCGCGGTCTACACCGTGGACGAGCTGGAGCAGGCCCTGCTCTCCATAAGAGGGGAGGCGGGCGTATGCTGAGAGATATCACCCTGGGCCAGTTTTTCCCGGGCAATACCTTCATCCACCGGCTGGACCCCCGCACCAAGCTCCTGGCGGTGATCCTGTACATTGTGGCCCTGTTCAACGCCCAGGGGGTGGTGACCTACGCCATCGTGGCGGCGCTGCTGGCCCTGTGCATCATCGTCTCCCGGGTGCCCTTCCGGTCCCTGACCCGAGGCCTGAAGCCCATCTGGGTCATCGTGGCCTTCACGGCCATTATGAACCTGTTCTTCACCAGCGGTACCCCCCTGGGCGCCGGCTGGCTGCTGAGCCATATCTCCCAGGAGGGTCTGCGCTCCGCCATCTTCATGGTGCTGCGGATCGTGATGCTCATCATGGGCACCTTCCTGCTGACCTACACCACCAGCCCCATCTCCCTGACGGACGGACTGGAGAGCCTGCTGTCCCCCCTGAAGAAGCTGCGTCTGCCCGTCCACGAGCTGGCCATGATGATGTCCATCGCCCTGCGCTTCATCCCCACCCTCATCGAGGAGACGGACAAGATCATGTCCGCCCAGAAGGCCCGGGGCGCGGACTTTGAATCCGGCAATATCTTCCAGCGGGCCAAGGCCCTGGTGCCTATCCTGGTGCCCCTGTTCATCAGCGCCTTCCGCCGGGCCGACGAGCTGGCCACGGCCATGGAGTGCCGCTGCTACCACGGCGGCGAAGGCCGCACCGCCCTTCATGTGCTGCACTTCCGCCCGGCGGACCTGTGGGTCCTGGCGGGGTTTGCGGCCCTGACGGCGGGGGTCATCGCCCTGGGGCGGCTGGGAATCTGAAAGAGGTACGCTATGCGCAACATCGCACTGATCCTGATGTACAACGGCACCGCCTACCACGGATGGCAGGTGCAGAAAACCGAGGTCACCGTGGCCCAGACCCTGGAGCGGGGCCTGTCCATGGTGTGCGGCGAGCCCATCAAGTGCACCGGCTGCGGCCGCACCGACGCCGGGGTCCACGCCGAGCACTATGTGGCCAATTTCCGCACCAATTCCCGTATTCCCGTGGACCGGCTGCCCTTCGCCGTCAACACCCACATTCCCGAGGACATTGTGGTAAAGGCGGCCTATGAGGTGGCGGAGGATTTCAACGCCATCGGCTCCTGCATCCGCAAGGAGTATACCTATCGCATCTACAATTCCCGGGTGAAGAACCCGTTTTATGTGAACAGGGCGTATTTTTACCCCAAGCGCCTGGACGAGGAGGTAATGGACCGGGCGGCCCGGATGTTCGAGGGGACCCACGATTTCGCCGCCGTGCGCAGCGTGGGCACCAACGTCCGCAGCACCGTCCGCACCATTTACTACTGCCGGGTCCGGCGGCAGGGGGAACTTTTGGAATTGAAGGTCTGCGCCAACGGCTTTTTGTATAATATGGTACGGGCCATCACCGGCACGGTGCTCTACGCGGCGGAGGGGAAGCTGACGCCGGAGGAGATCCCTGTGATCCTGGACAGCGGCAACCGTACCCTGGCCGGGCCCACCGCCCCGCCGGGAGGTCTGTACCTGACAAGGGTGTGGTATGAAGATGAAAGACTCAATGGACCGGATGGAATTTGACCAGGGCAACCTCCAGGAGGAGGCGCCCCGCCGGGTGCAGCGCCGGAAGCGGCCGGAGCTGAAGCCCATATGGTTTGCGGCGGTGGCCGTGGCGCTGCTGGCGGTGGTGCTCATCGCCGCCCTGACGGATACCACCGCCTTCGACGGGCTGCGCCGCAGCGTGACCTATGCCCGGGCCAAAAAGGACGAGACCGGCTGCGCCCAGCTGTACCACTATGCCGCCGACCGCACCAGCTGTTTCGCCTCTCTGGACGGCAGCCTGGCCATCGTCACCAACAGCCAGCTGTTGGTGATGCAGGAGGACGGCCAGGTGGTCTGCAACGAGACTGTAAAGTGGACTTCCTGTACAGTGACCGGAACCGGTAGCCTGGCCGCCGCCTACGACATCGGCGGCAGCAACGTGTATGTCCTCAATGCCCAGGGCCTGGTCCGCAAAATCACCTGCGGCGGCGAGATTCTGTCCGTTACCCTGACCCGGGAGGGCCGCCTGGCGGTGACCCTCAACGAGCGGGGCTACAAGGCCGCCGTGGAGGTATACGACGAGGACGGTGTAAAGGAATTTGCCTTTCATTCTGCCGACAGCTTTCTGATGACCTCCTCCGTGTCCCGGAACGGCAAGGAGATGGCTGCCGTCACCATGGGCCAGTCCCAGGGCTCCTTCACCAGCAGCATCGTCCTGTATAAGCTGGACCGGCAGGAGGCCTACGCCACCTGCGACCTGGCCGGCGTGGCGGTGTATGACCTGGGGCTGATAGGGAAGCGCTACTGCGCCGTGGCGGAGGACAGCCTGCATTTCATCGACCAGAAGGGCCGGGCCGCCGCGTCCTACAGCTATGACGGCGGCGTTCTGCGCCGGTGCAGCCTGGGCGGCGACGGCTATGCCGCCGTGCTGCTGGGCCGTTACAAGGTGGGCAGCCAGCTGCGCCTGGTGACGGTGAACAGCGACGGCAAGGAGCTAGGGTCCCTGGACCTGGACGGCGATGTGCTGAGCATGTCCGCCTGCGGCCGGTATGTGGCGGTGCTGTTTGCCGACCGGCTGGTGATCTACAACAAAAACCTCAAGGAATACGCCACCCTGCAGGGCGTCAGCAGCGCCGGTGATGTGCTGATGCGCAGCGACGGCTCTGCGGTGCTGGCGGGCTCTGCCGCTGCCAGCGTGTTCCTGCCCTGACCCCGAAAGGAGAGTGTCCATGTCCGTATTTGCCGATATCCTGGTGCTGGCGGTCCTGATCGCTGCCGCCTGGCTGGGAGCCAAGCGGGGCCTGCTGAAAAGTCTGGCGGGCCTGCTGATCATTGTGGTGGCCCTGCTGGGGGCCTCCTGGGCCGCCGACCACCTGTCCGAGCCTGTGACCCAGTGGATCGAGCCCCGGGTGACCCAGCGGGTGGAGCGGAAGCTGGAGGAAAGCCACGCCGACGCCGCCGGACAGATGCTCCAGGCATTCAGCTTCCGGGGCAGCGGCCTCCAGAAGATGCTGGATACCGTTCACCAGCGGGTGCAGCAAACCGGCGAGACCGTCATCCGGGCCGTGGCCCAGAGCATCGCCCGTTCCGTGGCCAGCACGGCGGTGTATGTGGTGGTGTTCCTGATTCTGCTGGCGCTGCTGTGGCTTTTGATGAAGCCGCTGAATGCCATTGTCACCAGGCTGCCCCTGATCAGCACCGTCAACGGTCTGGGGGGCGCGGCTCTGGGCCTTGTGTGCGGCGGCCTTACGCTGTTTGTGGCCGTGTGGGCCATGCAGCGCTTCGGCTGGCTTCTGACCCCTGAACTGATTGACAGCACCACACTGCTGAAATTCTTTGCATCCCATACGCCGCTGGGCCTTCTGGCGGCGCTGTGAACAATTTACCCAGATAACGGAGGGAAACCATGCAACCGACTCTTTGTTCCAAATGTAAGAAAAATGTGGCCGTGGTCTTTATTTCCCGGCAGAATGAAAAGGGCGAGATGGTCAACGAGGGCCTGTGCCTGAAATGCGCCGCCCAGCTGGGCCTGCCTCAGGTGGAGGAGATGATGAAGCGAATGGGCATCTCTCCGGAGGACCTGGAGAACATCAACAACGAGATGATGCAGGCCTTCGGCGGGGCCGAGGAGCTCAGCGACATGCCTGCCCCCCAGGATGAGGACGACGAGGACGACGGCGAAAGCGGCAAGACCGCCACCTTCCCCTTCCTGAACAAGCTCATGGGAAACTTGGCCAACCCCGATGGGGAGAAAAAGGAGGACGCGCTGCCCGATGTCTCTCCCCAGGCCGCGGATGGCGGCCGCAGTGTCCGCGAGGAAAAAACCGAGCGCAAAAACCGGACCAAGCGGAAATTCCTGGAAAATCACTGTATCTCCCTCACCCGAAAAGCCGCAGAGGGAAAGTTGGATCGGATGATTGGACGGGATCAGGAGCTGGAACGGGTCATTCAGATCCTCAACCGCCGCCAAAAAAACAATCCCTGCCTCATCGGAGAACCCGGCGTGGGAAAAACCGCCATTGCCGAAGGGCTGGCGATGAAAATCTATCAGGGTGACGTTCCCTACAAGCTCAAGGACAAGGAGGTCTACCTGTTGGACTTGACTTCCTTGGTGGCGGGAACCCAGTTCCGCGGCCAGTTTGAAAGCCGCATGAAGGGACTGATCGAGGAAATCAAGAAGCTGGGCAATATCATCCTGGTCATCGACGAAGTCCATAATCTGGTGGGCGCCGGGGATGCCGAGGGCTCTATGAATGCCGCCAATATCCT
>OLWB01001523.1_pt1 | contig 21337 bp, 20 predicted proteins | sample 1673331 | NCBI WGS metagenome assembly OLWB01 (sample SAMEA3178943, study PRJEB25190) | human gut metagenome | biome: human gut; feature: human-associated habitat; material: faeces | place: Austria | collected 2013
CTATAAATTCCTTTTTTCCGTGATTTTTATATATTTTTATACTAAAAAATATAACTAAAAAAGCAATATATATACAAAAATAATAGTGAGTTAAAAAACCTAAAATAGTTACAATTCCAAATTTCAGTTTCATTTTTTTTGACAATTTGAAATTGCACCTTGAAAATTGTATGCATAGGTAACTATAATAAGTAATAAAAAAAGCTAGAAGCATATACATCCTTTGAAAAATTACAGTAGATATCCCCCCCATGCTTAGCCCATATAATATTGTTACAGGTATCGTTAAATATTCCTTTCTTAATATTTTTAATGACTTTTTGATTAAAATACAAGTTCCTATAAAAGCACTTATATTAATAATAAATATAATATATTTTGAAAAATTATTTAAAAATACAGACGATATTATATGAACAGTATAGTAAAATAATGGTGGATGTGCATCCCTTGATTGATTGTAATATACACTAAAGAAATTAAAAATTTCATCTTTTTGTATTGTTACATATTCTATTGCTTCTTTCTTATTTTTCCAAATCGGTTTATCCTCTTTCTTTATTTTGTCTATTTTTTCTATAAGCATTGGTATATCTGACAAATATTTTTTTATCTCTCCTATGTTTTTTATATTATCATTCATAAATCGATTTATGTAGTCTCTATCTCCATATGGACAAAATACATTATCATATTTATAATTTGCTGATCCATATGAAAACATTTCATCTGCATGAAATCCTCTTTTTTGATTTATGAAATGTAGCATTATTAAGCATATAATAAATAACAATATATAAAAACATAGATTCTTCATTTTATTTTTATTCACATGCAATTTCTCCATTTTTTATTATTGATATAACCTTTTTTATAAAATGTATATCATCATTAACTATTAGCATATTTATCAAAATTCTTCCCTCCTATTAATTAGATACTTTATTTCTCACATATAGTTGCATATTTTCACAATTTTATAATATATTTATTTCAAAAAAAAAGCACCATTATTGCACTGAACCATCATTGTTAATCTTTTTTGTCTAACAACAAAGTTCACTTAAATAGTACCTCTTTATTATATTATAATATTTTTTATTTTTACTTCTCTACATTTGTTATATAACTATATATTTCATCCCAATTATAACATCTATATATTTTTTCACCATCAACTTCTTTATTATAATTCCAATCCATGCATATCATTTTTGTTAATTTACTTAATTGTTTCAAATTATTTGGTGAGTCTTCTATCATAATATCAATTTTGTTTTCAATTATATGTTTAGACTTATCTTCTCCTGAAAAAATAATTTTATCATATTCAATATTGTTTTTTCTAAGCCATCCCTTTACAGTCTCTCTCATTTTCTCTCTTATTTCATTATTGTTCTTTGTTATTGCGTTTTCTTCGTCATTAGCAAGCCATCTCGCTGTAATAATATATAATTTGTGCCCATCTTCTTTTAGTTTTTTTGTATTATTTGCAGCTCCTTCCATAACTTCGCCTGTTTCAGCATATTTGAATATATTTTCCTTCCAAAAATCGAAGTCGGTTTCCTCATCCCAGTTAAACATATCTGTTGAAGAATAGGCATCTGAATTTACCAAACCTCCAATTTTAGTTTTTTCACAATATTTTATACCTTCTTCTATTTCAAATTTTCTCATATTTGTTAATACTCCATCTATATCAATTCCTATATTCATAATTATCTCCTTTTTTTATCTTTTCAATTTATCTTAATCCATTTTTATATTATTCACTTTTTATAACTAAGTCTGGATATGCTTCAAACATACTCAATGCTTTTTTTATCATAGCTTCATGTTGATATGCTAATCCACTTTCTATTGCTTCATTTACTTCATAAAAATCAGGCATTTCCAAGTCGTCTTTTGGGTCTAATTGTTTTTTGTATTTTTCCAATTCATCTTCTATAAATATTCCAAAGCATTGAGAAGACCCGCCTTTTGTTCCTGCTATGTTTTTATCTTTTGAACTATAAATTCCAACTATATGCATTCTCTCTATGTTAGAACCTAAACCATTACTAAATCTTATTATAGCTGGTTCTAAAGAATTATCAAGCATTGTAATTTCAAGCCCGGTTTCTTCCTTAAATTCTCGAATAGCAGCATTTACTGGCGTTTCAAATTTATTTATTCCACCTCCTGGAAGGGCTAGATATCCTGGAAAGTCTTCTTTTTCTATTGACCTTTTTCCTAATAGTACATACATTTTTCCATCGTTAATATTTTTAATTAATAAAATTACATCTACACACTGTCTTCCCTTTTCAAATTCTATTCCTCTTTTTTTACTAGCAGCTATAATCTCTTTAAAAGCATTTCCGTATAATATTGGATTTATTTCATCAGGAATCAATTTTTGTACTTCTTCATACTTTCCTTCTGTAATAAGATTTCTTATATCAGTAGAATGATATAGAAAATTAGATTTTTCTTCTGGATTTATTATTTTAAATTCTAATTTCTCTCCGCTTCTCTCTAATATATTTAAAATATCTTCTTTATTGCCTGTGCAAAAATGCGTGACACCATGGATTCTGCATACTTCTTTAATATCTTTAATCCATTCTTCAAAAGTATCTACATCTGGAACTTGTACAATTTCATATTTTTCTTTGCTAATCTTTTCTCTTTTAAATATGGCATGTATCATTTTTTCTCTTTCAATTGATGGAATACAATTTCTTTTTGTTCCATTTTCGTAGCAAGACCCTATTATGACAATTATTTTCTCGTATTCATTGGCTAATTTTATAAGAAATTCCTTATGTCCATTATGAATTGGCATCCATCTTCCAATAGCAGCTACAATTCCTTTATTTGCTGATGTTATTTGATTTTTTGTGTTTAGTTCCATATGTCGTCCTCCTTTTTACTTATTAAAATTTTAGTTCTCTCATATTATTTATATCTAAACCTAACTTTTTATAAATTTCATCAACAGTACACGAAATTGTATCCCTAAAAGAATATCCTAAAATTTCTAATATATTTTCTATATCTTTTTCGTCTTTCCCTTCTATTTCAGCATAAGGTAATAGCTTAGGCCATGTATCAATATCTATTTCATGCTCGTTTAAAATATATTTTTCTCGCTTCTTTTCTTGATAGCTTCTATATGAAAATCCCAATTTTTCAAGTAATTCATTTGTCTCTTCAAATGAACTTACTTCTATCTCTGTTTCTTGCATTTGTTGAATATTTGATTCATTATTTTTCAGAATATGTTTTATTGTTAAAGTTGTTTTTTCTTTTATTTCTTCATTTTCTTTTTTCTCAATTGTTTTCCTTAGTCTAATCCACTTTTTTGTTGTAGTTTTGTAATTATTTATAAATTCTTTTAGCTTATTACTGTTTAGTAAATTTAAAATTTGTTCTTTATCAAAAGTAAATATTTGTGATAAATTATCTATTTTAAAGTTATTTTTTAAAAAGTCGATTTCCTTATTACTCAATAGTTGATCAATTTCTTGAAAAAGATTTTTGATTTTAGCTACCGCTATTTCTCTTCTTAATTCAATCTTCTCATTGTTTAATTCATATAAATTTGCATTATATCTCTGATTTATATAAGCTAGGTCATATACGCATAGATACTGTTTTGAAGAACTAATATATTTTCCTCCCGCTTCTTTAATTCTATTTTCTAATTCTTCTTTATCAATATTTAAAATCTTTACTTCCAATTCCATGCTACTCATATATTATCTTTCCTCCTACTTTTCAGATATTTCCCTTATTCTTTCAATAAATTTTTCTTTATTAGATAATGCCTTTCTTAATTTTGCGATTGCCCCCTCAAATTCCTTATCTTCTAAATATGTTTTAGCATATCCTTTTTCTCCATATTTTTCTGTTAAGTGCTCATATACCCTTTCTATTTGTTCCTCTTTTGTAAGCACTGGATAATTTTTTAGTCCATATGAATAGCTTCTTTTTATTGTATCATCTATATCAATAATTGTTCTGTCTGCTGTACTTACAATCATACCATATATACTTCTAGGTTCATGATTGCTTGAAGCTCTATGGTCTTCAATCGCTTCTTTTATTACATTTCTTTCGTTGCTATTAAACCATTTTTTCATATTTTTGTCTTTAATAAACATTTCCGCTGATATAATTTCATGAGTTTTTCTATCTATGCCATGTCCTAAATCATGATATGCAGCAATTACATACACCATATCTAAATTCACATCATATTTAGTAGCTAATTCTAAACTTCTCCTGATAACTGTTTCTATATGTTTTATTCCATGTCCTTCTTCATTTCTATTATATAATGGAAATATCTCACTATTGATATATTGTATTATTTCTTCGTTTAAAATCTTGTCCATTATCTTGTTTCTCCTTTTTCATAATACTATCATAAAAATTTTAAAAAAGAAAGTAATTTTTAAGTGCACCCAAAATGTTTATCTAACATTTTGGATGCACTTCATTTGGTTCTTGAATTTAATGTTTATCTCCACATCTCTCCATTTATATGTTTTGTTAGTGCCATAACAAACGCATTTCTTGTTAAATCAATTCTTGAAACTTCATTTTTTGTTAAGAAACTAATTCCGCCTTTTCCTTTGCCTAATTCTTTTCCACTAAATATTCTATCCATAACTTTTCCAAGTTCAGTTTCTTTTATTTCATTTATATATTTGTCTGGAATAGGAAATCCTTGACTTGTCCCTATGCTTTGATATCCTTTTGAATCTTCTATTACTACTGCATTTATGTCAATCCATTCTCCTAGCAAATTTGTAATTCCAGCTTCACTTGATATGTAAAAATCTGCTTTTATTTGATTTTCGATTGCATATTCTCTTAAATTCTTAACTCTATTTTTAGCTCCCCTAATTATTTCTTCATTTATTGGTTGATTTCCTACATTTGAGCTTACTGGTATTCCTACTACTTCAACATTTTCAAAATATTTTTCAAAAGCTTGTTTTGCTCCTTCTATTTTCCCTGGATTTTTGGTTCCCATTAATATCTTCATTTATACTATACCTCCCTTATATACCTATATATCTCTCCCCAATTACTAACTTCTTTTAAAAATTCATTCTGCTCTAACTTTTTCATTTCTTTGTCTCTAAAATATATTGTCTTTATTCCATTTGCTGATAGTTTTTTACAAACATCATATGAGTCATCTATCATAAAGTCTATATTTTCTTTTTGTGCTACTTCTAGTTTATCATCTTGCTTCCAATAATATTTATTAAATGAGATTCCTTCTTCTTTGAACTTTTCTATTGCAACATCTCGCATTTCTTCAATCGTTCCACCTCTTGCAGATATTATAATAAGTTCATTTCCTTCTTTTTGTAACATATTTATTACATCTTTTGCACCAGGTATTAGTGGTGTTTGCTTAGATAATTTTAAAAAATACTTATTAACAAATTTCATTCTTTCTTCGTCAGTCCAATCATATTTCTTTCTTAAATGCAGCTCATTTCTGTTAACAATTCCTGCTTTTTTCAATTCTATAAAATCATATAAATCTCCATATGTGTTTAGTACTCTTTGATAATCTAATATTACTCCATCTATATCAATTCCTATTTTCATAATCTATTTTCTCCTTGTATTCATACAATTGTATTTTTTAATTCTTCTTTTAGCTCCAGCAATGTAACTACTTCCACATGAGAAGTAAAACAAAAATTGTCAATAGGCGTTACTGAATTAATATCATAAACACTATTAAGTTCCTTTAAATCTCTTACAAGAGTAGCTGGATTGCAGCTAACATATACTATCTTTTCTAATTTTAGCTTTTTTAAATTTTCTATTGTATTTTTATCAAGTCCTTTTCTTGGAGGATCTACAAATACTGTATTTGGTTTTGTTCCTTTTTTTAATAATTCATCAAATACATTTTCTACATCTCCCACTAAAAAATCGGCATTTGAAATACCATTAATTTTGGCATTTTCTTTGGCGTCTTTTATTGCTTCTTCTACAATTTCTATTCCATATACTTTGCTTACATATTTAGCAGCAAAAATTCCAATTGTACCAATCCCGCAATATAAATCGCATACAATATCTTCATTTTTTAATTCAGCTTTTTTTATTGCTAAGTTATATATTTTTTCTGTTTGTACTGGGTTTATTTGATAAAATGAATTTGCGGAAATTTTAAATGTATATCCTCCTAATTTATCTGTTATATATCCTTTACCATAAACAATTATATTATCTCTAGATAAAACTACATTTGTGTTCTCTTTGTTTACATTTATAATTATTGTTTTTATCATTGGAAATTCATTTATAAGTTTTTCTATACTTAAATTTGAATTTTCTTTTTCAAACACATTTTTTTCTTTAGTTTGGACAAGTACTACCATTACTTCATGTGTACCAAATCCTTCTCTTACCATAATATTTCTTAATAAACCTTTTTGCGTTTCCTCGTTATATATAGATTCGTTCCAATTATCTATTATATACTTTGCAATTTTTTGAGATAGTTCTGTTTGTATAAAGCATTTATTTATCGGTATAATTTCGTGAGACCTATTTGCATATATTCCTACTTCTTTTTTTTGATTTACAGGATATATTGCTTTGTTTCTATAATGAAACGGATTTTCCATTCCAATTGTTTCGCCTATTTTTATTTTTTCTTTTCCGAATGTTTTATCGGCTAAGTTCTGAATTTTTTCTTTCTTTATTTTTAAAGTTTCTTCATAGGAAATATGCCTTAAATTACATCCACCACATCTCTTATATGTACTGCAATCTGGCTCTTTTCTGTAAATTGAATTTGAAATCACCTTAACAACCTTTGCATATGCATAGCTTTTTAGCACTTTTGTTATATGTATTTCGCATTTTTCTCCTTTTAGTGCATCCATGATAAAAATGGTATAGCCATCTATTTTTGCTATACCTTCTCCATCCGCTCCATAATCTATTATATCTACTATAAATTCATCATTTTTCTTTATCATAATTTACTCTTCTTCATTAATTTTTTTCTTTAATTTTTCTACATTTTCTTCTTCTTCTTTTAGCCTATTATCTGAAACTTCATCCATGAATCCGTTTAAATCAAATTGTTGTAAAAGTTCATCAGTAGAACCATCTAAATCTATTCCTAAGTCTTTTAAAAATTTCTGTTTCATTTTTATTACATATAATCCAGTTATCTAAATATTATATAGATTACTGAATTATCTCTCCTTTCTCATAGCAGTTTATTTTGTTGCTTTTCGTCTTTTAATATAATATATAATTTAACACATAAAGAGCAATAATACAAGGGCTACCTTTCTTTTTCCTCTATTTTTTTCTGCCTATATAAATCAATTTTGTTATGAATACTTTTTGAAACTAGCCACCCTAATATAACTGGCATTATAGCCATTCTTGCATTTATATACATTTTATCCCTTGTTTCAACATTAGGTTTACTAGTATTATACAGCAAAACAGCTGAAATATCAACAATATTAATCTCAAATTAAAACAATCCAACTTTATTTTGTTCTTCTTTTATCATCTTATAATTTCAGCTATTTCAAACATTATAAGACGATATTTATTACCATCCGATAGTTTTTTGAATTTTAACTTAGGAATAATTCTAAACATTTTATTTAAAAAAAAAATACAGCCAATGTTTTTTTACAAAGGCTGTATCTTTTCAAAAAATATCATTTTAATATTTTTTATTACTAACTTTTTTCACTTTCATTAAAGATTAGTTATCATCTTCATTATAAAACTCAGGGTAGGCTATTTGTAACCAATGTTTTGCTGCATAATATGCTAATTGTAAATCATTTTTTTTGACTTTTTTGGTAGTATTTGAACATTGAACAATGTTATTTAGTATATTTATTATAGGTTTGATAATAAATCTTAATTTATTATATTTATGAATTAAAATATAAGTACCATAGCAACTAATTAAATAAGTAGCTGTAAGGATAATACCATACATTAATTCATTTTGAAAATTTTCCGATGCCAAAATATCAATGAAACTTGTTATTAGTGATGCTAATATATTTTGAACGAAATTTTCTACTGGTTCTTGTATTTTTTTTCTGCTACCACAGTTAATGCAAAATCTGGAAGTTTCTTTAATTTCCTTCATACTTTTTGGCAATCTTTTATTTTTTTTAAGAAAGTTTACCATCATGTGCTCAGCAGAATGTTTACTTTTGATTGATTGTGTTGTTAACTTAAGTTCAAGAATTACCACCAAAAAGACTTGCATAACTAACCACATTGGGTTTATAAACAATAGCTTAATTAATATATTATCTGTTAAAAATGTTATAGCAATCATTGAAACAGTAATAAGAATACCTATCAAGAAAGAAATACCTATTGCAAATGCTAAAAATTTCAAAAAGCCCTTATCATTTATATTTTTCTTAGTATAAGTTAATGTACTTTCATTGTCTTTCTCATAGTTCTCAAGTTCTTGTGCCTCCTCATATTTAATTGAGAATGTACCATTCTTGTTATCCCTTGCTACAACATATTGTCCATTATTAAAATAAAACCGTATTTCATCTTCTAAGCTCCTTGCATGAAAGACTTTGAGTTTTTCTAGGTCTTTGGACTTCCTAATAGATTTTAAATTAAACCGTTCTTCCATAACATACCTCCATATAAAATAAGTTAATAGTTTCTACAATTCTTTTTAGAATTATTTATTAACTATTATACAACATTTTTGGATAATATACAACGTTTTTGAAGTTCCACTTTTCATTCCACTTTTCATTTAAAATCAAATTTAAATCCTATAAACTTATAAACTTTCACATTTAGAAAGTTGTACAATAAATTATCATCATAATTTTTTATTAATTCTATCATTTTTCATTTTTATATATAATTATCAGAATAAAAGAAAATAGAAGGTATTCAATTCAAATTAGAATATGTATTGAAAAATTATGGCATTTTTTAAACGGAAAGAATCAGCGAATTCCAGAACTTTAGTTAATGTCGAAGATGTGTATGTTGCTTCAACAGCTATTACTTCGAGTTACAATGATGGTACTGGCTGTGGTCTCAGGTGTGTTACTTGGTACTTTTTGGCTAAATTCGAGAACAATGATTATCACAATAGCATAAATGTAATCAATGCCAATTCAAGTCAATTAAAAATATTATAAAAAGTCCTTCTTTCTAGTCAAGAGAACATTTTTAGTTTATATATAAAAAACAACCTACAAACCTTATAGTTCGTAAGTTGTTTTTATTTGGAGCGGGTAACGAGAATTGAACTCGTGCAACCAGGTCGGAAGCATGGCATTCTACCACTAAATTATACCCGCATAAAAATATTATATCATATATCTCATTACAAGTCTATATATTTTTTATTTTTCCAAGTAATGGATAATGAGATACTATTAATCTCACTAAAAATCTTTGAAAAATATCCTCAAAATTTGCAAAACTAAGCAGACTACCAATTAAGGAAGCCTGCCTAGTTTTAAAATCTCTTACTTTTTTATCCCTCAGTTATTACTTCTACAATTTCAATCCCAGAATAATTAGAGATTCTTTTTTCTGCTTCGAAATCATCGTCTAAGTGCATCAAATAGACTTTTACGCCTTCTTTCGTAAGCTCAATCAAGTCCCCTAACATATCCTCTAGTTTCAAGTGTATCATTCCATAATATACAGAAGTGTCTACATAGAGAAGCGTACCTTTTGATATATATGGCAAAAAAGGCTCTAATGTAGATGTATCTCCAGTATATATGACTTTCTCTTTATCAACAACAAGTTGATATCCAAAACATTTCTTGTCAAGTTCGGGAGAATGCTTAGTTCTAATAGCTCTGCAGAACCACGGTTTATCTTTCAAATTTTCCACGGTTATAAGATTAAACCAAGAAGAGTCATTTCCCTCTATCATTAGTAAAGTACGGATATCGGCAGCAACCATTGCAGATGGTGCTACAATAGTAACTTTTTTCTTTAAAGTAAAATATACATATTGTACAAATAATCCAAGACCGCCAACATGGTCACCATGTGTGTGAGTTATAAGAACATATATATCCTCATAGTTCTTTAAAGGAATGTGCCGTAACTTTTGAAATGCTGAAACAGGACAATCAATAACAATGAATTCCTTGTTTTCAGTAGTAAAATAAGCAGAAGTATGCTGGTAAGTAAATCCAGAACCTCTTCCCCAAAATTTTAATGACATAGTAATTATACTCCTTCCATTATAAAAAATCGTTGTTTTTTCCTTGTTCTACATACAAGTGCATGCAGAAAATCAATTACCTCCTAAAATTGATACATATATATTAGCATAAAGCCAAGATATATTCAATATTTGCTCTTCAAAAGTTAACCAATCCTTATTTTCTTTCGATTAGTTAATACTATCAAAGTCTGTTTTTACCTTATCTAATCTATAAAGATGTAAGAAAAGGATTTATTTGTATATTTGTTCATTTCCATATAGATAAACTTTTAACTATTCAGTAGTTCTTCAATGCTTCTGGACTCTCGCATATTCTCGATGAAATGTCTCATAGAATCAAGGGTTACATATTTAGTGTCTCCTTTGGCAAAACCAATTACTTTTTGGACTTCTTCTGGCATAGAAGATATCAAATCGACAATTTCCGGATACCAATTAGAAATTGCAAAGTTGGTCTTATCCCAATCAAAGTGTAAATCTTCTATCGCAACTTCCTTATCTATGGCAGAATCTTTTTCGTATGCTTCTTTATTGAAAACCGAGATGTCTGCATAAAAGTTTTTGTCCACTCGTAGATGATGTATATATCCCTTAAAAAACAAATTATCTACATCTAATTGACCATTTGTAAACAAATTAGAAATGAATGCGAAATCCGCGTGATTAGTGTCGCTAAGCTTAGAACCAAAGTGAGTTCCTCCGTGTTCAGCAGAGCATAAAAATTTTATTTGTTCGTAAGATGGTGCATCAGAGCACTTAGTGAAAAATTGAAAATATTCACTTTCTGTGGGAGTATGTTTTTTCCACAAATCTGGAGCAATCAGTCCTTTAAGACCTAATGCAGAAGACCTCAAATCTTGAGGTGCCGAAGCAATATGAACAAAATAACCAGGCATAATAATGCCTCCTTTCTTATTAATTAGCCTAAAGCTACAAAAAATTATATCATAAAAATTCTAAATGTAAAGTATGTTACAGTGTGTACTTGACATAATTTGTATAATTATATATAATAACTAGGATAACAATAAACAAATAAGTTTTAGTTTTAGAGGTAAAAAAAATGGTATACAATTTTAAAACTGAAGACCGGCAATACTATTCGCTTTTAGAAGATCTGTCTATAATTCCATATTTGGAAAAATTCTTAGCAAGCCATAAATTAAGAATTGAAGAATCTTTTAAAAATATGCTCGCTGAGATGAAACTCGAAGAAAAGAATATATTACATACCCAATTTATAAAGGAAATGAATTTCGATGAATTTTTCTATGTAGTTGAGTTTACTTTCTTTGCTACATTTTCTAAAGATATGGTTAGCCTTCTATTGCGGCATAATGCCACCATGCATTTATAATACAAAAAAATTCTATCATTTTTTATACTCTATATTATCTATAAAGCTTTGATCTATTTTGTTGGCCTCATCTTCTGTAATATATCCATTTTCTTTCATAGAAGATATGACTTTATTTTGTCTCTCTTTACAAAGTTTTTTGTTTACTGTCGGACTATATGCTGATGGAGCGTTAGGAATTCCTGCCATCATTGTTGCCTCTGCTAATGTCATATCCTTAGGCTCTTTATTTAAATAACCATTGCATGCTTGTTTTATTCCATAATATCCATCCCCAAAGTAAATAGTATTTATATACATTTCTAGAATTTCTTCTTTTGAGTATTTATTTTCCAATTCTAATGCCATAAAAAATTCTGCTACTTTTCTTCTTATGACATTTCCTGGCTCTATGAAATACAAATTTTTAGCAACTTGCTGAGTTATAGTGCTCCCTCCTTCTTTTAGTTCTCCACTTTTTATATTTGTAACAATTGCTCTTCCAATTCCTATTATATCAATTGCTCCATGTTCTTTATATCTACTGTCTTCTACTGCAATTATTGCATTTATATAATAGTCTGGAACATCTTTAATACTAGTAAAAAAATAATCTGTTCTTACATCATTTACTTTATCTGCAAGCGGTTCCTCATTTATCTTTTTTTCATAATATGTATATCCATACATACCTAGTCCCACACCTGTTACTAGTACTATTATAAATATAACAATTACAATTCTTTTTAAAAATCTCATTTATCATTTTCCTTTTCATTTCTTAGTATTATATTTTTTAAATTTTATCACAATATTCCTTATATTTTCAAGACCAATAAGCTTGTATTTTGACAATGCTTACAGAAAAAAATGAAATGTCACCGTTTAGTAAACACAATATTTTTATTGTGTTTACTAAACGGTGACATTTCAAAATTATTTTAGTTTTTTACTTTGTATTTTTATTTTTTTAATCCACCAAAATCAATTATTTTAGGAAATTTTGTAGGATCTGGGCTATATGGGAATGGGCTTTCCGAATAATTTCTTTCTTCTATATTATCTAGGTCCCATATATTTTCATCTAAGTGTAATATATCTCTATAAAATTCCTTACTTAGTAATTGTTCTTTTGATACTTCTTTTATATTTGTTCCATTACTATTTGAAATTCCTTGTTCATCTGCATTTTCATAGCAATTTGTAATAAATTCTATATTTGCTGCATTTGGTATCATTGCAAATTTATTAAGCAATATATCATATAATGTTTTTCCAATAGATATAGAATTTTTAATTTCTGTTTTTTGCATTTTCTTCTTTGTATCCTCTACCTATAATATTAGCTACTACATTTTCAATTTTTATTTCTCCATGACTTAATCCTATAACTGCTCCACTTTCACTTCCTGCTGTGTGCATTTCTCCTTGAACATAACAGTTTTTAATGCTTCCACCTGTTTTTTCACTAATAAATGTTGAAGATTTGTTTCCAGAGTTAGCAATTTTTGATTCTGTCATTATAAATGCTTCTGTTACATTTATTTTTTCAAATACTGAATCTTTATCATTTACTGTTATTACTGCAATATTATTGTTTCCTGTCATAATGATTCTATTAAATCTCATATTATAGAATTTCGCTGCTTCTGATTTTTTTGTAAATGCTGCCACATTATTTTGAGTTTTGTCACTGTTCCAAGTATCTATATACTGAGTATATGGTGGTTTATTCCATACTATTCCATGTTGGAAGTTTTCTATATTTAAGTTTTGTGCTGTTCCGCTAAATTGTTCAAATATACTAGCATTACTTAGGTTCTTTATTGCATGTCCATTTCCGTCAATTACTCCGAAGAATACTCCTGGTATTACTGAACTTCCTAAATTATAGGTTTTTCCTGAAAAATCTAAATCTTTTGTTAACGTATATCTTCCATCTGGTTTTGTAGATAGTTTTTCTATAAATTCATCTACTGAGTTTATATTTTCTTTTAATATAATAGGTATGTTCTTGTTAGGATCTAGATTTTTTAGTTTTGGAACTTCTTCATTTACTATTCCTGTAAAGTCCCATATGTTTTCGTCCCATCCTAAAATGCTTTTATAGAAGTTTGCATTTGTAATTTCTAATTTTGTTGCAATTTTTATTTTTCCATCAAAATTAATATCTTTTCTTTCTAGTGTAGATGTTCCTGTATTGTCTTCATACTCATAATTTCCTTTGTAATTATTTAGTTGTTCTTTATCTGTTGCCCCGTCAAATTTATATTGCTTATATTGGTTTCCAAGTGAAATGTTGTTTTGAACTGTTGAGTTGTTTGTTGATTTTCCTATAAATCCTGCTACTGCATTTGTTCCATTTATAGTTGCACTGCTGAAACTTTTTGTAACAGAAGAGTTTGTTACTAATCCTATTAGTCCTCCTACATTAGTATTTCCTTTTACATTTCCTATTGAATATGAATTTAAGATTATTGCTCTATTGTATGCTTCTCCAACTAGTCCTCCTATTGCATTTCCTTTTGATGTTACCTTTCCATTTGCTGAGCTTTCTTGTATTTGACTTTGTCCAACATATCCTGCAATCATACCAACTCTAGTACTTCCAGATATTATAGCATCTGTTATATGTGTATTTGTCACAAAAGAATTTGTCATACTTCCAATTAGTCCACCAATTTGTTTATTAGTTGATGAAACTTCTATTTTCTTTCCTATTACATTTTCAATTTCACTATATTCTGCCTTTCTTACTAATGCTCCTACATCTGCTAAAGCATTAGTAATTTTGGTGTTTTCTAATTTTAAGTTTGAAATATGTGCAAGTTTTAATGAATCGAAAATTGGTAATGTATTTCCTGTTATTTTATGTCCTTGTCCATCTAGTTTTCCTACAAAAGTTCCATCTATTATAGCATTTTCTCCTGTTAAAGATGATAGATCTATGTCATTATCTAATACATAATATCCGGATGAATTTTCTGTTAGTTTTTCTTTAAATTCTTTTGCTGATTTTATATGCACTTTATTTGCTTCATTTTCACCATTTAATACCTCTTGTCTAAAATCATCTTTTATACATTTTACATAGTGATAATTTCTTCTTCTAACATTTGTACTATTTGTTACATTTCTGTCTCCATTTTGTGCATCTATTTTTAGAGCATTTATATATGCTTTCATTAATTCATCAGCATTCACATATGTTACTTTATTCCAGCTATCTTCCATTAGTTTATAACGTTCTTGTTTAAATTTTTGCCATGTAATAGTATCATCATTTGTAACTTTTTTGATAGCATCTAAGTCATTTTTACTTTTTCCGCTATAATAAGTAACATATCCGCCGTCATATCCACCTATCCCAAGCATTTGCCAAGCAGTATATTTAAATCCGTATGTATGTGTTCTTCCATTTTCATTATATGGTTGATACCATCTTCTTATGTACATTCCTTCTGAACCATAAGCTCCGTCTGCTGTTTGTGTTGTATTTCCTGTTACGCCTGGCTTAATAGTAATTTGATTGCTCCATAAGTCATTTACTGTTTGTAATTTCATTTTTTCAAATTCTTCTTTTGAAAGTGTTTTCCATCCTACTGTCGAATAATCTTTTGGTGCATTTGGATAATAAATTTGTACTGCTACTTTTGATTGTTCTTCTGGTGTTAATTCTAAAAACGCCTTTGCTTCTACATAATCTAAGAAGTCAATTGTTTCGAACATTCTTCTATAATAACTCTCAATTTTTTCTTTAGAGTTAATTCTTTCTGGCGATAGATTTGTTGTTACTAATTGGCCCTTGTTGTAATTATAACTTAAGTTAAAGTTTACATCACCATCTCCTGCTCCTTGAGATGTATTTCCATCTGTATAGTCCTCTGATCCACTTATTCCGTCAGATGATGCTCCTCCACCTATTGGTCTAAATCCATTATTTTTAAAGAATAATCTAGCTGTTTGATTATGCCCTGTTTCATGTGTCCAAGTAGAATAACTATCTAGTGCATGATTTACTACAAAATATATTCTTTGACTTCCTGCATATGCTCCTACTCCACCTATCATAGACCATTCATTTAATATCTCATTAAAATTCTTGTGAAATAAATCATTGGCTTTTGCATTAAATTGCTCTCCTAATCCTGGTAAGAATCTAGTATCTATAGCTATATCACATATATTGTTAAAATATTTGCTTTCTATAAATCCTGCTGCTGTTCCATAGAATGTCGCTACTTGGTTTGCAAAGTTTTGCATTTTATTTAGTAATGTTTGTTGTTGTGTTTTATTTGTAGGGTCTGTTATATATACTCTTTGTGATCCCACAAAAAATACTGTTGGTGTTGATATCATATATCCAGCATTTTCTGGTAATGTTAAAAGTGCTAACATATATTCTGGTCTCTTTTTTAGTTGTGTCCAAGCTCTATAATCAATGTCGCTTTCTTCATGCCCCTTTGCTTGAACTTCTACTAATGGTCCTTTGAAGTTTTCTGTAAACCAATCATTTGGATTTTTATTTTCTGTTAAAATTTTAATATTATATTCGATGAAGTTTCCTATTTGTGATATTCCAAATCTATGTGCTAAAGTATCTCTATAATATTGGTAATTTACATGGCTATTTTTCCATCTACTATTCCAAAAGTCTGATATTAAGTCACTTATCTTTATATTTTCTCTGTATAATTCTCCCTTGAATAACATAATGTCTGAAAGGTTTGCTCCATCCATATTTATTCCATAGAAACGAGAATAATAATTGTATGCAAATAAAATTCTTTTCATTTCATTATTGTTAAGTTTATTTTTTACTATGGTGTTTAGTATTTCATTTTCCATTGTTATACTATATCCACTTGCACTAGATAAATATTTGTAAATAAAATTATCCGCATTTTCTTTTGTTCTTACTACTTCATTAAAATGTACTTTATATGCTGGATGACCTCTGTCAAGAGAAAGCATTCCTTGCAGGTCTTTTTCATATTCTAAACTTTGTATATAATTGCTTAATTCTCTTACAATTGTTGCATCTTGTTTTATAATATATTTATCAAAGTTATAATCAACATTTAGTTCATTAATATTATAGTTTGCTATATTACCATAAGTGTCTTTAAATTTTAAATTGTATTTTTTAGTTGTATTATCATCAAATACTATTTTTATATAACTTAGGTTTTTATAGTTTTCTTTTGTAGTAGCAACTACTAATTTTCCTTTATTATCATAAGCTAAAATTGTTTTAATTAACTCTTTATTTAAGATATATCATCTTCACTAATTTTTGTTCCATCTAATACTAAATATTTTGCATCATAAAATGGCATTAATTTATACAAGTTACTATATAAAATTTCCTTATTTTTATTATATTCTGTCATTTTTTCTAGTCTTGCTTTGTATGGAATATATATTTCATTTTCTTGTTTTTGCTCTTCTTTTACATTGTTTGGATCTGCATTATTTAATGTTGGTAGTTTGTCATAACTACATCCATTTAAATTCCATATACTTTCATCAAACTCAGCATCTTTTTTACAAAAATCTTCATCAAAATCATCTTTAGATATTTTCTTAATTTGCATACTGTTGTTGTCTTTTAATGTTGATTCTTCCATTACATAGTTTTTAGTAAACATATTTAATGTAGCACTTGTTCCATATAATTTATATGAATTTCTTCCAGTTGCAAAGCTAATATTTTGTTTTAAGTTGATTTGACCAGCCTCTTTTGCAAATCCTACGATACCACCTATTCCATTTGGACCATCTGACGAATCTATATTTACTTTTGCTATACAATTTTTTATATAGCTTGTGTCTGGTACATATTTTTCTACAAGACCTGCTATTCCGCCCATTTCTTTTCTTCCTGAAATTGAACCAGTTACATATGAATTTTCTATTGTAGATGTATTAATATATCCTGTAATTCCTCCAATTGCACTTACAAGCCAATTTTGCGGTCCTGTTATAGTAAGACCTGTTACGCTACATTCTTTTATTATACTTTCTGTAAGTTTTCCTGTAATTCCACCATAGTATGAATACTGTACCGATGTTGTAATCGTCATATTTTTTACATGAACATTACTTATAGTAGTATTACTTCCTGTTTCATTTGAAATCGCTCCGCTTCCCATAACATTATCTGTATTTGATAAATGTACATTTTCTAATACTAAATCTTTAATATTAGCTCTTGCTACATAATCAAAAATTGGTCTAGATAAGTTATATATTTTGTGACCGTTTCCATTTAGTGTCCCTGTAAATGTTATCTTTGCTCCTACCAAAGATCTGTGATCTCCTGTAATTGTTGATGCATCATAATCTTTGGTTAATTCATATGTTCCATTTGGATTTTCTTTCATTCTCTTTATCAAACTTGCTAGTGAATTATTTGTAGCTTTATTATTTTCTACTGTTCCATAATCTACTTCTAATTTATTCTGCTTCATATTATTTTCATATTGCACTACATTTTCATATTCTAATTCAAGCTTTAATATATTGTTTTCTACTCTATATCCTTTTAATGGTGCATAGAAAGCTGGAATATCTTTCATTTCAACTTTTACCAAAAATTGAGACGCGTTTTCTAATTCGTAAGTATATATGCTTGTTACTTCTTCTATGTTTTCTCCGTTTTTTCTGTATAGATATACGTCTAATACATCTTTCATTTCTATCTTACGCGTTGTAAATTCCATTTCCTCTTCTAGTAGAGTTTGAGCTTTGTGTAGATTATTTTCATCTGTTCCTAAATTATAATCTGCGACTACTTTAATATAGTAATATTCACTATCTGTTTTATCAAAGATTATTTCATTATTATTAGATTGTAAATCTTGAGTCTTTATTTCTTTTTTGCTTTGGTCTGTAATAATAATTTTTCCACTAACTAAAGTTTGTTCATTATCAATTAAAGTAAAGCCTGCTTTTATTTTGTTTTTATTTTCTGTATCTTCATTATATGAAAAATCTTTTATTGTAGGTTTTTCCTTTAGCACTTCTATCTCTATTTTTGTTTCACTTGAAAGTTCTAATTCTACTCCATTTGATAAAATTACTTTTTCTATTTTTATTTCTTGTTTTCCACTTACATCATATCCTGCTAATGTAACTGTATACTTATCTGTACCTGTTTTTCTTGTTACTTTATATGGATTTCCGTTTATTATTACATCTTCTGGTATAAAGATAGATGCATTAGTACTTGAAAAACTAAAAATTATTTCTTCATTTTTATTAAAATATATTGTTTCTTTGTTTTTGTTTGCTGTTTTTAAATTGCTTACTTGTAATTTGTAATCATGTACTAATATAATTGGTATCTCTTCTATTAGTTGATCTTTTACATCATGGTCTTCTGCTTCTATAAATCTATTATATGTAGCTAAAACTTTTGCTGTATATAACACATCTTCTTCTACATGGTCAAAAGTAACAGTTCCTTTTCCATTTTCATCTTTTATGATTTCTTTTTCTTCTACAATTTGTTCTTTATTTAATAATTGTACTTTTCCACTTATGTAGCTATTGTCTGCATCATTTATTGTGAAATTTAAAGTAACTTCATGTTTTCCTAAACTATCTTCTTGCCTTACATCACTAATTGTTGGTATATCTTTTAAAACATTTATTTGTAATGTATTAGTAACATTTGCTTCTATACCATCTTCAAATATTAGTTTTGTAGTTTCTAGATTTAATAGTTTAGCTACACTTCCTACTGGAATTGTAATTTTATATTTTCCATTAGATATCTTTGTTGCTTTATAATTTACGCTATTTACTCGAATTTTTTCTATATTTTGCTTGCTATTTGTTTCTATTTCATATGTAATATTTATTGATTCATTTTTTCTACTTCTGTTTTATTTATTTCTGTTTGTTTTATATTTGCATATATAATTGCTGATACTTCTTGTTTTAATATTACTTTATTTTTATTTATTTCTGTATCTGTCACCCTATAACTTGCAATTACTTCTACTATATATTTTGTTGTTGCTTTTGTTTCTAATATTGTTTCTATTTTTCCATTTTTAATCTCATCTTTGCTTAAATCTTTGCTTTGGATTATATTCTTGTTCTCGTCATAAAGCACAACTTTTGCACTTTCTATTGTTTTTCCTTGGTCTATAATATCAAATTTAATTTTAATATTTTTTTCTAATATATTTTCCTGGGCTTCAAAATTACTTATGCTTGGTTTTTGTTCTTCTATTCTAACTTGGATACTATTGTTTTTATCTAAAATAATTTCTTTTCCATTTCCAAGTTTTACTTTTTCTATTGTAATTAATTGATTTCCTAAACTTTCAATTCCATCTATTGTTGCAACAAAGTGATTATCTTTTTCTTCTACTTGATATTTCTTTCCATTAATTGTTACAACAGTTGGTTTAAATGTATTGTTATTAGTCTCTTCAAATGCTGCATTTGTACTGTCAAAAGAAACTTGTATTGGCTCTTTCTTTATAAAAGTTGTATTTGCTACATCGTTCTTCAATGTTTTTAGATTAGATATTTTTAGTTTATAATCTAAATTTACAGTAAATTCTTTTGAATAGAAAATAGTTTCTCCTTGATGCTCATTTCCTGTTAATTGCTCTGGAGCTAAATTATAATTTATTTCTATTTCAACTATATAAGTTTTACCTTCTTTCACAGGTATTTCTTGTTTGTTATTTCCTACTTTTATAGGAGTTTCTACTAAAATCTTATTTTCTGCCTTCTCATAAGCTGTAAATTGGGCAGAAATAATACTATTTTCTGTATCTACTAATGAAAAACTGACATTGGCTTTTCCTTCAAATGTTTCTTCTAATTTATAAGATTTTTCATCCATAAATGGTTTATCTTTTAAGACGCAAGCAGAAAAATTATAATCTATTTTTACTTCTTCATCACACAAAATGGCAGCTGGAAGAAGCGCTACGGCACTGTTTTTTGCACCACATATTCTTATTGTACCTTTTAATCTATGTTGACCCTCTATTATTATTTGTTTCATAATATCCTCCACTACTATATTAATATGTTTTTTTCTTACTATGGTGTTTATTGCCTTATTAATTAATTTAAAAATAGTATTTACCACCATTATAATTATAATTTGTTTTAATATATTTATCAAGTAATTTATTTTTTTTAGTGTAAATAAAAACTATATTATTTTAAATAAATATAGTAACGCAAAGATAATTATAATTATTCCACCTATTAATGTAGATATTTTTCCTATTTTTTCATTAATGTATTTTCCTGTTTTTAACCCTACATATGTAAATAAAAAACTTATTATAGAAAATATACTTGATGCTAATATATTTTTATTTGTTATTGCATTTAAACCTATACCAACTGAAAAGCTATCTATACTAACTGCAAATCCAAATAGTATCATTTGTGATATTTTTAATGGAAATGTTTCTTTTTCTTCTTTAAATAACTCTATTATCATTTGTATTCCTATTATCGTGAATATAAGAGCAATAATTATATTTGGCTCAATTTTAATTATTTTTAATATTAAAATTCCAAATAAATTTCCTATTTGTGGCATTATAAAATGATATATTCCAACTATACAAGATAGTAAAATTATATTTTTTTTATCTAATCCTATTGTTCCATAAGCAAGGGAAAGTGAAAAAGCATCCATACTTAATGTTACTGCAATTATTACTAATAATATTATTTCCATAATAAAAGCCTCCTATAAAATTATATTT
>OLWB01001524.1_pt1 | contig 21330 bp, 15 predicted proteins | sample 1673331 | NCBI WGS metagenome assembly OLWB01 (sample SAMEA3178943, study PRJEB25190) | human gut metagenome | biome: human gut; feature: human-associated habitat; material: faeces | place: Austria | collected 2013
ACAGAAGTTGTTGCAGCCGTACATGATGGACACCCACGCGCGGGTGCGTCCCTCCCGCACCACGGGCATGCCCTCGGCGATGGAGCCGTGCTCATCCGCCACGGAGAACACCCGCCGCCGCTGGGTGTAGACCTGATACAGCAGCTCCGGGAACTTCCACAGCGCCTGGGGGCCGAACACCAGATCCACATGGCGGTAGGACTGGCGCACCTTTTCGGCCACCTCCGGCCGCTGCGCCATGCATCCGCACAGGCAGATCACCTGCTGGGGGTTGGCCTTCTTCGTGTGGGTCAGCGCGCCCAGATTGCCATAGACCCGCTTCTCCGCGTGGTCGCGGATGGCGCAGGTGTTCAGCACCACCACGTCCGCCTGAGCGGGGTCGTCGGTGAACGTGCAGCCCATGGCCTCCAGCATGCCCATGATGTGCTGGCTGTCGGCCACGTTCTGCTGGCAGCCGAAGGTGTCCACCATGGCGCGCAGCGGCCGCTGGGCGTGCATATCCCGTATTTTCGTCTCAAAGTCCCGCTGGCGCGCCAGCTGCTCCGCGGGGATCTGTACCTGTGCTCTGTCCAAAGGAACCTCCCAGCCCCAGAGGGGCGTACTGTCAGAATTGTTACCATCGATTGTAGCATATCCGCCGGGAGAATACAAGGGGCGGGGGAGGGACGCAGACCGCGGGCAGGAACTATTTGCGGTTTGCATTTCGCCGTTTCTGTGCTACAATGGACAGACAACCCATCTGAAGGAGAGGCGCCCATGTTCAACCGCGCGTATATCGAGATCACCAACCTGTGCAACTTCCACTGTGATTTCTGCCCCGGCACCACCCGTCCGCCCATGGCCATGCGGCTGTCGGACTTCCGCACGGCGGCGGAAAAGCTGCGCCCGCTGACGGACTATCTGTACCTGCACGTCATGGGCGAGCCGCTGCTGCACCCGGATCTGGACAAGGTGCTGGCAATATGCCGCGAGCTGGGCTTCAAGACCTGCATAACCACCAACGGCCTGCTGCTGCCCAAAAAGCTGGACATCCTGCGGGATGCGCCGGCGCTGCACAAGCTGAGCATCTCCCTCCACTCCTACGAGAGCAACCGCCCGGACGTGCCGCTGGAGACGTATCTGCGGGGCTGTTTCGATGCCTGTGATGTTATGGGGCAGCGGGGCACCGTGTGCACGCTGCGCCTGTGGAACAAGGGCGCAGAGCCGCAGCTCAACGGCGAGATCGAGCGTATTCTGGGGGAGCTGGCCGGGGTGGACACCCGCCTGCTGCCCCGGGACGGCGTGGGCAACCGGCGGCTGATGTACCGCACCTATATCGAGGAGGCCCAGCGCTTCCGCTGGCCGGGCGACCCGGAGTACACGGGGCCTGACGCGGAATACTGCTACGGTCTGCGCAAGCAGATCGCCGTGCTGTGCGACGGCACGGTGGTGCCCTGCTGCCTGGACGGGCAGGGCAAGCTGAAGCTGGGGAACATCTTCTTCCAGCGCATGGACGAGATACTGGGCAGCCACCGGGCTGTCTGCATCCGGCAGGGCTTCGACCGCCGCCAGCCCTACGAGGAGCTGTGCCGGCGGTGCGGCTACGCCGCGCGGTTCAACTGATGGGCGGCGCGAAAAAAGAGAGCGGACAGGCGCTGGCGCGTCTGCCCGCCGTTTTGCTGCCGTGGTACGACGAAAACCACCGGGTGCTGCCCTGGCGGGAGGAGGTCACGCCCTACCGCACATGGGTGTCGGAGGTGATGCTCCAGCAGACGCGGGTACAGGCGGCGCTGCCCTATTTCCTGCGGTTCATGGAGGCCGCGCCGGACATCCCGGCGCTGGCGGCGCTGCCGGAGGAGCAGCTCATGCGGCTGTGGCAGGGGCTGGGGTATTACAGCCGCGCCCGCAGCCTGCAAAAAGCGGCGCGGCAGGTGGTTGAGCAGTACGGCGGCTGTCTTCCGCAGACGTACAGTGAGCTGACGGCGCTGCCGGGCATTGGGGACTATACGGCGGGGGCGATACTGTCCATCGCCTTTGGGCAGCCGGTTCCTGCCGTGGACGGCAACGTGCTGCGCATTGCGGCGCGGCTGACCGGCTGCGGGGATAATGTCCTCTTGCCGCAGACACGCCAGCGGTTCCGGGACGCACTGGCAGCGGTGATGCCGCCCCACCGCCCCGGCGATTTCAATCAGGCGCTGATGGATCTGGGCGCGGGGGTGTGTCTGCCGGGGCAGCCGACGTGTGAGGCGTGCCCCGCCCGGATGCTGTGCGCGGCCTTGGCCGCAGGTCGGCAGCGGGAGCTGCCGGTGCGGGAGAAGAACACCGCCAAGCCCACGGAGCAGCTGACGGTGTTCGTGCTGACCCGTCCGGACGGCGCTGCGGCGCTGCGGCAAAGACCCCAAAAGGGGCTGCTGGCGGGTCTGTGGGAGTTCCCCCATGTGCCGGGGACGCTGGACGAGCAGGCGGCGGCGCATCAGCTGGCGGAATGGGGTCTGCGGGTAACGGAGTGGCGGCGGTGCATCCACGCCTTCCACCAGTTCACCCACCGGCGCTGGGACATGACCGGCTGGGTGCTGGCGGTGGAGGGCGATGGTCAGGGGGACTGGCTGTGGGCGGACGCGGCGGCGCGGGAGGAAAAGGCCATCCCCTCGGCGTTCCGGGCGTTCGTGAAGGCGCTGGAGTGAGAGGTAGGGGCGGACAGAGTCGTCCGCCCCTACAACGGGACGTCGGGGACGGTGTCCCCGGTATATCACGCCCGCGGAATTGCCTCCTGCGGCGAAATAAATTTGCGCGTTTTGGCCAAAAAACGCCCCCGGAATGTGTGGAAAAAGCACATTCCGGGGGTTCCCTTTTCTCTGGTGCCATGGTACAATGAACAGTACTGACAAAACCCGAAGAGAAAAGAGTGATACCCTTGCACGAGGAAAACAAGCTGGGCGTTATGCCCGTTACGAAGCTGATCTGGAATATGTCCCTGCCCATCATCGCGTCCATGCTGGTGCAGGCGCTGTACAACATCGTGGACAGCTGGTTCGTCAGCCGCGTCAGCGAGCAGGCGCTGACCGCCGTATCGCTGGCGTTCCCGGCGCAGAACCTGATGATCGGCCTGGCCACCGGTACGGCGGTGGGCGTCAACGCCCTGATGGGCCGCGCGCTGGGCGCAGGGCTGCGGGAGCGCGCCGACAAGGTGGCCAACAACGGCGTCTTTCTGGCTGTGGTGGGCTTCGTGATCTCCGCCCTGCTGGGTCTGACCTGCTCCGACCTGTTTTTCCGCTCTCAGACGCAGGTGGAGAGCATCATCCAGATGGGCAACGACTATCTGCGGATCGTCACCATCGGCTCGCTGGGTATGTTCTGCCAGATCATGTACGAGCGGCTCTTGCAGGGCACCGGGCGGTCTATCCTCAGCATGTACACCCAGGGGCTGGGCGCTATCATCAACATCATTCTCGACCCTATCTTCATCTTCGGACTGAAAATGGGCGTGGCCGGCGCCGCCGTCGCCACCATCATCGGCCAGTTCTGCGGCTGCGCGCTGGCTATTTACTTCAACCACAAAAAGAACACGGACATCACCCTGTCCCTGCGGGGCTTCCGCCCCAACTGGCGGCTCATCGGCGAGATCTACGCCATCGGCCTTCCCAGCGTCATCATGATCGCCATCGGGTCTGTGATGACGTTCCTGATGAACAAGATCCTCATCACCTACCACGCCGCCCACGAGACGGCAGCCACCGCCTTCGGCGTCTATTTCAAGCTGAACTCCTTCATCTTCATGCCCATCTTCGGCCTGAACAACGGCGTGATCCCCATCGTGGCCTACAACTACGGCGCGCAGAACCGCCGCCGCATGATGGCCACCATCAAGCGCAGCACCCTGTACGCCTGCTGCATCATGGTGTTCGGCACGGTGCTGTTTTGGGCCATACCCGATACGCTGCTGCGGCTCTTTGACGCCAGCGACGTGATGCTGGCCGCAGGCGTACCCGCCCTGCGCATCATCTCCCTGAGCTTCTGCATGGCCGGCGCGTGCATCGCGCTGGGCAGCTCCTTCCAGGCGCTGGGGAAGTCCATGTACTCCATGGTCACGTCCATCGTCCGGCAGCTGGTGTTCCTGATCCCCATCGCCTATGTGCTGGCGCGGTATGGCGCGTCCGTGGGCAACAGCGATCTGGTCTGGTGGTGCTATCCTCTGGCGGAGATATTCTCCCTGACGCTGACGCTGGTGTTTTTCTCCCGCATGTACAAGACCATCATCGCCCCTCTGCCGGAGGGACACGAGTAACGGAACGAAACGCGGCTCCGTTCCGTCTTATAAGATAGAGAAAGAAAAGGAGGTACTCCCCCATGAAAAAGCTTCTGGCTTTTATCCTTGCGCTGGCCTGCGCCCTGTCGCTGATGGCCTGCGGCAAGAAGAACAACGATACGCCCGATCCCACCCCCGCGCCGGATCCCAAGCCCGCAGTCACCACCGCCGAATTTACCCACGGCTATGTGGACATGGCGCTGCAGCTGCCGGAGGGCTGGAGCTGGGAGACGGTGTCCGACAACGGCAGCGACAAGACCGAGGGCATCCGCTTCTACAAGACCGCCGACACCGCCGTCAGCTACACCCTGCTGTGCTGGACGGGCGGCTACGGTATCTGCGGCACCGGCGTCACCAGCGAGGAGCTGACCCTTGCCAACGGCATGAAGGTCTGGCAGCACACGGAGGAGGACACGGAAAAGGGCACCATGGTCATGGCGGACATTTTCTTTGAGGACGCGCCGGGCAGCTATGTGGCTTCCCCCTCCGACACCATGACCACCGAGGTGTGGAACGCCAACCGGGATGAACTGCTGTCCATTCTGGGCACCGTGCAGCTGGGGCGCAAGAGTGTCAGCCAGCAGGCCGCCGTGGACGCGGCCAAGGCGCAGTACACCGGCGAGTACGACCAGGTGTACGCCACCTATGACGTGACCTCCGGCGCGTGGACGGTGAGCTTCAGCAAGAGCGCCGCCGGCGCAAAGACCGAGCGGCTGGTGGTGGATGCCGCCGGCAAGGTCATGGCCGCCGGGAAGTGAAAATATACCCGGCGACTTGACAAATGTCCGTCACCGGGTATAATGGAGATAGAGCAGCCGCGACAAGCGGTTTGGCTCTGGTTCGATTCGTTTATCTTTTCAGAAAGCCGTCACTTGCCAGAGTGGCGGCTTTCGCGTTTTACCTTCAATGTAAAGACGAGTCCAAACAAGTGAATGGTCAACGTGATAGGCATACTGTCACCCCCTTTCGGAGGGCGTAGCCAAACCGCCTGCCGTAGCGCAGCAACTCTATTCCTCGACATATTGTAACAATCTGACGAAGAAATGTCAATGCTTCCCGCTTGACAACCACCCCGAAACGTGCTATTCTTTCCCTGTTACAGGCGATGATGGGCGTGGCTGCCCGGAGCCGCGGGAGGAAATGCCCGCCGGATGCCCCGTTACCGGCATGAGAGTGTGGAAGTATCCAAATTCGGGTGGAACCACGGACGAGTATCGTTCGCCCCGATGTCCTGACGGACATCGGGGCGTTTTTTGTTGCCAGAACACTTCATATAGGAGGAACATCACCATGAAAAACACCGAAAAGACCATGGACAAGATCGTGGCTCTGTGTAAGAACCGCGGCATCATCTTCGCCGGCAGCGAGATCTACGGCGGCCTTGCCAACACCTGGGACTACGGTCCTCTGGGCGTGGAGCTGAAGAACAACATCAAAAAGGCCTGGTGGAAGAAATTCGTGCAGGAAAACCCCTACAACGTGGGACAGGATGCCGCCATCCTCATGAACCCCCAGACGTGGGTGGCCAGCGGCCATCTGGCCGGCTTCTCCGATCCTCTGATGGACTGCAAGGAGTGCAAGGAGCGCTTCCGCGCCGACAAGCTCATCGAGGACTGGTGCCACGAGAACGGCTTCGAGCTCAGCAAGCCCATCGACGCCTTCTCCCAGCAGGAGATGAAGGACTTCATCGAGGAGCACAACATTCCCTGCCCCAGCTGCGGCAAGCACAACTTCACCGACATCCGTCAGTTCAACCTGATGTTCAAGACGTTCCAGGGCGTCACCGAGGATGCCAAGAACACCGTGTATCTGCGGCCTGAGACGGCGCAGGGCATCTTCACCAACTTCGTCAACACCCAGCGCACCACCCGCCGCAAGCTGCCCTTCGGCGTGTGCCAGATCGGTAAGTCCTTCCGCAACGAGATCACACCGGGCAACTTCATCTTCCGCGTCCGCGAGTTCGAGCAGATGGAGCTGGAGTTCTTCTGCAAGCCCGGCACCGACCTGGAGTGGTTCAACTACTGGCGCACCTTCTGCCACAACTGGCTGCTGGGCATCGGCCTGAAGGACGAGAACCTGCGCCTGCGCGACCACGACCCCGAGGAGCTGTGCTTCTACTCCAAGGCCACCACGGACTTCGAGTTCCTGTTCCCCTTCGGCTGGGGCGAGCTGTGGGGCGTGGCCGACCGCACCGACTACGACCTGACCCAGCACCAGACCGTATCCGGCCGCGACCTGACCTACTTCGACCCGGAGACCAACGAGCGCTACATCCCCTACGTGGTGGAGCCGTCCCTGGGCGTGGAGCGCAGCGTGCTGGCCGTGCTGGTGGACGCCTATGACGAGGAGGTCGTGGACGCGGAGAAGAACGACGTCCGCGTGGTGCTGCACCTGCACCCGGCGCTGGCTCCCTACAAGGCCGCCATCCTGCCCCTGAGCAAGAAGCTCAGCGAGCCCGCCCGCAAGATCTACGAGGAGCTGAGCAAGGAGTGGATGCTGGACTTCGACGAGACCGGCTCCATCGGCAAGCGCTACCGCCGCGAGGACGAGGTGGGCACGCCCTTCTGCATCACCGTGGACTTCGACACCGTGGGCGATGCCGAGCACGAGGGCGACAACTGCGTCACCGTCCGCGAGCGCGACACCATGGAGCAGGTGCGTATCCCCATCAGCGAGCTGAAGGCGTATCTGGCCGAGAAGCTGGCGTATTAAGAGCAAATGAGCGCAAAAAAGAAAGCCCTGCGGGGCTTTCTTTTTTTGCACGCCTGCTGCTTCCGTAGGGGACAGCGTCCCGCCCGCGCGTTCTCCGCTTTTCACACCCCGGTGCCGTCAAAGGCCGGGGTATAGGCCTCCTCCGCCGAGGTGCGCTCCTGCACGAAGCCGTCTGTGATGCCGCAGGCGCGCATATACGCCACCGCCGCCCGGTACTCCGCCGCCGTCACCCGCCGCGCCAGCCGCCCGGTCATGCCGGCGGGCGGCGTGTACTGGCTCATCAGCGACACCACCACGTCCCCCGGCGCAAACGTCTCGGACAGCCAGTCCAGCACCCGGCGGGTGTTGGCCGGATACCCCGGCAGCACCAGATGCCGCACGATGACGCCCCGCTGCATGACGCCGTTTTCGTCATAGACCGGCCGCCCCGTCTGACGGAACATCTCCCGGATGGCATCGCAGGCCACGGGGAAGTAGTCCGGCGCGCCGGACAGCGCCCCGGCCAGATCGCCGTCGGCGTATTTCAGGTCGGGCAGGTAGATGTCCACCCGACCCTCCAGCGCCCGCAGCGTCTCCACCCGCTCATAGCCGCCGCAGTTGTACACCACCGGCACCGGCAGCCTCGGCTCCAGCGCCGGCAGTATCCACGGCAGGAAGTGGGTGGCCGTCACCAGCTCGATGTTGTGGGCGCCCTGGGCGATCAGCTCGTCAAATATCTCCCGCAGCCGCCGGGGTGTGATGTCCTTGCCCTGGCCGCCGGCGGAGATGCGCCCGTTCTGGCAGTAGCAGCACCGCAGGGTGCAGCCGGAGAAGAACACCGCGCCCGCGCCCCGCGTGCCGGAGATGGGCGGCTCCTCCCATTGGTGCAGCGCCGCCCGCGCCACCCGCAGACCGGCGGGCATACGGCAATAGCCGTCTCCCCGCGCAGGTGTGCGCTCCGCGGCGCACAGGCGGGGACAGAGGGTGCAGGTCATACCTTGTGAATGTCGAAGTCGGGGCCTAAGTCCCCGGCCATCCAGTGGCGGCGGCACAGGCCGATGTACTTGTCGTTGGCGCCCAGCACCACCTGCGCGCCCTCCTTGACCACATGACCGTTCTCGTCAAACCGGGCATTGAAGGCCGCCTTCTTGCCGCACCAGCAGATGGTCTTGACCTCCTCCAACTTGTCCGCCAGCACCAGCAGGTGATAGCTGCCGGGGAACAGGTCGCCCTTGAAGTCCGCCCGCAGGCCGTAGCAGATAACGGGAATATTGCAGTCGTCCACCAGATGCACCAGATAGTACACCTCCTCCTTGGTGAGGAACTGCGCCTCGTCAATGATGATGCAGGCGTACTTCTTCAGTTCGTCCTCCGGCATGGCGCGCATCTCGTCAAAGTAGATGCACGGGTGCTTCAGACCGATGCGGGAGTAGACCATGTGGTCGCCGTCCCGGGTGTCCAGCCGGGGCTTCACCAGCAGCGTCTCCTGCCCCCGCTCCTCGTAGTTGAACCGCGCCATCAGCGCGTTGGCTGTCTTGCTGGAGCCCATGGCTCCGTACTTGAAATATAGCTGCGCCATCCCTATTCTCCTTTTTGTCCGTGTTATATGTCTGTCCGGCGGGACGGAAGCGTCCCGGTCTGTGCTGTCAGCTCCGTCAATACCATGTGATGCCCTCCACGTGCTGTATCTGCGTCCGCAGGTCGTCCAGCAGCGTCTCCGCCGCGGCGGACAGGGCGCGTCCCTTGGGCGTGACCAGATAGAACGTCCGCTCCGCCGGCGGGTGCGCCAGATGCAGCACCTGTACGTTGCTGAACATCCGCAGATACGGCTCGGTAGCTCCGGCGGGGATGATGCTCCACCGCTTGCCGCAGGCGGGCAGCGTCTCGGCCAGCTGGGGCGTGTCGGCGTACAGCAGGGGACGGGCGTCCACGCCGAACCAGTAGTCGTGCCACTGCAATATCTCCGGCTGACCGTAGATGAGGATCTCGTCCTGCACATGCAGCGTCGTGGCCTCCACCGGCTCCGTCAGCGCCACCGTTTTGGGCACCACCAGGAAGAAGCCCTCCCGGAACAGGGGCTTGGCCTCGATCTGCAGGTCGTAGTGCAGGCTGCCGTCCACGATGGCCATATCCGCGTCGCCCCGCGCCACGGCGGACACCGCCTGATCCGTCCGCATGGACTCCACCCACAGGTTCACCGGCAGCTCCCGCTCCAGAAACCGCTGGTACACCGGCGGCAGGATGTACTGGTTGGCGGTGTAGGCGGCGATGACGTGGAGGAACTCCCGCTTCTCCGCCGCGGCGAAGGTCTGCGTCTCCGCCAGCAGGTTCTGCCACCGGCGCGCCAGCGGCAGGAAGTGCTGCCCCGCGTCGGTGAGGGTGATGCGCCGCAGCCCCTTGCCCCGGTGGAACAGCGGCGCGCCCACCTCGTCCTCCAGCGCCCGCAGCCGGGCGGACAGGGACGGCTGGGTGATGAACAGCGCCTCGGCCGCCGCCGTCATGGTGCCGTGATCCAGCACGGCGAAGAACGTCTCGATATCCTGATTGGTCATGGCGTTCCCTCCGTAATTATAGCTTGTTCCTATATTATACCGCATAATAATCAATTTTACAAGTATAATATCTTGTGCTATCATAAGGCCACAATTAAGAAAGGAGTTGTTCCTCATGACAAAAACCCATTCCAAGCCGTTACCGCTATGGCCATCGCTGTTGTGCTGGTCACTGCCATCATCGTCTACACCTTCGTGTGCCTCTTCACGGGGAACATCACTCCCCTGAGCCGTGTCACCGCCATGCTGACGCCGGTGTGGTTCGTGGCGGAGCTGACGCTGCTGTGCACGCTGCTGTAACGGCGCGGCACCCTTATCTTACTCAGATTTCTTCCTTTTTCTGTCTTAACACGGAAAACGCGGGCGCGCAGGCGTCCGCGTTTTTCGTTGGGCGGCGCGCCCTCACCCCGCCGCCCTACGCGATGCAAGGATATGCCCTTGTAGGGCGGGACCCATGTGTCCCGCCGCAGGATATGCGTTGATTTCGGCGGGGCACACGGGCCCCGCCCACCTACGCACCTTGTCATTGCGAGGAGCGAAGCGACGCGGCAATCCGTTCCCAGCGCGGCAACGCCGCGCTGACGGGACGTCGGGGACGCCGTCCCCTACGGGCGGTGTCACCTGCGGAAGGGCGCACCGACCCCGCCGCAAAATACTACGAACGCCGAACTATTTTGCCGCAAAAGTCCGCGATTTGTAACGCTTTCGTTAATTATTCGCCTCCTCTCTTGCAACTTTTCTCTCCCGGTGGTAGACTGGTTCAAAATCGCAGTTTAATGGGCAAAAGGAGAAGGATCTATGGCAGGCTTCAGTGTAAAAAAACCTCTCACCGTCTTTGTGGCGGTGCTGGGCATTATTGTGCTGGGCGTGGTGGCGTACCTGAAAATGACCCCCGATCTGCTGCCCAACATGGACTTCCCCTACGTCATCATCGTCACCTCCGACCCCGGCGCCAGCCCCGAATCGGTGGAGCAGACCATCACGAAGCCCATGGAGCAGTCCATGTCCACGCTGGATAAGATCAAGGACGTGACCTCCACCAGCCAGAACAGCGTGTCCATGGTGCTGCTGGAGTTCGAGGACGGCGTGAACATGGACACCGTCAGCGTGGACATCCAGCAGAAGATATCCGTTTTGCAGGGCAGCTGGGAGGACACCGTCTCCGCGCCCTACGTGCTGAAGATCAACCCCTCCATGCTGCCGGTGATGGTGGCCGCCGTGTCCAGGGAGGACATGGACGTGTACGAGCTCAGCGACTTCGTCACCGATGAGCTCAGCGGCAAGCTGGAGGGTGTGTCCGGCGTGGCCAGCATCTCCGTCAGCGGCGCTGTCACGCGGGAAGCCCATGTGATCCTGGACGAAAAGAAGCTGGACGCCCTGTCGGAGAAGCTGGCGGAGGCGGTGAAAAAGCAGCTGGGCAAGGCCGAGGGTCAGCTGCTCTCCGCCAAAAAAGAGGTGGAGAAGGGACAGGCGGCACTGGCCAGCGCCAAGAAAGCCATGGCTGACGGCATCGTCACCGCGCCGGGCAAGGCGGCGGACGCCGCCGCCAAGGAGCTGGAAAAGCTCATCGAGGCGCTGAAAAAGGGTGGCTTCGGCGGTATCATCGGCGGCAGCGACCCGGACAAGGCGCTGGAGGAGCTGCTGAAAAAGCTGGAAAACCTGCCGGACGACCTGAAAAAGCTGGTGGAGGATCTGAAAAGCGGCAAGCTCCGCGCCCAGCTGGAGGGCGACGCGTCCGACCTGCTGGTAACGCTGATGGACGGCCTGACCCAGATGACCGAGGCCGACATACAGCTGAAGGAGGCCATGACCCAGATCGAGGACGGCCTCGCCCGGATCAAAGAGGCGTACAAAACCATCGACGAGCAGACGGACGTGGGCGGGCAGCTGTCCATGTCCACCGTCAGCCAGCTGCTGACGGCGCAGAACTTCTCCATGCCTGCCGGGTACATCAGCGACAACGACGGCGTGCAGTACATGGTGTCCGTGGGCGACAACGTGACCTCCCGGCAGGAGCTGGAGGACATGGTGCTGCTGGATCTGGGCATAGAGGGCGTCGAGCCGGTGACGCTGGGCGATGTGGCCACGGTGGTGGTCCTCGACGACGCCGACGAGCTGTACACCCGCGTCAACGGGGAAAACGGCATCCTCGTCACCTTCACCAAGCAGTCCAACTACGCCACGGCGGAGGTGTCCGACAACATAAACGCCCGGTTCGCGGAGCTGGAGACGCAGTACGACGGCCTGTCCTTCGCGCCCCTGATGGATCAGGGCGACTACATCTATCTCATCGTGGAGACCATCACCTCCTCGCTGCTGTGGGGCGCGCTGTTCTCCGTGGTGGTGCTGTTTTTGTTCCTGCGGGATTGGCGTCCCACCGTCATCACGCTGGTGTCCATACCCGTCAGCGTGATCTTTGCCGTGGTGCTCATGTACTTCACCGGCGTGACCATCAACATGATCTCCCTCAGCGGCCTTGCCGTTTCGGTGGGTATGCTGGTGGACAACTCGGTGGTGGTCATTGAGAATATCTACCGCCTGCGGGCGAAGGGCGCCACCGTCATTCAGGCGGCGGTGTCCGGCGCACAGCAGGTGCTGGGCGCGGTGACGGCCTCCACCCTGACCACCGTGTGCGTGTTCGCGCCCATCGTGTTCGTGGAGGGTCTGACCCGCCAGCTGTTCACCGATCTGGCGCTGACCATCACCTATTCTCTGCTGGCCAGCCTGCTGGTGGCGCTGACGCTGGTGCCCGCCATGGCCGGCGGTATGCTGCGCCGGGAGATGGTGCAGAAGCCGGGGCTGCTGGATAAGATCTATCCCGCCTACCGCAAGGCCATCACCTTCGCGCTGGATCACAAGGCCGGTGTGCTGCTGCTGTCGCTGGTTCTGCTGGTGACAAGCGCAGGCGCGGCGGTGATGCGGGGCTTCACGTTCATGCCGGAGATGGACATGAACAACCTGTCCCTGACCGTCACCATGCCGGAGGGCACCACCCGCCGGCAGGCGGTGGAGCTGGCGGATACGGTGCTGGAGCGGGTCATGACCGTGGACAACGTGCAGGACGCGGGCTTTATGATGAGCGGCGGCACCATGGGCGGCCTGAACATGGGCGCCGCCATGGGCGGCTCCTCCGGCGGCAGCTATGATGTGGAGGGCTACATCACCATGCCGGAGGGCACCTTCGGCTCCGACGCGGCCAAGGAGATCACCGCCCTGTGCGCCGACCTGCCCTGCGAGGTCACGGCCAGCGGCGTTATGAGCAGCATGATGAGCATGATGACCGGCAGCGGCGTGTCGCTGCAGGTGTTCGGCGACAATATGGAGGACTTGCAGTCCGCCGCCCAGGCTCTTGCCAAGCGGCTGGAGCAGGTGGACGGCGTGGCGGAGGTAGACGACGGGCTGGACGAATCCGCCCCGGCGCTGCAGGTGGTGGTCGACCGCGTGGCGGCGGCCAAAAAGGGCATGACCGTGGCGCAGATCTACATGAAGGTGGCCGCGGCGCTGCAGAGCAGCACCAGCGTCTCCAACGTGACGCTGGGCGGCGAGAGCATGGCGCTCAGCGTGGACGCGGTGAAGGGCAGCACCGTCACCCGTGAGAAGCTGCTGGAGCTGGAGATCACGCCGGACGCGACCCTGTCCTCCGCCATGGGCGGCAGCGCGGGCAGCAGCGCCCTGAGCCAGCTGTCCGGCAGCAGCGATGATACGGAGAAGGACGACGGCACCTTCAAGCTGGGCGATGTGGCCAAGGTGCAGGAGACGGTGTCCATGAACACCATCTCCCGCGACCAGCAGCGCCGGTGCGTCACCGTCACCGCCACGGTAGCCGACGGCTACAACGTCACCCATGTGACCTCCGCCGCGCGGCAGGCGCTGGGCAGCGCGGCGCTGCCCGACGGCGTCACCGTGGAGTTCAACGGCGAGAACGAGCAGATCATGGATGCCATGGGGCAGCTGCTGCTGATGCTGCTGCTGGGCGTGGTGCTGGTGTACTTCATCATGGTGGCGCAGTTCCAGTCGCTGAAATCCCCGTTCATCGTCATGTTCACCATCCCGCTGGCCTTTACCGGCGGCTTCCTGGCGCTGCTGGTGACGGGCATCGAGGTGTCGGTCATCAGTCTGATCGGCTTCGTGATGCTGGTGGGCATCATCGTCAACAACGGCATCGTGCTGGTGGACTACATCAACCAGCAGCGTCTGGCGGGCATGGAGCGCCGTGAGGCCATCATCGACGCAGGCGTGACCCGTCTGCGCCCCATCCTGATGACCAGTCTCACCACCATTCTGGGTCTGATCGTCACCGCCGCGGCCAAGAACGCCGGCACCGCCCTGATGCAGCCGGTGGCGGTGGTGTGCATCGGCGGACTGCTGTACGCCACGCTGATGACGCTGTTCGTGGTGCCCTGCATGTACGAGATCATGAACAGGCGCGACCTGCGCAAGGTGGACGAGAGGGAACTGGAAGTCGTGGATATGTAAAAATACGAAGAAACCGTCACCCTGCCCGGGGGCGGTTTCTTTTTTTCACGCGGGGCACCGGAAATGGGCGAACGTAGGGGACGGCGTCCACGACGTCCCGCTTCGCTGTTATTCCGAGCCAGTGACCGTGTCACTGGCATGGGAATCCGCGTCCTCTGTCTCCCTTTACACAAGAGAGGCTTGCAGCGCGGCGGTGCCGCGCTGGGAAGGGATTGCCACGTCGCTTTGCGCCGCGAAGCAAATGCCCTTGGGGTACTCCTCGCAGTGACAGAGAACGGCGGCATGACTCGTTGTAGGGGCGGACGACTCTGTCCGCCCGAATGGATAGCGTACAGGCATGGACGAACGTCGGGGACGCCGCCCCCTACAGACCCATGTCCCGGACGCAGTTCCCTATACGACCGAAAGCGCCCCCACCGGATGGTGGGGGCGCTTTCGTTGTGTGTTCGTGTTAGGAGAGAGAGAAAATCACATCAGGAAGAGTAATTCCTTTTGATAGTGCTATATTACCCCACAAAATTGACCGAATCATGAAATCCAGATGAACATTTTGTGAATTCACTTGCATTTATCGGAATTTTTTGCTCTCCGCCACGGCCATCTGGTCGCAGCGGTTGTTGTGCTCGTTTTCGGCGTGACCCTTCACCCAGTGGCAGCGCACCTGATGCACCTCCGTCAGCGCCAGCAGCTGCTCCCACAGGTCGGGGTTCAGCGCCGGCTTTTTGTCGGACTTCACCCAGCCCCGCGCCTTCCAGCCCCGCGCCCAGCCCTTGCTCAGCGCGTCGATGACGTACTTGCTGTCGGAATACAGCTCCACGATGCACGGCTCCCGCAGCAGGCGCAGCGCCTCGATGACGGCGGTCAGCTCCATGCGGTTGTTGGTGGTCTCCGCCGCGCCGCCGGACAGTTCCTTCTCCGTGTCCCGGTAGCGGAGGATCGCTCCCCACCCGCCGGGCCCGGGATTGCCGCTGCAAGCGCCGTCGGTGTAGATAGTTATGGTTTTCATTGGTACTCCTTATCAAGGGTGCATGGTGCCTTGTAGGGGACGGCGTCCACGCCGTCCCTATCCCTCCACGGCGATCACACGCACCGTGCCGTCGGACACGGTGAAGCGCACGTTCCGCCCGCCGTAGGTCATGCCGTACACCCGCTCCGGGTCGTCCTGGTACCGGGGACGCGGGTCGGCGGCCAGCGCGCTGATGAGCCCGTGGCGCTGCCCGCTGTCGAACCGCGCCAGCAGCTCCGGCGGGAAGTCCACCGTCAGCATCTCCCCGGCGTCGCCGCCGGTGAAGCCGCCGGAGGCGTCGGGATAGCTGTCGGCATAGCTGAGGTAGGGCTTGATGTCCAGAATGGGCGTGCCGCTGACCATGTCCGCGCCCCGGACGTACAGCACCGGAGAATCCGGCTCGTCCAGCGCCACACGCTCCAGCTCCACGGCGGACAGCCCCAGCCCGTTGGGGCGGAAGGGGGAGCGGGTGGCGAACACGCCCACGCGCTCGTTGCCGCCCAGCCGGGGCGGGCGCACAGTGGGCGACCAGCCCTGCCGCAGCGCCCGGTCAAACTGCCAGATCAGCCAGATGTGGCTGAAGCCCTCCAGACCCCGCACCGCGTCCGCGTCCCGGAAGGGCTTTTCGAACACGATGCGTCCGGGGCAGTCGGCGATGCCGCTCTGCCGCGGCACGCCGAATTTCTGGTCAAAGGGCGTCTCTATCCGGGCGATGATGTCCCACGCCGGGGCGCTCACAGGGAGGCCTCCTCCGGCTCGGGCTGCTTTTCCTCCGGATCGGCCAGCGCCAGGGAGATGACCCGGTCGCCCTCCTCCTTGAAGCGCATGACGATAACGCCCTGCGTGGCGCGTCCCGCCACGCGGATGTTCTCCACGGGGGTGCGGATCAGGATGCCCGCCGCCGTCACCAGCAGCAGATCCTCCATGCCGTCCACCACCTTCATGCCCACCACGTCGCCGGTCTTGTCCGTGACCATGTAGTTCTTCACACCCAGACCGCCGCGTCCCGTGACGCGGTATTCCTCAATGGGCGTGCGCTTGCCGTAGCCGTTCTCGGTGATGGAGAGGACGGTCTTACCCTCGTCGGCGCGGGCAGCGCCGATGACGTAGTCGCCCTCCCGCAGCCGGATGCCCCGGACGCCCACGGCCACGCGCCCCATGGCGCGCACGTCCGTCTCGTCGAAGCACACCGCCTGCCCGTCGTGGGTGGCGATGAGCACCCGGTCGTGACCCCGCGTCTCCACCACGGAGATCAGCTGGTCGCCCTCGTCCAGCGTCAGGGCGCGGATGCCGTTGTTGCGCAGATTCTTCAGGGCGCTGACCTCCAGCCGCTTCACGGTGCCGTCGCGGGTGGTCATGAACAGGTACAGCTCCTCGTCCCCCGTCTCGCGGAAGTGGAGCATGGCCTGCACCCGCTCGCCCGTCTCCACCTGAATAATGTTGACGATGTTCACGCCCTTGGCGGCCTTGCCGCTCTCAGGGATCTGATAGCCCTTCTTGCGGTAGACCTTGCCGGTGTCGGTAAAGAACAGGATATAGTCATGGGTAGACGCGGTGAACACGTCCACCACGGTGTCCTCGTCCCGGGTGGTGATGCCCTTCTTGCCCATACCGCCCTTGCTCTGGGCGGCGTATTCGGACACCGGCGTGCGCTTGATGTAGCCGTTCTCCGTCAGGGTAAAGACGCACTGCTCCTCCTCGATGAGATCCTCGATGTCCAGCTCGTCCTCCACGTCCTGTATCTCCGTCTTGCGGTCGTCGCCGAACTTGTCGGCGATGGCGGTCAGCTCCTCCTTGAGAATGGACTTCACCAGCCCCTCGTCGCTGAGCACCCGCAGGAAATAGGCGATCTTCTCCTCCAGCTCCTTGTACTCGGTCTGGAGCTTCTCCCGATCCAGCCCCTGCAAACGCTTGAGCTGCATGTCCAGAATGGCCTGCGCCTGCACGTCGTCCAGACCGAAGCGGGACATCAGGTTCTCCTTGGCGTTGTCGTAGCTGCTGCGGATGATGCGGATGACCTCGTCGATGTTGTCCTGCGCCACCAGCAGACCCTCCAGCAGGTGGGCGCGCTCCTGCGCCTTCTTCAGGTCGAAGCGCGTCCGGCGGACGATGATCTCCTCCTGGAATTTCAGGTACTCGTCGATGATGTGCCGCAGGGACAGGATCTTGGGCTGCCGCTGGTTCTCCACCAGCGCCAGCATGTTGATGGCAAACGTGGTTTGCAGCTGGGTCTGGGCGAACAGGCGGTTGAGCACCACCTGCGGATTGGCGTCCCGCTTCAGCTCGATGACCATGCGCATGCCGTTGCGGTCGGACTCATCCCGGATGTCGGAGATGCCCTCCAGCCGCTTGTCCTCCACCTGATCGGCGATGGCCTTGATGAGCATGCGCTTGTTCACCTGATAGGGCAGCTCCGTGATGACGATGCGGGTGCGGCCGTTGTTGAACTCCTCGAACTCGTGGCGGGCGCGCACCATCAGCCGTCCCCGGCCGGTGGCGTAGGCGGCGCGGATGCCGCTCCTGCCCATGATGATGCCGCGGGTAGGGAAGTCGGGTCCCTTCACATGCTCCATCAGGTCGCTGAGGGTGGCGTCCGGGTTGTCCAGCACGCAGATGCACGCGCCGATGACCTCCCGCAGGTTATGGGGCGGGATGTTGGTGGCCATGCCCACGGCGATACCGCTGGAGCCGTTCACCAGCAGGTTGGGGAAGCGGCAGGGGAGTACCCGCGGCTCCTTCCGGCTCTCGTCGAAGTTGGGATCCCAGTCCACCGTGTCCTTTTCGATGTCCCGCAGCATCTCGTTGGAGATCTTGCTGAGACGGGCTTCGGTGTATCGGTAGGCGGCCGGGGGGTCGCCATCCACGGAGCCGAAGTTGCCGTGGCCGTCCACCAGCATGTAGCGCATGGAGAAATCCTGCGCCAGACGCACCAGCGCGTCGTACACGGAGGCGTCGCCGTGGGGGTGATAGTGTCCCAGCACGTCGCCCACGCAGGTGGCGGACTTCTTAAAGGGCTTGTCAGAGGTCAGGTTGTCCTCGTACATGGCGTAGAGAATACGCCGGTGCACGGGCTTCAGGCCGTCGCGCACGTCGGGCAGCGCCCGTCCCACGATGACGGACATGGCGTATTCGATATAGGAGTTCTCCATCTCCGGCACAAGGGGGGATTCCACGATGTGCTGGTCGGGATAGCGTATCTCCTCCGGGTCGTATTGGGGCTTTTTGCTCATTTATTCCAGCCCTCCTTAATAATCCAAATTCACAGCGTACTGTGCTTTTTTCTCAATAAATTCCTTCCGCGGCTCCACCTTCTCGCCCATGAGGACGGTGAACGTGGCGTCAGCCTTCACCGCGTCATCCAGCGTGATGCGCCGCAGGGTACGGGTGGTGGGATCCATGGTGGTCTCCCACAGCTCGTGGGCGTCCATCTCGCCCAGACCCTTGAACCGGCTGATGTTGATGGTCACGTTGGGATTGCCGCCGCGCATCTCCGCGGAGATACGATCCCGCTCCTCGTCGGAGTAGGCCACCCGGGAGGTCTTGCCCCGGGTCAGCTTATAGAGCGGCGGCACGGCGGAGTAGACATAGCCCTGCTCGATAAGAGGCCGCATATAGCGGAAGAAGAACGTCAGCAGCAGCGTGCGGATATGGGCGCCGTCCACATCGGCATCGGCCATGATGATGATCTTGTGATAGCGCAGCTTGTTCTCGTCGAACTCCTCGCCGATACCGGCGCCCAGCGCGATGATGACGGGCTGGAGCTTGTCGTTGCCGTAGACCTTGTCCACCCTGGCCTTTTCCACGTTGAGCATCTTTCCCCACAGGGGCAGGATGGCCTGGAACCGGCTGTCGCGCCCCGCCGTGGCGGAGCCGCCTGCGGAGTCGCCCTCCACGATGTACAGCTCGGTCAGCTCAGGGTTGTTCTCGTTGCAGTCCCGGAGCTTGTCGGGCATGGCCGCGCCGCCCAGCACCGTCTTGCGCCGGATGGACTCCCGCGCCTTCCGCGCCGCTTCCCGGGCGCGGTTGGCGGTCATGGCCTTGTCCAGAATGGTGCGCGCCACCACCGGATGCTCCTCCAGATACACCGCCAGCTGGTCGTTTACGATGCTGTCCACCAGCGTGCGGATATGGGCGTTGCCCAGCTTGGCCTTGGTCTGTCCCTCGAACTGCGCCTCCGTCAGCTTCACGGAGATCACGGCGGTGATGCCCTCGCGCACGTCCTCGCCGGACACCTTGTCGCCGTCCTTGATCATGTTGTATTTCAGGCCGTAGGCGTTGAGCACGCGGGTCAGCGCAGCCTTGAAGCCCGTCTCGTGCATGCCGCCCTCCGGCGTGTGGATGTCGTTGGCGAAGGACACCAGCGTCTCGTTATAGCCGTCGTTGTACTGCATGGCGATCTCCGCCGTGCTGTCGCCCTTGGCGCCGGAGAGATAGATGACCTCCTCGTGGAGGGGGGTCTTGTTGCGGTTGATATAGGTGACGAACTCCCGGATGCCGCCCTCGTAGCACATGGCCTCGGACTGCTCCCTGCCGGGTCGTGCGTCGCTGATGGTGATGCGCAGGCCGGCGTTCAGGAACGCCTGCTCCCGCATGCGGGTGTGCAGCGTCTCGTAGTCGTACTCCAGCGTGTCGAACATCTCCGGGTCGGGCTTGAAGGTCACGGTGGTGCCGGTGTGGTCGGTATCGCCGATGACCTGCATCTCCTGGGTGATGTTCCCGCGGGAGAACTTCATCTCGTAAATTTTCCCGTCCTTGTGTACCTGCACCGTCAGCCACTCGCTCAGGGCGTTGACCACGCTGGCGCCCACGCCGTGCAGACCGCCGGAGACCTTGTAGCCGCCGCCGCCGAACTTGCCGCCGGCGTGCAACACGGTGAACACCACCTCCAGCGCGGGACGTCCTGTCTGCGCCTGCACGTCCACGGGGATGCCGCGTCCGTTGTCGGTGACGGTGATGGTGTCGCCGGGGTTGATGGTCACGGTGATATCCGTGCAGTACCCGGCCAGTGCCTCGTCGATGGAGTTGTCCACGATCTCATAGACCAGATGGTGCAGTCCGCTGGCGCTGGTGGAGCCGATATACATACCGGGGCGCTTGCGCACCGCCTCCAAGCCCTCCAGCACCTGTATTTCCGATGCGTTATATTCCGTGTCCACCACGGGTCGTTCCATGTCTGCCATGCGTTACTCTCCTTTTCCTTGCGCTCGTTTGCCCAGCGTCTGGGAATTGATCTGCGACAGATACACGATCTGCCGGTGATAGGGATGGTCGCACACTACGAAGGAGCGCGGTATGTCCTCGCACGCGGACTGCACCACGCCCTCCCGCTCGGCTCCCTGTAAAAACTCTCTTGTCCGCCGTGAGGTGGAGGTGTTGTCCAGATCGAATATGCCGATGATCCGCCTGTCCTCCAGCATCACGTTCATGCCGATGTGCAGATAGGCCATCACAGCACCTCCCCGCCCCGGATATGGAACACCTTGCCCTTGAGAAGCGTGTCCAGCCGGTCGTTTTCGCAGCAGGTGATGAACACCTGCCCGCCGCTGATGCGGTTCAATACATACTCCTGCCGCCGGGGGTCCAGCTCGCTGAGCACGTCGTCCAGCAGCATCACCGGGTATTCGCCCATGGCGCTGCGGTGTATCTCCCGCTCCGCCAGCTTCAGGCTCAGCGCCGCCGTCCGTACCTGCCCCTGTGAGCCGAACTGCTTGGCGGCGCGACCGTTGATGAGCACCTCGATATCGTCCTTATGCGCCCCGCTGAGACACAGCCGGGACGCCCGCTCCGCCGTCTGGTGCTCGTCCATGTGCTGGCGCAGCTGCCAATAGATGTCCTCCTGCCTGCCCATGGGGTCGGTGACGGTTTTGACGGTCTGATAGCCCAGCGCCAGCTCCTCCCGCTGGCCGCTGCACTCATAGTGGGCGGCGCGGGCATACTCCGCCAGCGCCGCGCAGAACCGCGCCCGGTAGCCGATGAGCACCGCTCCGCTGCGGCACAGACCCTCGTTGAACTCCGGCAGCAGATCTAAAAGCTCCGGCTTGTCCTCGCTGTCCCGCAGGATGCGGGTCTTGTGGTCGTACAGGCGGCTGTACTGGCTCAGCGCCTCGGCGTACCGGGGACGCAGCTGGCACAGGGACATATCCATGAACCGCCGCCGCTCCGCCGCCCCCGCCCGGATGAGGAACAAGTCCTCCGGCGCGAAAAACACCGTGTGCAGCACATCGCTGAGCGCCGCGCCGTTTTTGGCCTTCACACCGTTGACGGTCATGCTCCGCCGCTTGCTGCGGCTGAGCCGGATGTCGGTGACGAATTCCCGCTGA